>Ga0181526_10000747_pt1 | contig 33109 bp, 27 predicted proteins | sample PEATcosm2014_Bin_35_FD_119750 | JGI IMG/M metagenome (GOLD analysis project Ga0181526, IMG submission 119750) | Peatland microbial communities from MTU Mesocosm Facility, Houghton, MI, USA - PEATcosm2014_Bin06_30_metaG | ecosystem: Environmental > Terrestrial > Soil > Wetlands > Peat | place...
GGTTGGCAGCAACACCATGCCGCAACAATATGCCGGCATCTTCCACTGTCCCTCCCTGACCGGCCAGGAAACCGCCGACGGCAGCATTTTCAAATGGCAATTTAACGCCCTGGCTTTGGGTTACGGTTATAATGCGTTTTTTCTTGGGCTTTCACCCCATGCGTCACCCGAAGTGGATTGCGGGCTCAGTTCCAGCGCCTGGTTTAAACGCGCCCAGGTGCGGGTCCCCAGCGAATGCCTTCTCGTCGGAGACTGTCTGAAGAAGAATTATCCCAGCCCGAACGGCGCTTACAGCTTGAATATCTGGTGGCCGAACGCCGGAATGCAACCCGGGGATGGCAATGAGGGCGTTGATACCAACCGGCATAAGGGGGTTGGCGTGGTCGTGTTCGTGGACGGTCACAGCGAGGCGCGCAAGAACCAGAACATCAATCCTCCGTACAGTTGCAACCTGGCCAATGGCAAGTACTGGGATCCTTTGAGGCGCCTGACACGCTGATCAGGAGCCGTCAAAAGTCCGGCGCTTGTTGTGCCGGCCCCTCCGGCCAGCAATCAGCTTCGATTTTGGAACCAGCCGGCTGGGAGAAAGGGGCAGGAGGCCGTTTGGCTCTTGGACATTTCTTGGACATAATTCCATTCCGCCACGGCTGCGAACGGCGGCCAGGAGAAAAGCCATGCCAGGCGGCCTTGGCGCGCCAAAGCGGGCCGGCAAAGCCTGTGCCGGCGTGAAAAAGTTCCCGGAGCGCCGGGCGCCCGGCTGTGCCCGCCGCATGGCGCTGGCAGCACGAAGGCGTTCGATCTTTTGCGGCCCCGGCCGCGGTTCGCGGCCGACAGGGCGGACAACCGGGTTCCCGGTTGATGCGGCCACCCCTCCGGGGAGGCATTCGGCCAGTCCCCCCTACAACGTGGTATTGTGAGAATCAGGGCCAATGCTATCATTCATGATATGCCAGATTGGTATGAAAAAATAGAACAACAACCCCCCCAAGGAAAATTATGAAAAATAATAGATTCAGATTAGGGCTCTCCATTCTCGCTGGTGGATTGTCCTTCGTTGGCACCGCCAGTGCGACCGATTTGATTGTCAATGGCAGTTTTGAGCTTCCCAGTGATCAATCATGGAACTGGGCGCCCGAGGGCCATTGCGGGGATTGGAGCGGCAATGTGTGTACGGGTGGCTCCAGCACATGCAGCGATTCTCTTGGGTGGCAGTGCTTCGCCCAATACAACTTCAGTCAAACATTTTATGACGGGCCGCCCATTCCAGCATCCGAAAACCCGGGCAATTATTACTCCTTCCGCCAGGCCACCGCGTGGACCGATTGGCAACACTTCACCACCCCCATGAACCCGACCACGTTCCTGGACTTGACTATGCCATCCTACGCCGCCTCCCAAACGGTGATTTTGACCGATGCGGTGCTCGCTTCGGATATCGATGCGAACAATGGCCAATACACCTTCAGTGCCTGGCTGGCTTCCTATTCCTCATATCCTGAACAGCCCTTTTTGGCCCTTCAGTTTTTCAAAACTCCCAGCGGCAAGCCGAATCCTGCAGACTTTATCGACACCGCCGTGATCTTCGACCGGACCGTCAACACTTATGCCGTCACCTATGCTGACACGAACTTGGGGTCCAACATTCCGTTTGACCTTAGCGGTGATCACCAGTGGATCAAATACGTCGCCACCGGTTGGATCCCCGCCGGGGCGCGTGAGGCGACGGTCTTTATGACACGCAGCCCCAACGCAGCTACGGGTGGCGGCTCTGATGGCAGCTCCAGTGCCCAAACCTACGTGGATCTGGTAAAATTGGACGTAACCGGCGCGACGCCCTACGTTGCCAGCCAGACCGCCGCGATTGGCAGTAGTGTCACTTTCTCCACCGCGGTCAGCGGCAGTCCCACTTACCAGTGGGGGCTAAACGGGACCCCCATTTTGGGGGCCACCAATTCGACGTTGGTTGTGCAGCCCGTCCAGCCAGCCAGCGCTGGCACCTACACTGTCCTGGTCAACGGCTCTCTTACCAATGCCCCGGCTACGCTGACGGTCCTCAGTCCTCAAATCTCCGTCACCGGCGAATGGGATTTCCTCCAGGGCAATTTGACGGCAACCGTCGGGTCCGCCCTGCAATATCACGATGCCGGCGTGCCTGCGATCACGGATTTCGGCACCACCACGCATTATGGCATCCCGCCTATCAATGGCGTGGCGACTTCGGTGATGCACTTCACACCCACCGGCAGCGAAACGGGCGGTTACACGTTGTCTCATAGGGCGGCAACCCCTGTCAATGCGTACACCTTGATCTATGACGTCTATTATCCGGCTGGCTCGGATCTCAGTTGGCGAACCCTGTGGTCCTTGGATGACTACGACAAGAGTGTTTGGGTCAACAATGCCGACAACATGGGCGCCCAACTTTATGAGGGTGTTGTCACTGCCGGCGCCTGGCACAGGCTGGCGCTCGCCTTCGACACGACGGGAGTGGACACGGGGACGGCCACGACGCCGGTGCTCGCCAAATTCGTCGATGGGGTTAAAATCAGCAATGAGCTTCTCCCTACCTGGACTACTTCCCCTGTCAATTACGATGATTATCAGTTTCCAATAACCGGCCCGTCCGGATCGATCTTTAGGGACGGATGGAGTGACTCGTCGGAAACCTACGTCAGCAGCGTCCAGTTCAGCAATGGCCGTCAGCCGGATGGCTACATCGAGGCTTTGGGCGGGCCCAGCGCGCTCAAGATCCCGGGCGTGATCAAGGCCGGCTTGGCCAACGGCGCCGTGACCATTACGTGGACCGGCGGCGTGGCATTGGAAAGCGCCCCTGCCGTCACCGGGCCGTGGACGACAGTGGCTGGGACCGCCGGCCAGTCCACTTACACGCCTTCACCGATGAGCACGGCACAGTTCTATCAACCGCTGATACCGTAAGAGGCCAATTGGGCCGGTTCGGCGGATTAATATCCGCCGAACCTGGCAACTTTAAAAGGCCACTGGACTATCCAGTGGCCTTAATGTTGTTTGAAGGCGGTCCAAGTGCTCCGGGTGACACAATCCTACGGCGAATCGGACTGCACCCAACTCAATCAAGAGTTCCCCTTCCGCTAGCAGGGTCGGGTTAGCCACCCGGCTTCAATGACGCGTCTGCTTTGTCCAGCCCGTCATGCCAGATCAACGGGGCGAGCGAGAGGCCGCCCTCCTCCCAGCCGGCGTGGCTGATGTACCACTTCCCATCCACGTCGCGGACAACCTCAGAGGCGTGAGCATTGATCGTCCCGACATGGTCTTGGAACTCCCAGTGGAACGGGTCTTTGCTGAGATAGACGTTTATCGTCCCGCTGTCGCAGGTGAACAGGTAGTATGATTTCCCTCTTCGCACCACGAACGGAGATTCGGTCGGGCCGCCGAACGTGCCCACCTCCGGATGCGTGAAGACCACCTTGCGGTTGGCCCAATGGAGCAGGTCGTCGCTGGTCACGCAGGCCACCAAGTGGTTCCCACCTCCCGGTTTCGAGGTCGCGGTGTAATACAGAATCCACTGGTTCCCCGCCTGGAGAACGTTCGGGTCGCGGGCGTCGAACCCGTCGGTGAGCAGCGGATTCGCCGGGCTGCGTTCCCAATGCCACAGGTCCTTCGAAGTCAACAAATGGATTTTATATTGATGCCCGTGTTTGTTCCCGGCGCAGACGAACATATAGTAAAGCTCGTTATGCCGGATCACATGCGGCGCCCAGAACAACCATTCGCCGTATTTGTCCCAATCCGCCGTCACCGCAAACGGCTCTTTGTGCCAGGGCGATTGCGTGAGCGACTTCGCCGTCGCGTGCAGCAGATTCTTGCCCGGGTCCCGGGCGAAATTGACGGGCAGAATGTGCGTAATGCCGAACACGTGCCACGTCCCGTCCCGCCCGCGAATGAACGTATGGTCGTTGATGCACCAGGGGTCTTTTTCGCCCGCCTTCGGATCGAAAATTTCGGTGAACTTGCCGGCCTCGACCAGCGTCTTTTCCGCTGTCGCGTTGGTAAGAGCCGAAGTGAGAAGAGCCAAGCCAAGTAGAACTGAACGAAGCATGGCGCAAGTTTATGGCGTCGCCCGGAGTTGTCAAGTCCAATGCCCGGTTTCCATCGATTTTTAGCTCAACAGATTGACCTTCCGATCAAAGTCAGGCATCCTGGCTGAACCATGGATCGTCGCGAATTTGTTGTTTCGTCTGCCGCGCTGGGGGCCGCGGCAGCTCTCCCAACAGTGGCCGCCTCCCAAACCGGCACGCTGTCAAGCAACAGAAGTGACTCCCCGTCCGCCCCCCCGGACGTCTTGCGGCTGGCGGTGTTTCGCAAAGAAACCACCCGCCAACTCACCACGTTCAACCTGGCGCGCAAGAGCAAGACAATTCCTGTGCCCCGGGGCAAGCGAGTGACCATCGGCGAGGTCACGGGTCAGGGCTATATCGCCCAGTTTTGGCTCACGTTCCCGGGCTGGTTCTGGCAACATTGGAACCCCAAGGCCCCTGTCAACCAGTCGATCCTCAAGACCCTCATTCTGCGGATTTACTGGGACGGCGCGGAGCAGCCGGCTGTGGCAGCCCCGGTGGGGGACTTTTTCGGCGCGGGTTTATGCGAGGTCGCCAGTTTCGCCTCGCGCTATTTCGGCACTTCGAGCGGCGGTTTCTTCTGCAAGTGGCCGATGCCATTCCGGAAGCGCTTCCGGGTGGAGTTGGAAAACGTTGACCCGGAAATTGACACGGACGTGTTTTGCAACATTCTTTATCAGCTTACGGATTCCCTTCCCGAGCCAGCCGGCTATTTTCACGCACAATTCAACACCGCTCAAAACAGGGGCGCGGCGCCCGTGCCGATCGCCGAAGCGCATGGCCACGGCCACTACACAGGATGCCTCCTTTACATGCAGGGCCGGGAGCGGAACTATCTCAGCTTTCTCGAGGCGCCGGAGTACGTATATGTTGATGGCGATTGGGAGTCGCCGCGCATCGTGGGCACAGGTTTGGAGGACTATTTCCTCGGCGGCTGGTACTTCCGCGAGGGCCCCTTTATCGGTCCTTATAACGGTGTGCCGGTCAAAGACACTCTGAATGCCAGCGTGGCCATGTATCGGGTCCATGAAGCTGATGCGATTCGCTTTCAGGAACGGCTGAAGTTCGCCTTCGTGAACCCATGGTCGCCGGACCGCCTTAAACCGTTCTGCTTCTCGTCGGTTGCGTTTCTTTACCTGGACCGGGCTGAGGGCCAGGGGCCGTTGATGCCATCAGCCAAAGAGTTGCTGTGCTGGTATCGCATTCGCAATACCGACCATCAAAGCGTCCCGTAGTCAGTAGTTAAGGGTCAAATCGACCCGCCTTTGGGTCTGTGAAGGCAGGGTCACGGTTTCTTCCGGTGCGTCAAACTGATCCCATGGTTTGCCGTTCACCTGCACGGAACGGATGCGGTGGCCGTCGGGAACGCGAAGACGCAATTTGACGCGCGCCTCGGGCGGCCTGGCCGGCAAATCCAGCGTGGCGTCGATTTTCCCATTCCCAAGATGCGAGTGCAGGCTGAAGCTGACACGTCCCCAGCGGGTCGGCGCGTTGGACACGGCGATGGTTTGCCCGTCCTCCAACCAGGCGCGCGGCGTGCCCTTGGCCAGCCAAAGCACATCCGACTCCGGCTCTTCGAAGAGGAGCATCCACCGCGTCAGCAAGGGAACGGTCATCTGCGACGGACTGCAATACGGAGCGGCAAAATGATTTGGATCGAAGCTGCGGGTTTCCGGCGCCGTCCAGGTTCCGCGGGTGTATTGGTGGGCCATGAGGCTGTAGAGCAGCAGGAGATATTCGCGCGTGAAATCGTATTGCATCAAACCATACCCGTGACCGTAACTCAGAAAGCCTCCCCACTCGTGCGTGTTGTAACCATAGACTGTCGGCATCCCGAGGATGATGTCGTGATGCGCGGCGCGGTAATTGACAATCATTTCGACTTGCTCGCGCGTCAGGTTGCCCGAATAAAGCATCTCCATATAGGCCCGGTAGGAGCGGAATTGCGGATCCAGATTGTCGCGCGCGACCGCGATATGGAACGGTTCCTTCGCGCCGGCAATCGCCGGCAGGCACGGCGGCTGCGTGTTGGTCAGCAGCGAGCGTTGGATGGCTTTCTGGGTGTCCTGCTCCAACACGCCCGCTTCGCGCCGGAGTTTCTGGCCCCACGCGGCCAGTTCCGGTTGATGCTTTTTCGCGCCGATTTTTTCCCAGACCGCTCCCAGATCCTCAAATCCCCGCGCGGCTTCGGTGTTGTTCGAGAGATAAGGCTGCATGTAACGGGTTGGCTCGGGATCAAAACAGGCGTCGGCCTCGCTCCAGCCGGCGATGATGCCGAAGGCCGGGTCTCCTGCCGGCAGCAGCAGCGCCTTTGCCCGCATTGCCAGGAGCAGTTTCGCCACCGCGTCCAGGCGATGGCGGTGACGCAAAAGGAGTTCATAATCACCGGTATAATTGGCATATTGGGCCACCACGGCGAGCATCCGCCCATATTGGCCGGTCTCGGGGCCGCGATAGAGAATCGAGCCGTCATCGCGCACGAAATACGTGAAATAGTTGTCGATATACTGGGCCGCCAGGTCGGTCAGCCCCCACGCCAGCATCGCGGCCGTATCGACCGTGAAGTTGTCGGGAAACCCGTCGTGTTCACTGCCGCCGTAGCTGCGGTCAAACACGCCGTACTTTGAGAACGCGCCCACCCGCGCCATCATCTCGCGCACCAGGGAATGGCGCGCCAGGTCCGCCAGGCGCTGGTCGGGCACCTCGATCTGCATCCCCTGCGCCAGGGCCTGGTTCCAACCGGCTCGCATCGACAGCAACTCCTCGTAAAAGGATTCCTTCCGGATTTCGGTGCGGGGCGGAAACGGATGGTACGAATCAAAGTAGCGGACCCAGCGGAGTTCGTTGGTTTCGATCCGGCTCACACGATACCAAACCGGCTGGACCCGTTGGTTCCCGTTCTCCACCCGCATGGGGGCGTAAATGACAAGTTCGGACCAATTCCCGGGCCGCTCGGGATACACAAACCGCAGCGCCGGCAGCCAGCCGCCCACCAAACCGTCGAGCACACGGCCCTGGTCGCGTATTTTCCGCATCGCCGGGACATAGACTGCGGGATCAAAGTTCGGCGTGATGCCCCCGTAAAAAACTCCAACCTTTTCCAAACACTCGTGCGTTCCGACGAAGCTGTCGGTGTACATCTTCGAAATCGGCGGAAAACAAGCCGCCACAGTGGTGTATTCGGGATCGCCGGCCCGGGCCAGCATCTCTTCTCCCAGCAGGTCGCGTTCGCTCTTGACCACCTCGTCCAAACTATGACCGAGGTACAGGCTCTTCGGGTCGGCCCAGGTCGGTTCCAGCGACTTGGGCAATTCCACTTTCACGCCCTCTTCGTCCACAAAAAGGAGCGGGCCGTTCAGTTGGGTGAAATCCTCGAAAACCGCCAGCCGATGATTCGAAGGAGCGCGGACCACCGCCATCAAAGACCAGTTCCCCAGCCGCTGGTTCTGTTCCAGCCGTACCTCCTTTCCGGCCTGCGAAACCACCACCGACCCCTCGCTGGATATGCGGATCATTTTCGGGCCTTCGGTCGCGGCCTCCGCGCAGACAAGGCCCGGCAAAAGGGAACACCCGGCCACCCAGGCCAGAAATGAATCCCGAAGCCTGCTCCAATTTATCCGCCGCACATTCACGGCATTTGTCTTTTCCAAAGCCGGGCCATGATGGCCATGGAACCAGGCTGCGTCAAACTATTTGTTTCGCTTTGTTCTTTTTCGTTGACTCCGTCCGGCAATCCTGTCTCCTCTCCATCTGCATGGCGCGGATTCATTGGCTTTGGCTGGCGCTGCTCGCCGCACCCTGTCTGGCGGGGGACGAGCTGTCCGATTCGGCACTGAGTGAACAGGTCGGACGCAGCAGTGCCGGGCGGGTCGTCACCCCGGTAAATCAGGTGGTCATATCCGCCGGCCAAACGGTTGATTTGCCTGGAATGCGCCCCCAGGCGCTGGCGCTCAGTCCGGATGGGCGGATTCTCGTGGCGGCTGGCAAAACTCCCGAAATTATTGTTATAGATCCCGAGACGGGGAGGATTCTCAAGCATGTTCCTTTGCCGCCGGAAAGGCAGGCCGCGCCGGCCGCCGTTTCGACCCATGTCTTGCAAACCGATGACGAGGACCAAGTGAGCTTCACGGGACTGGCTTTCTCCCCGGACGGTTCGCGGCTCTACCTTGCGAACGTCAACGGCAGCATCAAGGTCTTCACTGTCAGCCCGGACCACGAAGTGGCCGGTTTGTTCTGCATCGCCCTGCCGCCAGCCAACGCGCCACGGCGCGAGGCCGACATCCCGGCGGGAATTGCCGTTTCCCGCGACGGCAAACGGCTGTATGTCGCATTGAACCTGTCGAACCGGCTGGTCGAATTGGATGCGGCAACCGGAGCGGTGTTGCGCCTTTGGAAGACAGGCGTGGCGCCGTACGACGTGGCGCTCGAGCGTGACAAGGCCTGGGTGAGCAACTGGGGCGGCCGGCGGCCCGACAGCAACAGCGTTGCCGGGCTGGCGGGACTCGGCACGTTTGTGCGCGTGGATCCGATGCGGCACATTGCCTGCGAAGGGTCGGTGACTTTGATTGATCTCCGGACTCCGAACGCCGGCGCCCCTCAGAGCGCCCAAATCCAGGAACCCAAGCGCGAAGTGCCGGCGGGGCAGCACGCTTCGGCGATGGCCCTCTCGCCCGACGGCCGATATTTGGTCGTGGCCAATGCGGGCAGCGATACACTGAGCGTCATCAATACCCGAACCGAACAGATCGTGGAAACGATCTGGGCGCGCCAAAATCCGGCGGACCTTTTCGGCGCCAGCCCGAACGCGCTGGCGTTCGCCCCATCGGGCAAAACGCTCTTTGTTTGCAACGGCACACAGAACGCGGTGGCCGTGATCGCTTTCGCGCCCGGCGAGTCGAAATTAAAGGGCTTGATTCCGGTGGGCTGGTTTCCCGGCGCCATCGTCCATGATGCGCGGCGGAAGAGCCTTTATGTGGCCAACATCAAGGGCATCGGCCCCGGACGGGCGCGCAAATCGGGCCGCCCGCCCGATTTTAATTCCCTCCAGTATTGCGGGTCTTTATCGCTGGTGCGCGAGCCTGGCGCGGGCGAGTTGGCCAAAATGACCCGTCAGGCGCTGGCCAACATGCGTTACCCGCTGCTGGCCAGGGCGAGTCTGCCTGCGCGGAGCGGCGAACCCCCGCGGCCCATCCCCGAGCGGGTGGGCGAGCCCAGCGAGTTCAAGCACGTCGTTTACATCATCAAGGAAAACCGCACCTATGACCAGGTGTTGGGCGACATCAAGGAAGGCAATGGCGACGGGAGTCTGTGCGTTTTCGGTGAGAAGATCACGCCCAACCAGCACAAACTCGCGCGCGAGTTTGTGCTGCTCGACAACACCTACTGTTGCGGCATCCTCAGCGCCGACGGCCATGAATGGGCGGACACCGCATTTGCCACCGATTACATGGAGAAATCTTTCGCCGGATTCCCGCGCAGCTATCCGGACGGGATGGATGACGGCGGCGTGGACGCGCTGGCCTACTCGCCGGCCGGGTTCATCTGGGACAACGCGATCGCGCACGGCAAATCTTTGCGCGATTACGGTGAATTCGCCATCACCCGAAAGTCCTGGAAGGACAAATCGCGCAGAGGCAGCCCGAAGTTCCTGGATCACTATCACGAGTTTTTGAATGGCACGGAAACCATCAATCTCCACAGTGAGCCTGCCATTGAGTCGCTGCGTCCATACCTGGCCACCAACACCGTGGGTTGGGACCTGGATGTGCCGGACGTGTTCCGGGCGGCGCAGTTTATCAAGGAACTCAAACAGTTCGGGCAAACGGGTGATTTCCCGAGTCTGGCCATCGTCTGTTTGCCCAATGATCACACGAGCGGAACCAGCGCCGGTTCACCCAGGCCGGCCGCCCAGGCGGCGGACAATGACCTGGCCTTCGGCCAAATTGTCGAAGCGCTCAGCCACAGCCGCTTTTGGAAGGAAACTTGCATTCTGGCGATTGAGGATGATCCCCAGTCCGGCTGGGACCATGTGAGCGGCTACCGCACGACCGCCTACGTTATCAGCCCCTACACCAAACGCCGCCAGGTCATCAGCACGCAGTACAATCAAACCAGCCTCCTGCGCACCATCGAACTCATTCTCAGCCTGCCGCCGATGAACCAAATGGACGCGACGGCCACCCCGATGTCCGACTGTTTCACCGACACGCCCGACTTCACGCCGTTCGCCGCGGTGGCGAACAACGTCCCCCTCGACCAGATGAATCCGGAGCCGAAGAAGATTTCCGATCCGCTCTTGCGCAAGGAGGCCTGCGCCTCGGCGCGCCTGCCGCTGCAGAAGCCGGATCAATGTCCGGAAGACCTGCTCAACCGGATTCTGTGGCACTCGATGAAAGGTTCGCAGGCGCCCTATCCGGCGTGGGCGGTCCAGGAGGCGGACAACGACTAACCGTGTTGGAACCATGTCCGCTCCACTGTTACAAGTTGCCGGGTTGCAGAAGAGTTATAATGCGCCTGTTTTGGTGGATTTCGATTTTGCCCTGCAACCGGGCGAAGTCCATGCGCTGGTTGGCAGCAATGGCGCGGGCAAGTCCACTTTCGCGCGCATTCTCTGCGGGTTGACCGCCGGCGATGGCGGAGAGATGCGTTTTTGCGGGCAGGCTTACCGCCCGAAATCAAAGCGCGAAGCGGAGCGCGCGGGTGTTGTCATGGTGCTGCAGGAACTCAATGTCATCGGGGCCTTGAGCATCGCGGAAAATATTTTTCTCAACCGGCTGCCGCGGCGCGGCGGCTGGGTGCGGTTTGCAGAATTGCGGGAAAAGGCGGTCCAAGCCCTGGCGCGTGTCGGGCTGAACGGGCTTGATCCGGCGGCGCCGGCCGGCCAACTCGGCGTCGGACATCAACAACTGGTCGAGATCGCGGGCGCGCTGGCGCGGGATTGCCGGTTGCTCATTTTGGACGAGCCGACTGCGGCGCTGACCGACCCGGAGATAGGGCGGCTTTTTGAAAACATCCGCCGGCTGCAAACCGAAGGGGTTGGCATTATTTACATCAGCCATCGCATGGATGAAATTCTCCGCGTGGCCAACCGCGTCACCGTGATGCGCGACGGTCGGCACATTGCCACCCATGACGCCGGAGAGGTGCAGCCCGCGCAGTTGATCCGGGAAATGGCGGGCCATGATTTGCCGGAGCGAAGGAACAGCCGGGGTTCCGCCGGCGGAGAAGTGGCGCTGAGCGTGCGGCATCTGCGCGCGGGCGGCCGCGTGCGCGACGTGAGCTTCCAGGCCCGGCGCGGGGAAATTCTTGGCCTGACCGGGCTTATCGGCTCCGGCCGCACGGAAACTTTGCGCGCCATCTTCGGCGCGGAGGCCATGGACGGCGGCGAGATTCTGGTGGACGGGACCGCCGTGGCCATCCGCAGTCCGGAGGATGCGGTCCGGGCCGGCATTGGAATGGTGCCTGAGGACCGCAAAAAAGACGGCCTGCTCCCTGCGCAATCGATCCGTGTCAACACCACGCTGGCCACGCTGCGGCAGCATGCCGGCAGGTGCGGATGGCTGGATGGCCGCGCTGAAACAGAGACAGCCAAAAAATTCTCGCAACGGTTGCAATTGCATTGCGCGTCGCTTGAGCAGGCGGTCGGGGAACTCAGCGGCGGCAATCAACAGAAGGTGGTCATTGCCCGCTGGCTGGCGCGCGATTGCCGCGTCATGCTCTTTGACGAACCGACGCGCGGCATAGATGTCGCGGCCAAGGACACCATTTACCAGTTGTTGCGCGATCTGGCCGATGCCGGCAAGGCGGTGGTGGTGGTTTCAAGCGAATTGCCGGAATTGATGCTGATCAGCGACCGCGTCCTGGTGATGTCAACAGGAAGGATCGCCGCTGAATTCCTGGCGGGCGGGTGGACGCAGGAAAAAATAACGCGGGCCGCCTTCAGCGGGCATTTCGAGCAGCGGGAGGGCGCCGGCTAAACCGTGAAAATTTCATCCGGAAAAATTGCCGAATGCACGGCCATGTTGGTGATATGGCTTGGGCTGGTGCTGTTGTTTGGGATGTTAAGCCACAATTTTCTCAGCGCCCGGACTTTCGCGGCGCTGGCCAATCGCATTCCAGCGTTGGTCGTGATCGCCGCCGGCATGACCCTGGTGCTCATCATCGGAGGAATAGATCTTTCCGTGGGCTCGGTGCTGGGGCTTTGTGGTTCCGTTCTGGGCGTGGCGATGATGGATTATCACCTCTCTTTCTGGGCCGCAACCATGATCTGCCTCGGCATCGGCCTCGCGGCGGGCGCGCTCAATGGCGCGATCAGCGTCTGTCTGGGGATTCCGTCGTTCATTGTCACGCTCGGCATGCTGGAGGTGGCGCGCGGCCTGGCTTATTTGACAACGCATTCGCAAACGAAATACATCGGCGGCGAAGTGGAAGGGTTGTCGGGGCCGATTCATGGTGTGGGGGTCTCGCCGGCTTTTTTCATCTCCCTGCTGGTGATTGTGGCGGGGCAGGTGGCGCTGACACGGACGGTCTTCGGCCGCTACCTCATCGCCATCGGCTCCAATGAATCAGCCGTGCGCCTGGCGGGAATCAACCCCAAGCCCGCCAAAATCGCGGTTTTCGCCTTGCTGGGCTTGCTCAGCGGGCTGGGCGGGGTGTTTTACACGTCGCGGCTTGGCTCGTCCGATCCCAATGCAGGAGTGGGCCTGGAACTCTCGGCCATTGCCGCGGTGGTGGTTGGAGGCACCAGCCTCATGGGCGGCCGGGGCTCTGTTGTAAATACTTTTTTCGGCGTTCTGATCATTGCCACGCTCGAAGCCGGTTTGGCGCAGGTGGGCGCGACCGAGCCGGCCAAGCGGGTCTTCACCGGCGGGGTCATTGTGGCGGCGGTGATCCTCGATGCCTGGCGGCGTCATTTGCATCCGGCGAACCGAAGCCCGGTTTGACTTCGTCCAGGGAGCGGAAACTGGCCGGACGCTATTGGGTGATTACGTCCACCGGCGTGGTCTGGTCGGCTGGCGGAGTTTCACCCCGCAGAATCTTCAGGGCCGCTTCGATGCCAAAGACGGCCAGTTGGTCTCCATGCTGATCCGCCGTGGCGGTGACTTCGCCCTTGGCCATCAGCGGATGAATGGCGCTGATGTTGTCAAAGCCGGCCACCAGAACTTTTCCGGTTTTGCCGGCGGCCTCAATCGCCGCCACCGCGCCCAGCGCCATGTTATCGTTGGCGCACAGGATGGCTTTAAGATCGGGATGTTCACTGAGGAGGGCGGTGGCAACGCCGTTGGCTTTCTCCATTTCCCAATTGCCGCTTTGCACACCGACGATATTGACGCCCGCGGCCTTCATCGCGTCCTCGAACCCAAGCCGCCGTTGCTGGCCGTTAAAAGCCGTGGGAATCCCTTCGATGATGGCGACGTTGTCGCCGGCTTTAAGTTGTTTGGCGAGGACTTCGCCAACTTTGCGCGCGCCCGCGCGATTGTCCGGGCCGACAAAAGGCACCATCAGACGCGCCTCCTTGAGCACGCCGGCATCGAGTTTGTTGTCAATATTAACCACCAATATGTGGGCCTGCCTGGCATGTTTGAGCACAGTGACCAGCGCCTTGGAGTCCGCCGGGGCGATGACGATGGCGTCCACCGGCATGGCGATCATTTGTTCGACCAGGTTCACCTGCTCGGCGAGGTCGGTCTCATTTTTGATGCCGTTGGCCAGCAGGTCGTAGGCGGCGGCGTGGGCTTTTTGATGCCGGCTGGCGCCTTCGGCCATGGTGCTGAAAAACTCATTGGCCAGCGACTTCATGACCAGGGCGATTTTGGGCTTTTCCGCAGCCGGTTTGACTGCCGCCTTGTCTTCGGGTTTGCCGCAACCGCCCAACAGGGCCGCCGCGGCGAGAAATAATGTCGAAATTTTTCGGGTTTTCATAAGGATATAACTTTGATTTTGACGGTTCGTTTTCAGTGAAACTGTGGATTCCGGCCGTTTCGTTGGACCCTGCCCGTGGCCATCATGCGCTCGATTTCCCTGCGGGTCGGTGCCGAGGTCTGCGCTCCCATGCGGGTCACTGAGATGGCGGCGGCGGCATTGGCAAAGCACGCCGCCTCGAGCAGCGGTTTGCCGGCGGCCAGGGCCACGGCAAGGGCGCCGTTGAAGACATCGCCGGCGGCGGTGCTGTCAACCGCCCTGACCTTGTATCCCGGGATCATCCGGCAGGTTTCTTTTCCGGCGACGCAGGCTCCGCGGGATCCCAGGGTGATGATGACGTTTTGCACTCCGCGCGAAAGGAGTTCCCTGGCGGCCCTGGCCGCCGACGCCCCGCCTTTGAGAGTGACGCCGGTCAGCAATTCCGCTTCGCTTTGGTTTGGAGTCAGCACGGAGACCCGCCGGAGCAGGCTGGCCGGCAGGCATTGGGCCGGAGCCGGGTTTAGAATGACGCGCAGGCCGGTCTCAGCAGCAAGTTCGGCTGCGGCCATGACCGTTTTCATCGGGGTTTCCAATTGCAGGACGAGCACATCGGCGTGGTGAAATGCGTTTCGAGTTTTCTCGAGGTCGGCCGGAGCCAGTTTTCCGTTCGAGCCGGATGCCACCGCGATGCTGTTTTCTCCGGCGCGGCCAACGAAGATCAACGCGACGCCAGACGGGTTTGTTTGATCCCGAATCACATAATCAACACTGATGCCGTCGGCGACGAAGCCGGCGACGGCCTTGTCGCCAAACATGTCCCGGCCAATGCGCGCGATGAAGGTTACGGCGCCGCCGGCGCGGGCGGCGGCCACGGCCTGATTTGCCCCCTTGCCGCCGGAGGCGCTGGCAAAGCGGCCGCCAAGAATGGTTTCGCCGGGCTTGGGCAGGCGATCCATCTTGATGGCCATGTCGGTGTTTGAACTGCCGACGACAAGAACAGAAGGCGCGGGTTTCATTGGGCAGGCTGCAACATTTAATTTCGACCGGCCCGCGGCGGACCGAACGGCAGCCAAATCTGGTAGTCGGCGCCGGTGGCTCCCGCGTCGGCGAACGGCACCAGGCGCAGGGCCAGATTCGTTCCGCCGTCGGCCACGCGAAAGACCCTTGCGCCCGGCCAGGGTTCGACTGTGCCAGACGCGGCTTCCGCAGTGATGCGCAGTTTGTTTGGATCGGAGCCGGGGATGGAGAAATGGGGCGCCTTTTCCGCCGGCTCCCCGGACGCAGCCGCATCGGCGGCCAGCACCAAAGGGCCGTACAAAACCGCCAGCTTGCCTTCGTTTTTGTGGCTTCCAATAAGGATGCGGGGCCCGATCTTGAAGTGAAGTTGGATTTTATCCTGGTCCTGCCAGAGTCTCTGAATGGCCAGATAGCCGTCTGCCCCGGTTTTGCCTTTGGCGTCCCTGCCGTTGACTTGAACGCCGGCGTATTCACACCAACCCGGAATACGCAGCTTGATGGCAAAGGGCGTTTTGGGTGCGCTTGTCACCGTTATCTCAATGTCCCCGCTGGCGGGGTATTCCGTTTGCGTGGCCAGCGCAACCGAAGTTCCATCCCGGAGAGTGAGCCGGGCGGTTCCAGCGTCGTAGAGATTGACCACCACCCCGTCGGCATCCGTGGCCAGCGCAAAAGTGGCGATGAGAGCGACGCCCCTGGGGCCGCTGGACAGGCAGCAATTTCCATCCAGGTTGTTCGTGTACGGTTTCCTTCCTTCCATCTGCACGTAATAACCCCATTTTGTGCCGTCGCAACTTTGGGCGCCCATCAACTGGTTCAAAACGGTTTTCTCGATCTGATCGGCAAAACGTTTCTCGCCCGTCAGCCGCAATAACTGGGCGTTGAATTGCAGCCAGGTCACGGTGACACAAGTCTCGCCGACATCGTTGACATTGGGAAAATCGAAATCCCCGTGGAAAAGCTCGCCATAGCTCGCGGTGCCGGTGGGGTAGAGGCGATGGTCCACAATGTCCTTCCACGCATTGAGACAAGCTTCGAGGATTTTGGGGTCGCCGACCGTGCGATGGAACTCCAGCGCCCCGTTGAGGCACGAAAGCATCTCGTAAGCCTTGGCGTCTCCGACTTTATCCACGCGCTTGGAGGTCAGAAGGGTTGAGACAATCTTTGGGCCATCCGGTTGTTCCCATGAGCGGAGGATGTATTTGCAGAAATCAAGGTAACGAGTTTCGCCGGTCATGCGGTAGAGCAACACCATGGGCTCGAGCACGCTCGTCGGCGCCATGCCCGCATGGAATCCCGCGGCGAGGATGTTGCGCTGGCCAAGTTGGCCGCCAAAACTCCGGCAGAGAAGATCGGCCATGCGGCGGCAGGCGGGCAGCGGCGCCTGGTTGCCGGTGTAACGCATGTAAGTGATCAGGCCGATGAGATTGTATTTGTGCGCCCAAACGTCCCATTCCGTCCAGCGGTCCTTCTCAAGGTACGTTCCCAGATAGCCGTCGGGAAGCTGGCATTTGACCAGCCCGGCGGCGACGTAATCCAGTTTCCGGCGGAGCAGCGGATCGCCGGTATTGACCCACGCCAGTGTGGCGGCGTGCAACCATTTACCGACGTGTTCCCCGTCCCAGCTCTGCCGGCCCGGACGCTGGCGATACCCCTCCAGCAGGCGATCCACATCTAGCATGGCCAGGCGATTCGATTCGTTGACGGCCATCCGCATCCCCACCCATCCGGTAAGATGCACCCGGTCTGGAACTTGTGCGTCCTGCCGGTCCGCGATCACAGGCTCCACTTTATCGGGAAGGGGTGAAATGGTGGAGGCTGACAGGCGCGAAAGCAGGGTGGCTGACGTGAGGGCCGCCACAGCCAGGGCGCTTGCCAACCGGGACCGAATCTGACAGTTCATCAAAGAAATAATTAACGCAAACGATTGTGCAAAAACCCGCGCAGATCAACCTTTTTTCCTCTTTTCCTGCAAACTGACTCGAAATTGACAAACATATTTTTCAGGAGTCCTCACACGTCATCCCGGCCTTGATTATCAACGGTTTGCAGCGTTTTGCGTCTGCCTGAATCATCACGAATCTGCCCGAAAATTGGCAAACAGTATCAGATTGCAGTATCAGATTTGACCGAAACCGCGCTTCCCCGCTACGCGTTCCCGTGCCGTCATACGGCTTGCTGAAAACATGAAGGCCAAGCCAAATGCCAACACGCGAGCGCTCCGCCCCGACAAATGCCTGGTCATGAAGTCGCTGGATTCCAGCTTGCGCCCTGTTTGCCCTCGCAACATGGAATCCACCGCCATCACCACCAGGGAGTTGAAGGCCAGGAGGGAAGGCCGCTTTTGGGGTGTCAATGGTGTTTTCCATTGTCGCACAGGGGGAAAATCAGTTCTGCTATCACTCGCTCTCCGCCGCCGCGAGAGGCGGCCATTGTGCCCACCGCGACACGCGCTGATTTGGCCCGGTCACAAACGCGCCACGGTTGAGGCTTGAGTTCGCGGAAGCCGGTGCTATACTCGCCCTCGGATGAGAGAAATCAGATGCGACATAAAACGCGGTGACTGTCTGGAAGTCTTGAGGGATTATCCCGATAATTCCTTTGACCTCATTTTTACATCGCCGCCGTACGCCGACAGCCGGACCAAGACATACGGTGGTATCAAACACGATCTCTACGTGGAATGGTTTCTGCCTCGAAGCGGCGAGTTCCTGCGCGTTTTGAAGCCGACCGGAACCTTTGTGTTGAACATCAAAGAAAAAGTGGTCAACGGCGAGCGGAGCACATACGTGCTCGAATTGATCCTAGCCATGCGAGAGCAAGGCTGGTTTTGGACCGAGGAGTTTATCTGGCACAAGAAAAATTGCTACCCAGGCAAGTGGCCCAATCGCTTTCGCGACGCCTGGGAACGTTGCCTTCAGTTCAACAAATCAAAAGATTTCAAGATGAACCAGGAAGCCGTAATGGTTCCAATGGGCGACTGGGCGAACACGCGGCTAAAATCGCTGGGACAAAACGACGTGGTGCGCTACGACTCGCAAGTGGGAAGCGGTTTTGGCAAGAACATTGCCAACTGGTTGAACCGAACCAAAGCATATCCGTCGAATGTCCTCCACCTGGCCACCGAATGCGGCAACAAGAATCACAGCGCAGCCTTCCCTCCAGAGTTGCCGGAGTGGTTTATCAAGCTCTTTTCAGACGAAGGCGACTGGATCCTTGATCCGTTTGTCGGATCCGGCACCACTTGCATGGCCGCGCAGGTCCTCCGTCGAAATTCCGTCGGCATAGACATTCTGGAAGAATACTGCCGAATTGCGACAGCCGAAGTTGGCCCACCAGAAACACACCTATTCGAGAAACCTCCGCCTTATGGGAAAAATAACGGAAAGCGACATCAGACAACACATTGAGACGCACATCCCGGATTTCCACCGAAACAAATTGCAGAAATTGGAAAAGCTGCGGTTAAAAGAGGTGTTGCTCAGGAAGAACCCTTACCTTTTTCGCGCCAAGAATGTCACTTCTGCGGGAGAACTGGTAAAAAGTATTCTTGACGCTTACCTCTCCTCGCAGGAAGAAAGCGTTTTCGGCGGTTTCCTCGAAACCCTCGCCATTTTCATCTGTGGACGCGTTTACGGCGGGCGGGAGTCCGCTGCGGAGGGAATTGACCTCGAATTCGAGAAGGATGGCCTTCTCTATATCGTCTCCATTAAATCGGGCCCAAATTGGGGCAACAGCAGCCAGATCAATAAGATGAAGGACAATTTCCGAAAAGCGAAACGTGTTTTGGGAACGCACGCTGCAAAGCAAAATATCGTCGCAATCAACGGCTGCTGTTACGGTCGGGACGCATCGGAGAACAAGCTCGAATACACGAAGCTGTGCGGCCAGAGCTTTTGGGCTTTCATTTCCGGGAACGATTCGCTTTACAAAGACATCATTGAGCCTTTAGGGCACAGAGCCAAAGAATGCAACGAACAGTTTGCGACGGAATACGGGAAGGTCGTCAACCGCTTTACTCGTCAATTCATCGGCGACTTTTGCCAAGACGACGGGGCGATACTGTGGCCGAATCTGGTCGAATTCAACTCGTCGTCGAAGAAACCCGATTCGCCAGCGCGTGCCCTCGATCACAAGTAACCGACGCCGACCACGAGAAGGCTTCCGGAAATTCAAGTGTTGACAGACGCGCAGTTCAACTGTCGATAGATGTTTTCCCAGTCATCTATGAACGGCAAATCCCCACCATTTCCCGCTTTCGCTTCGTTGAGCACACTACAAATGCACTTTGCGCGTTCAGCACCCCCACCTTGTAGAATGAAGCGATCTCGGCATCCTTGCACACGCTCAACCAGAGCGCGCACTTCCTCCTCTGAAAACGTCGAGAAAACTACGCTCACCCTTTCCGATTCACGGATAGTTTCCCTGTCGTGCCGGTAATGCTCGTATGTCTCGCGCAGGTCAATTGTGGCCTTTGTCGCTTCAAACAAAGTTTTGACCCACGCCAAAACCTCTAACCATGTTCCAGGCGATGCCATAAGTATTGAATGTTAAATGTTGTTCTTCGCTTTATCTGCATTCAGGCAAGCAGATCGCCGATTTTTGTCAATGATTAACTCAGGTTTCCCAAAACTGCATCCATCCAAGATTTCGAGCCGAGCGGCATAAAGGCGCAATTCCCGCGCTCGTTCCTCCCTTTCGCGCACATCTTTAGGACTCAATGGCCTCGAAGCGACCTGTTCACCACGCTGCGGGAGCAGCGCAGGCGAGGCGTCTGTGGCTGTCCATCCATCAATTTTATCGGGACACAGTTCATCTTCAAGCAACCCGTGCTGACCACGGGACCCATGTAATGGATTTTTATTCAACTACTGGCCCGTTCAGCCGGTTCACCTGGTTCCTTTCTCCGGGACAGTTATTAGACTATCAAACAAGGTTAAGGGCGACGGCGGGCCGGGCTCCGCCCGGCTCCCCCGCCGCCCCTTCACCGTGTCGTTCATGCCACCATTTCGGCGTCTTTGATGACCAGTCGCTTGTCCCGTTCTTCCCAGCGCAGCACTTTCAACGTGATTTGCTGGAACTCCGGCAGCTTCGGAAACGCGACGACGTTCTCGCCGTCCAGCTTCACTTTGCCGTCCTTGGGGTCATGGAACGCTTCCCACACCGCCAATCCAGGTTGCAACGCCAGTTCATGCCGCGCGATGACGAACACACCTGTGCCGTCCTTCCGCTTGTGCGTTTTAGCCGTGCTGGACATGACAACGCCACGCACGAACCGCCAAACTGGGGCAATTCGTGATAGTCGCCCGCGTAACGTGACGCCGCCGAATCGGGCAAACCGCTCCCCTTCAAAATATGGTCCAGTCCGTATGGCAGCGCCACCAGGACAACGGTGTTCTGAAAATCGTCTAAAATGGGGATTCATTTTTTGGTTTGGCCTAAATTTTCGATTGCTCATTTCTGCAATTCGATTTGGAATAGGTTTCATGTCAAAATCGCTGTCCACGAAACCGATGTCCAGTCCGGCGCGTTACGATGGATTGCTTGTTGGCATCGCCAAGCTGCTTGATGCCGCGCGCCACACATCTGCCCGAGCCGTCAATGCGCTGATGAGCGCCGCCTATTGGGAAACCGGTCGGCGGATCGTGGAATTTGAGCAGAAGGGCCAGGAGCGGGCAGGGTATGGCGAAGAGTTGCTGGAACGGCTTTCAGCCGATCTCACGAAACGTTTTGGCCGCGGCTTTTCCCGCCACAACCTTGCGAGGTTTCGTGATTTTTACGCAGCTTTTCCACCCGAAAAGATTCGAGCGACACTGTCGCTCGAATTCAACAGGCCGACTGGGACAGGAATTCGAGCAACACCGTTGCTCAAATCTGTCGATTTGAAAATATCCCAGACGATGTCTGTGAAATCGCCGGCCAACATTTCCGAAACGGCGTCTCGGAAATTCAGCCTTGATGCCATTGCTGCTTGTTTTCCGCTTCCTTGGTCGCATTACGTTTTGCTTATCAGTCGTTCCCGTTCCCCTGAGGCAATGGAATTTTATCACGCCGCAGCGTTGCGCGGCGGGTGGTCCGTTCGCACGCTTGATCGGCAGATGTCCACGCTCCTTTACGAACGCACCGCTTTGTCGCGTGACAAGGCGAAGATGCTCACGAAACACGCCGCATCCAAATCAGGCGAGCAACTTTCTGCCATCGAGGCAGTGCGCGATCCGTTCATTTTGGAATTTCTGAACCTCAAGGATGATTACTCCGAGTCCGACCTTGAGGAAGCCCTTATCCAACACTTGCAAAAATTCCTGTTGGAGCTTGGCGATGATTTCGCTTTTGTGGATCGGCAACGCCGGCTGCGAATTGATTCCCAGTGGTATCGCGTGGACTTGTTATTCTTTCACCGCGCCTTGCGTTGCCTGATAGTAATAGACCTCAAGCTCGGCAAATTCACGCACGCTGATGCCGGACAAATGCACCTTTACCTGAATTACGCTCGTGAGCACTGGACTCGCCCCGGTGAGATGCCTCCAATTGGTTTGATTCTCTGCTCTGCCGCTGAAAGTGATGTTGCCCGTTACGCCTTGGAAGGATTACCCAATCAAATAGTGGCCGCTGACTACCGTCTGAAATTGCCTGACGAAAGGACGTTGCTCGCGGAACTCCGACAAACCCGGCAAGCATGGGAAATGCGTCGAACTGTTCGATTGGGCAAAAAATCAGACTTTCACGAATGATCTTGCCGCTGACCTTTATCCGGCCATAATAATTACCGTTGTTATCAATGCGTGGCAGGGTGGCAGAGTGGTTGAATGTACCTGACTCGAAACCGACGCAAGTGTTTTTCCATCAATGGTTTATCACACGTTATCACAACTCATCCAAAGCGCAAAAGTATTTGCCCCTCAATGGCATGTAGAGATTTTTCACACATCGGCTTTTTTGGCAATTATTGTTGACCGAGTTTCCTCAATTTGGCCGATTTTCACCCATTTTTTGACCGCGTGTATCAAATGGGCGTGTGAAAAATGCCAAAACGCCGAATAATCTTTTTGACAACACTTTTTGCGAAAATTGCCTTTCATAAACTCTTGAACATCAAGCCCCGTTTTAGTGCAATCTGACCTCCAGGCAGGTGCCTTCAATCAGAAAAACCAAATCCAATTTCACACGCCTTTCACACGCTTTTTTGCCGCGTCCATCAAATGGAACGTCCAGGTAGGTGCCTTCTAAGTAACAATGCCAGGCAGTAGTAGGCGCTCAAAGTACTGGCGAAATCAGGATAGTATCGGGTAGTATCAAATTCCTTTCCGACTTTGTTCCACCCAATCTTAGGGCAATAGCTGATCTTGCGACGTAAATTGAGATGATGCAGGTCGTTTATCGCCTTTAATTCGATAACTTTAGCCTGACCCACCATTATGGTACAGTTCCTGCTAGGTTCGGAAATCTATGAAAAACATTCAATATCCTGTAATGCTGGGTAAGCTTGGAGAATCTTGGGTTTACAAGGTGGTGGTGTCACTGGTTGATCCGCCCGTGGTCGGCGAGGTCATCAGTGATTCGCCAGATCGGAGCAACTCCGGTATGGTCACCTTTCGCCAGAAAGATGGTGCGGTACGACGGTTGCGGCGTGGCCAATTGCGACTTGCCGCTCCCAATGAGAAGAATGAGTTTCAGCACAATAATTTACATCTGGCGATTTCTGGTCAGCCAACAGCTATAACCGCCTTCGGAAGCCCACATCAAACGAGCAGTGATGATGATCTTAAATATTGGGAGGGTCATTTTAAAAAAATGAACCAGGACTCGGATTGGCTACAAAGCGCATACCGATTAAAACACGGCGCAGACTTGCTGTTTAAAGCCTATTCATTAGCCGCGGAATTGTCGGATGAAGAGCGCCCTGCGGACGAGGATATCCGAGTCGCGGGCGTGGCAACGCTACTGTATGGGTTGGCGATTGAGAATATGATTAAAGCGGTACTCCTTCGGGAAAATATTGCAAAGGTGGAAAATGATGGGACGGTCAAGTGGAACGTTGAAGGGGCTCAAGCACATGATCTAGTTTCAATATCCAAACCGCTCCTAGTCTTGGGCAACGACGAATTAAAGTTATTAGAGCGACTTTCCGCCTTTGTCAGCTGGGCTGGAAAATACCCGACGCCAAAGACATTTGACAACATGGGAAAGGGAGGCTTTCGCGGGCTACTTCTGAAAGACCAGCCCGGCTGCGGTGAGATAATGTTGCCATCGGAGTTTACCGCCAAAGACCGAGATTCATTCGAGAAGATTTTCAAAAAACTCTCGGATAGGGTGAGGAAGCAAAGCCGCTCGACAACGGAATAAAGCAGCCCATTTGCAATTCATCTTAATCCTGCGTGTAATCGCTCAATACACCAGCACGAGCACGGTGGCGTCCTCCACCGATTTCACAACGTCCTCGAACTTTCGTTCTTTGACGCCGGGGCGTTTCATTTTCTCATCAACTTCCGGGACAGATTCCAGAAATCCTAGGAGGAAACTGCTTTTGACGGCGTAATTCACGTTTTCCGGCAATGTCCCGCTCGTGGCGAGGGCTGTGGCGGCGTTCAGTTTCGCGGCCACGACGCCGATCACGTTGCCACGTTCATCCACGAGCGCCCCGCCGGAGTTGCCCGGCTGGACAGGGACGCTGACCTGGAAGTAACGCGGATCATCTTCGGTGCCCGCGAGTGACGCGATTTCGCCTTTGGCAAACTTGGGCGAAAATCCTTGCAGTCCGACGTTTGGGAAGCCAACTGTTGCGATGGTGTTGCCGAGTTTGGCGGTCCGACTGGAAACAATTGGCAATGCGGAAAACTGACCCTCCGCTTTTAACAGCGCGAGGTCGTTAGCGGCATCGAGTTTTACAAAGCGTGCGGCTAGGAGTCCTGTGCCGGTCACCAAACGAATTTGAGCGGCTCCGTTCACCACATGCGCGGCAGTTATCAGGAATCCATCTTCCGTGATGAAAAATCCTGTGCCACTGACCGTGGGGGCCGCATCTGTTGTCGTGACAGTAGGCGAGGATTGAGTGGAATTTGCTGTTGTGCTTGGTTTGAATTCATGGGCGAGCCGTTGGGCTTCGGCGATTTGCTGGGGAGTCATGTATTGCTCAAGAATGTTTAGGCACTGCTTAGATTTCGTCTCTCCCTGCGCCGAAGCGAGATTGCTCCACCTGTATGCCTCCACATAGTTCCTGACAACGCCGTCACCCGTTACATAAGCATAGCCGAGGCAGTATTGTGCATCCGCATGGCCCTGTTCCGCTGCTTTGCGGAACCACTGAACGGCTTCCGCGTAATCCTGATGTACGCCGGTGCCATTGTGATAACAATAGCCGAGATCAAATTGGGCTGTTGCATCGCCTTGCTCAGCCCCTTTGCGAAAGCATTTTACTGCTTCCGCGTAATCTTGTGTCACGCCTTTGCCATCGCGATAACAACAGCCGAGGTTGATTTGTGCTGTTGCATTGCCTTGCTGGGCCGCTTTGCGATACCAGCTCACCGCTTCCGCGTAGTTCTGCGTCACGCCTCTGCCGTTTTCGTAGATGATGCCGATGGCGCATTGTGCATCGGCATCGCCCTGTTCCGCCGCTTTGCGAAACCAGTTCACTGCTTCTGCGTAATCCTGGTTTACGCCCTTGCCTTCGGCATAGCAAACGCCGATGGTGTATTGAGCTGATGCGAGGCCCTGTCCAGCGGCTTTGCGATACCATTCCACGGCTTCCACGTAATCTTGGGTCACGCCTTTGCCATCGCGATAACAAAAGCCAAGGTTGCATTGGGCCGAAGCGTTACCTTGCTCAGCCCCTCTGCGGAACCACGTCGCCGCCTCCGCGTAGTCTTGTGTCACGCCTTCGCCATGTTTGTAACAGACGCCGAGGTCGCTCTGTGCTTGGGCGTCACCTTGCTCAACCGCTTTGCGATACCATTTGACGGCTTCTGCATAATCTTGGGTCACACCTTTGCCATCGCAATAACAACAGCCGAGGTTGTCTTGCGCTGTTGCATTGCCTTGCTGGGCCGCTTTGCGATACAAGTTCGCTGCTTCTGCGTAATCTTGGGTTACGCCTTCGCCAGCATGATAGCAAACGCCGAGGCTGTTTTGGGCCTCTGGCTCACCTTGATTGGCCGCTTTGCGATACCAATTCACTGCTTCTGCGTAATCCTGGTTTACGCCCTTCCCGAGATAGTAGTAACTGCCGACGGCCGATTGGCCCGATGCAAGCCCTTGGTCCGCCGCTTTGCGAAGCCATTTGATGGCTTCTGCGTAATCTTGCGCTACGCCGGTGCCTTTGTCATAGCAAACGCCGAGTTTGAATTGGGCCAGTGCGTCACCCTTTTCGGCCTTGGCCCGAGTTTCTGCGAGTTTGCTAGCGTCGCTGGCCACCAACGCATTGGTTGCGAGTGGAAATGGGGGCTGTTGAGCCTTCGCCGAAGCCCCCAAAAAGACAGAAAGAATCAATGCCCATAAGCTCGCCTTCACGCCGGGAGATTAGCGGGCATCTGCCGTTTGGTAAAGAGATTCGTCGTGTCGTCTGGCGGGCCAGCAATGAACTCTGCAACAGGGGGCACGAACATTGAATAAACCAGTGCGCCGGGCAGTTTGAATGTTCCATCCGGGTTTAGACGGTGAGCCGGGGCCTGGACACTGAGCCGGGCAGCTTGAGGCTGTGGCCCGGATCGGCGGCGTTTCCGCGACGACTTGAAAAAAGGTGTCCGAACTGTCCGAGAAACGGCAAGAATAGCCAACCGACTTCACAAAGGGTGTCCTAACTGTCCGGGAACACCCGGCCCGGACACTTCGGACACCCTTTTTTGAGTCGCCTATGCGGCTTTGAGCTTAACGCCCTTCCATCCTCTTTGAGCTTTCCCGGCGGCGTCTTTGATGTCGTTGCGTTGCGTTATCGCAAATTTCCTGACAATGGCATCGCAAATCAGCGGGCCGAATTTGTTTTTTGGCAATGACGCCCACCCCCGCTGATACGCAAAATCCACATACGCCTCATAACAGTCAGCCACGTTTAAACCCTCTGTGCCTTCGCGTTCCAAGCACTCAGAAACAAAAACGTTCTGGCTGTCCGATTCCAACAGCAAATCGGCAACGGTTTTCGCCTGACGCGGACTCATATTCAATTGCCAATTGTCCGCCCGGAGCTTTTCCAGACCTTCCAGCATCCAATTCAAAACCCCGGAAGCTTCTTCGCGCAAAATCCGTTCGGAAAGGTCGGCAATTTGATTTTCCGGCGGACTATTGCCGTATTCGATAATCGCCAAACGCCGCCGCCAGGCGTCCGTATCACCCTCTAAATGGACTTTGAGCCGCGAATTGCAGGTGACAATCACATTAAACCGGCAAATGATTTCCGGTCTTTCGTTGCTCCCTTTTAATTCCACGGAAACAGGATCACCGCCCGTTAACGCCTTTAATTTTGATGCACCCCGGCAATTCAGGAAGTTTTCGGGCACGTCCGGCCCATATAAAAGGGTCTTTCCCAACATGCGGCCCATTTCAAACCGTTCCGCAAGTTGCTCCGTGCGTAACGAGCCGACATTATTGCTGCCAATAATCCCGTGCAAAACGCGAATAAAAGTCCCTTTTCCACCCCCCGCCGTTCCAGTCAGAATAATCAATTTTTGGGCGTGATTGATTCCGACAAGGGCCAAACCACACCATCTTTGCAGCAAGTCCAGTTTTTCCGGGCAAAGGGCTGGGTGCATGAGGGTATCCAAAAACAGGGGGCATTTCGCGGCGGGGTCGAAATTGACGTTTAATCTATTTCGCCGCCGATATTCCGGGCTAAATGGCAAAAGCGTTTTGTCGGCAAGCCGTAATACTCCATTGCTGCAAATAATTATTTGCTGTGATTTTTCCGAAAAATAATTATTTGGCACCGCCAAGGCTGATTTTGCCTTTTTTATTATGCCGCCAAGGCTGGCAGCATCCCGGAAACCAAATTCGAGGTTTTTAACGTCGCTTGCTTCCCGGCAAGCGCGGGCACATTCCAAGAATAATTGGCTGATTTTTGCCGCTAAATCCTGCTCTCGTTGCTCAATATAAATTCCGTCGCTCGGAAAATAGGTAAAAAACCTGTCCTCGGTTGGAATATAAACGGCGGGGTCTGCTGGACACCCCTTATTTCCCAAAGCCGTGGCAAAAAAATCCTCGGAAAACCCCCGCACTACGGATTTTCCCTGTTTATTCTTTTCCTCGTCTATGGGGTCGCCGCATTTTTCCGATAATCCGGGGAATTTATTATTAAACCACGCTGCTGGGGTATCGGGTATTAGGCCCCCACTGGGCATTTTTGGGGGATTTTCGGGATTATTCATAATTAATTCGGCCCTATTTTGGCATTTATTGGGGGGGTGGGATTATTGCCGGAGGGGTATTTTGAGGCCCCCGGCCCCCCGGTTTACCCTTTTCTGGGCAATATTCGGGATTATTCATAATTAATTCCGGGCCTATGGGCATTTATTGGGGGGCTGGAATTATTATCGGGGGGGGGTATTTAGACCCCCCGGCTTTACGCTTTTTTTGGGGTATTCGGGACTATTAATAATTAATTCCGGCCCTATTGGCATTTTTGGGGGGGCTGGGATTAATTCCGGGGGGCGCGTATCAGGCCCCCGGCCCCCAATATCCATATAAAGCAGGGCTTGCACCCCTGGCCCCCGTTTCACCCCAGGCAGGCGGCAGGGCTGGCTTGGCTTGAACATGGCCGGGTCACAGCCCAAGGGGGGCAGGATTATTTTTAACTCCCCCTCGACGGCAGGGCTGGCGGGGTGGTCAAACCAGCCATGCAGACTCTTGCCCCCCGTGTCAACGACGGCCCGTAAACTCAGAAATTGCCTGAGCCAAGAAAACACCGCGCAAATTTCCGGCTTGGTGAGTAAATCACTTTCAACGACAAGAAACGGCGTGCTGACTACGTTTTCCTTGCTCCGGGAGCATACCCCCGGCTTGAAAACGCTGGGGCAGGTAAACGGGCCGGGGGGCCTGGGCTGGGCCAGCCATTCAGAGACGGGCCGGAAATTCCATTCGTGGCCTGTGCCAGAGTCCATGACATTTCCGATCCACACAACATCGGCAGGCCGAAATAGACCAAGAAGCAACCGCCAGTCGTTTTCCGGCCCCTCCAACAGGCGGCAGGGCGATTGCTCGAACAGGCCCGCCGGGTCCGTGGCATATTCGCGGAGAACCTGGCTTTTGGAATTCCGTGCCCTAGCCTTCAATCGCTCAAACGCTCGCCTTTCGCGCTGGCGGGCTGTTTCCGCAAAGTTTCGTGCCGCCCGGCTCCCTTTGTCCGCGCTTTGCGCCGTGCCGGTTGCCAACGCACTTCTTAAACGCCGGTTGGCATCGTCAATTTCGTTTTGGCAAGATGAATGAAAGCAATGGAGGGAAGGCACACCGCCGAGGAAAATTTCGCAATCCCTCGCCTTGCTTGGCTTTGTGTGCCGTAACTGTCCAGGGCACGCGCAAAACCCATGTTCCGCGTCAATCCACTCTACCGGGCCAAGGAGCGTTTCGGCCAAGTCTCCGGCGTTATTCATGCCGGGCCTTTCAGCCAATCCCAAAAGCCCGGTTTTCCGGCTATATTTAGCGTAGGTTTGTAATCGGCGATAAGGGCATTTTGCATTTCTACCGCGTTTTCCTTGCGCGTCTTGAAAACTGCAATTTCGACTTTCGACCGGATGAAGGTTGGCCCTTTCGTTTTGCCCGTCCAGTGTTGGAAATGCCGAAGCAGGGTCTTTTTGAGGCGTCCAGTGTGACTTTCTCCGACGTAAAGCACGTCACCCAAAAAGCCCTTTTCCCGGATCATGTAAACACCGGACTTTCCCGCAAGCTCGTGAACCCAGGGACTGATTTTTCGTCCCTCCGTTAAATTTCGAAATGTAATATCCATGTTTCCTTTGGTTTGTCATTCGAGGTTGGCTTTCAGAAATCTTTCGATTTCTGTGCCGGGAATGAGTTTGTGCCGGAGGGCGCTGCAACTGTGAAGCAAACCGCGTTTAAGCAGTCTGTGAACTGTGATATAGGAAACGCCAAGAATTTTGGCAGTTTCCGCCATTGTGTAGGCCAGCCGTGGAAGCGGCTGGTTTGCGTTATCTGACTTTGAATTAGGTGCTATGTCTTGCATACCTAATTCTCTATCCCTTTTCCCCTCACCGCTACGCGAGTATCACTCTAGAGTGATATTCGCGGCGCAATAATCAACGTTTCACTGATTCTAGCGGCCAAATGTTGCGCCAAAGCTCAATCGGGGTCTTGACGGGTTTATACATACTAAGCCAGGCTGGCTCGTCCCAGTCATCCTCTGGCCCTTCCCATGCCTCTTTTTCTTTGTGCATTTCCCAATACTCATCAATGGCTTTATCGAATAGCGCCAGCCTCTGTTTTGCGGCTTTTTTTGCGACGCTTAAACTGCCGCGCTCGTTGGATTTCAACGGACGAACCTTAAAATAAACCATGTCCATCAATTCAAGCCAACGCCAGGAAAACGAGCGCCTTCGCTTCCTACGCACAGGCAACGGCGCAGGGATGCCTTGAGTATCTCGGTTTTGGCGGATAAAATCTACAAACGCATTGACTAGAATTCTCTCCGAAAGATTTAGGTTCCATTGGAGTTTCGCGTGAATTTGCGTCCAGCCTTTTTCGCTTTCTTGTTGTTCGTTGCCTGCGTAACGCGTTGCGATTTGAGGTATGGAAGTTTCTCCAAGAAAAGGCGCAATAATCCATAGTTGAACAGTGTTCAACGCCGTATAAGACACAAGCCGACGTTTCCGACAGGCCCGGCGGGCAAGCTCATAGTTGAACGGGAGTGGAAAACTGTACGGGAACGCAAAGGTCTTGTCAAAATCAACCGGATGTTTGGCGGCTCCTTCACGCCACCACCAAACTTCTTTTGCCAAAAATTCTTCAGTTACTTTTTTTCGGCTCATGCCAGGTTCTCCTTTGGAATGTTCACGATATTTGCCGGTTTGGAGAAACTCACATTTTGAGTTATCGCGGTTGAATGCGAAAACCCCCTCTCAATGCCGAAAGTGTATCACCCGCACGGGTTCAAGAACAATAATGCGGTGAAACCCTCCCCGGTGGCTGGTTGAGGCGATAAAAAGCAGCGCGATAGCTGCAAATCCAACAATTATCAATGTTTTCATATACTCCCCCTTACGAAGCTCGGCACCCGATCTTGCAAAGATTCATCGCTTGTTGCATGGGAAATGAATAACTTCAAGGTGCCACCGCCAAAGTATGCTTGAATGAGAAAATCTCGTTGCTGTTGACTAGTTGGCCTCTTCATTCGGTTTTCTCCGCTACAGTCGCGGGTTCGGCGTTATCCTCTTCGACATTTGAAAAGCTGACTCGTTGCGCCATTTCAACGGAGTGCTGATCGCGCAAATGCCCATAAACTTTCATCGCGAGTGCTCCGCCGTCACGGTGTCCAAGCCAGCGCGAGACAGTTGGAATGTCCACGGCGCTTTCAATGCAACGAGTGGCGAACAAGTGCCGCAAATCATGGTGCGTTATGCGCGGAATGCCAACCGCCTTGCACGCTTTGGTTATGCTGATCTGGCATCCACGGATTTTCATAACGGGGGCGTCGAGAGGTTCCTCCTGGCGCTCGGCCCGTAGTCGTTCAAGTAGCGTGCGCATTTCTGCAATCATAGGCACATGCCGGGCATCGCCGTTTTTTGTAATGCGAACAAGGATTTTCCCTTGCTCAAAATCACAGTCGCCCCATGTAATATGTGCCGCCTCGTTTTTTCGGAAGCCGCCGAATGCCAGAAAGCGAACAAAATCGGCGGCAAGATAGCAAGAATTTACCTTGCTGTTTTCAATCGCCGAAACGAATTCAAGAAACTTCCCCGGTTCTGGCAACTTGAGCGCCTTTGGTTTCACCGCGCTTCGACTAATCGCAAGCGCGGGATTCTCATAACGGGCACCAGCTTCGCACGCAATGCTTATGATCTGGCGCAACGTGCTCACAGTATTGTTAAAGGCGCTGGCACTGGATGTCTTGCGGTAAGCTGCTGCCCAGTTTACGCAATCGGCGTTGCCGATTTTGGCAACATCCAAATCTTTCAATCCCGGCCATGATTTCAACAGCGCCTTTGCCCGCTCTTTGTAATAGTCTTTCGTGCGTGGTTTAACCGTGTAGTTCTCTTCCAACCGATTTAGGAAAATTTGCAGAGCATCCCGGAATCTCATTTTCCCCGCCGCTTCCGCCTTTAACCCCTCGGCTTTGGCCCGCTCCTGCTTCATTAGGTCGCCCAGGCGAAGCCCGGCAACGCTCACGCGGTCGGTCTTGAGGGATTTTTGAATCAGCTTGCCCCGCGCCCGAAATCGTGCGAAAATTTTACCCGATGGAACATACCGGACAAGATATGGCTTTATTTGCACCCAGTTTGACTGGCGTTTGCTCTCAATCATACGGCCAGTATGAAAAAGGCGTGTTAAAATGTCAATATCTATCTGGCGTTATAGATGTAAAGTGTTCATAATCAACGTGTGGAAGGGTGGCAGAGTGGTTGAATGTACCTGACTCGAAATCAGGGTTTGCCACGCACGGGGGTTTTCTCATCCAGTTCGATCTTGTGCGTTTGGGTTTCGGCCTTCATTGGGGCGGGTGTTCCAGATGGAAATCATCAGTGCGGCGGGTATCAGAGGCAATGCCGCGAGCATCCAGAAGACCAACGCATAATCGCCGTGGGCAATATCTTTCAGCCAGCCGAAACCGGCGCCGGAGAAGATGGCGCCCAGCGCGCCCAGGCACATCGTGAAACCCGTTGCGATGGCCGCCGCCTGCGGATGGCTCAGATCGACCGTTGCGGCGCCGGCCATCAGCATGTCGGGGCCATAAATCATGAACCCGGCCAGACCCAGGAGGACGGTGGCTGTCCGCCAGCCCCCTTGCGGAACAAGAGCCATTGCGCCGCAGGTCGCGGCCAAACCCAGCAGCATGAGCACGCAGACCGGGGCCCGGCGTTTGCCGAAAATCACGTCCGAGGCCCAGCCGGCCGAGACGGCCCCCAACGAACCGGCAAGCGGAATCATGACGGCCGTCAGCACGCTGTTCTTGATGCTGCGCCCGTGGAAATCCGCCATGTATTGCACGCTCCAGTTCATGAAGCTGTAGCGGACGGCGTTCAGGACGAAAAAACCGCTGGCCAGAACCCAGAGAATCCGGTTGCCGAGCGTCAAGCGCAGGATTCGCCAGGTGGACTCCCACCCGGCCGACATCGGAAGTGACGGCTCCCGGCCCACATCATCCCGGACCGGCGGGAAGCCCGCTTCCACCGGTGAATCGCGCAGGAAGAGGAAGAGCACCAGCGCCATAGGGAGGAGAAAAAGACCCGGCACCAGAAAAGCCGCGCGCCAGCCAACGGAGTCGCACAAGGCTCCCGCCAGCAGCCATGAGAGCACATGGCCCACTTGATAACACGTCGAGAGCCGGCCAATCAGCGTGCCCCGGCGGGCCGACGTGTTCCAGTTGGCCACCGTCTGGACCATCAGCGACCAACCGGCGGACTGGCCCCACCCATTAATCGCCCACAGCACCCGCATCGCGTTCAACGAAGAGGCAAAGGCAAATAACAAATTGCTCACCGCCGCAATCAGCAAGGCCCCCGTCATCAGCCGCCGGGCGCCATATCGCCCGCCCAGCATGCCGTTGACGATCTGGCCCGCGGCGTAGGCCACGGCGTAGGCCGAGGGAATGGATCCAATCTGCGCGCTGGTCCAGGCCGGAAATTCCCTCAGGATCAGGGGTTGGGCGACGGCAAAGTTGACGCGGCAGAGGTAGTAAGACGCATAGGCCCCCCAAAGCAGTCCAAAGATCCGGAGTTGCCAGGAGCGTAACCGCTCGTCAGATGCGATGACATTGGTCGCCATGGTCGCTGGGCCGGCCCAATTTCATGCCCGCCGGCGCGCTCTCCGTCAAGCAAAACCGGGATATGCGGGACCACGGGGGCGCATCTCAGCAAATCAGTCGCCTTTGGCGACGGGAGGAGAAAGTAACTGGCGTGAGCAGGGAGAACGATGCATGATTGATTCTTCCAATTCGGCGGAAGCTAAGA
>Ga0181526_10000750_pt1 | contig 32995 bp, 21 predicted proteins | sample PEATcosm2014_Bin_35_FD_119750 | JGI IMG/M metagenome (GOLD analysis project Ga0181526, IMG submission 119750) | Peatland microbial communities from MTU Mesocosm Facility, Houghton, MI, USA - PEATcosm2014_Bin06_30_metaG | ecosystem: Environmental > Terrestrial > Soil > Wetlands > Peat | place...
AGGTGCACGGGGTCTTTCCGTCTAGGTGCGGGAAACCGGCATCTTCACCGGTACTACAAGTTCGCTGAGTCACTCGCCACGACAGTCGCTCTATCGTTACGCCATTCGTGCAGGTCGGAACTTACCCGACAAGGAATTTCGCTACCTTAGGACCGTTATAGTTACGGCCGCCGTTCACCGGGGCTTCAGTTCAAAGCTGCCGCGGGATTGCTCCCACATGACCTCTCCCTTTAACCTTCCGGCACCGGGCAGGCGTCAGCCCCTATACGTCGTATTCGACTTTGCAGAGACCTGTGTTTTTGTTAAACAGTCGCAGAGCGCGATTCGCTGCGGCCCCCTCGGGCTATTAACCCTAGCGGGGCACTCCTTCTCCCGAAGTTACGGAGTTAATGTGCCTAGTTCCTGAGCGAGTGTTCTCTCAAGCGCCTTTGGATATTCACCTCGTCTACCTGTGTCGGTTTGAGGTACGGTTGCAGTAGAGACTGCTTAGCGGCTTTTCTTGGCAGCGTGAAATTGCGAACTTTACCGGGTCTATGACCCGTCGGCTCACCCCTCAGAGCTGGCTTTGAACCGATCCGGTGGATTTGCCTGCCGGATCCTCCTCGAGGCGCGCATCGCCATCCATCAGACGACTCCGCTATCCTCCTGCGTCCCCGCTTCGTCATAACGTCTCCGCCGCAGTGCCGGAATATTAACCGGCTGTCCATCAGCTACGCCTTTCGGCCTCGCCTTAGGGACCGACTGACCCTGAGCGGATTAACCTTTCTCAGGAAACCTTAGACTTTCGGCGCGGAGGGTTCCCACCTCCGTTATCGCTACTTATGCCGGCAGGGTCACTTGAGTACCGTCCACGAGCCCTCGCGGTCTCGCTTCAAACTGTACTCAACGCTCCTCTACCAATTTAGAATTTCAAATTTGAAATTCCAAAGTCCGCAGCTTCGGTAAATGGCTTGAGCCCCGTTGAATTATCGGCGCAAAGACGCTCGACCAGTGAGCTGTTACGCTTTCTTTAAAGGATGGCTGCTTCTAAGCCAACCTCCTGGCTGTCTGAGCGACTTCACTTCCTTTCCCACTTAGCCATTGCTTTGGGACCTTAGCTGACGGTCTGGGCTATTTCCCTCTCGACAACGAAGCTTAGCCCCCGCTGTCTGACTCCCGGACAGTACTTCGCGGCATTCGTAGTTTAGTTGGATTCGGTATCCGTTAACGGACCCTAGTCCATCTAGTTCTCTACCACCGCGAGACTCAATCCGAGGCTAGCCCTAAAGCTATTTCGAGGAGAACGAGCTATCACGGAATTTGATTGGCCTTTCACTCCTACCCTCAGTTCATCCGAGCTGTTTTCAACCAACACCGGTTCGGGCCTCCGGCCGCTGTTACGCGGCTTTCACCCTGACCAAGGGTAGATCATCCCGCTTCGCGTCTATTGCCCGCCACTAAGCGCCCTATTCAGACTCGCTTTCGCTACGGCTCGCTCCCCCTTGCGGGATCATCGCTTAACCTTGCGACGGACAATAACTAGCCGGCTCATTATGCAATAGGCACGACGTCAGGCTGCCGGTCTGCCTTGCGGCAAACAAGCGTAGCCCTTCGACTGCTTGTAGGCATACGGTTTCAGGTACTTTTCACTCCCCTCGCCGGGGTTCTTTTCACCTTTCCCTCGCGGTACTGGTTCACTATCGGTCGCTAGAACGTATTTAGCCTTACGGGATGGTCCCCGTAGATTCCCGCGGGGTTTCTCGTGCCCCGCGGTACTCAGGTACGCGCATGAGAGTCCGGGCAGCTTTCGCTTAAGTGGCTATCACACGCTGTGGCCGGCTTTTCCAAGCCGTTCAGCTAGCCGCCGGATTGTTAACTCTCTGGCTCTACACCGACGCGCGCCCTACAACCCCCAGTCCTCCTTTCAAATCTCAAAGTTGAAATTTCAAAGGAAGACTGGGTTTGGGCTGTTCCGCTTTCGCTCGCCGCTACTAACGGAATCGCGGTTGCTTTCTCTTCCTCCAGGTACTGAGATGGTTCACTTCCCTGGGTTAGCTCGTACCCGCCTATGTATTCAGCGGGCCGTCCCCGACTTTCAGTCGGGGGGGTTTCCCCATTCGGAGATCCCCGGGTCTAAGGCTGTTTCCGCCTGTCCGGGGCTTATCGCAGGTAACCACGTCCTTCGTCGCCGTCTAGCGCCAAGGCATCCACCGTACGCCCTTAGTAGCTTGACCATAAAATCTGCTCAACACACGAAAAACAGTTCACAGTTCTCAGTTTCCCGTTAATTCTTGACTGTCGACTGTTGACTGCTCTTCTTGCAGATTGCCTTACTCTCTGCCCGGATCCAACCCGGACAGACGCTGTCCGCCATCTCACTTTGCTCCTCGCCAAGGTTCTTAACGCCTTTGCTGAGAGCTGATTACTGAGGGCTGACAGCTACTACTAGGTAGACGCCACACCGTTCAATTTTCAAAGATCGCTGAGTATCTCCGGCCGACTTTTGATCTCCGGTCATCTCTTTCCAGCCCGCTTGCCCACTCAATTTCCGGCCGCAGGTTGCTGGGGTTGGTCCTCTCCACGCTTCCGGAGAACACCCACCTCAACAACCATAACGAAACGCGTCAGGCCGCAAAGCACTCTGCGAACCTTTGCGTTGGCAGTTCGGTTACTCTGAGGTTTGGAGGGTGAGATCAGGCGGGACTTTGTCTTGCAGGTGGCCCACTTGCTCCACTCCCCTATTCAGTAGCCTTTACCGTACTGACCTCCTCGATTTACCTGGCGATACGATGAGAAGTTTCGCGCTAAATCTCGTGCTCTAGCTCGAGATCATCTTAACACTAGCTTCACCTTCGTGCCGACAATCAACAATCCTACTCCACGTAAAAACCAAATGCAAGCGAAATTTTCAACTTTTTTTCAACCGACTTTTTGCCCCTCCACCCCGCCGGTTAGAGCCTGTCGCCACGTCACTTCGCCCGGCCATGGGCCAACCGGCAAGCCATCGATAATAAGACCGGGAGCCAACCTTATCGCGGCACTGCATTACACCGCGCCCACATCCAAGCCCCGCGCTGAATCGAAAGGTCCCACAAACATTGTCGATTGTCGCTGGAGTGTGGGAGTGGTCGAGCGGCTGGGAATGACATGAGAGCCTGGTTGCAGTACAATCCCTTCTCTGTATAAGCCCAGTCCTGGAGAGAGAACAACGATGTCTCATCGACTCGGAATAATCGCAATAGTGTTTGTTTCTGCGGCGACTCTGTCCGTTCCGTCACACGTCGCTGCCCAAGCCAGAACGCGCCTGGCGATTGTTGGACTGAACCACGATCACGTTTGGGGAATACTCAAGCTCATCGCCAACGAACCGGACGGTGAACTCGTGGCCGTCGCGGACACGCACCCGGAGTTGATTCAGAAAGCGAAGGCGATGGTTCCGGAAAGTGTGAAGTTCTTTTCAAATTATGTCGCCATGCTCGATGAGGTAAAACCTGATGCGGTGATTGTCACCACGGCGAACAACCGGCACCTTGAAATCCTGCAAGCCTGCGCCAGACGCAAGATCCACTTCGACACCGAGAAGCCGCTGGCCGCCAGCAGCGCCGACGCCCGCGAAATGGAGCGCGTGGCTCGCAAGGCCGGCATCAAGTTAATGGTGAACTACGGGAGCGCCTGGCCGGATGCTACCCAGGAGGCTTTACGGCGCATCGAGGCGGGTGAAGTCGGCAACATCCAGAAGATCATCGTCCAATTCGGCCACGAAGGGCCGAAGGAGATCGGCACGTCGAAGTATTTCGCAGACTGGCTTTACGACCCTGTGAAGAATGGCGCCGGGGCTCTGATGGATTTCGGTTGCTACGGCGCCGACTGGGCCATGGTGCTTAAGGGGCGACCCAAGCGCGTTTATGCCACGTCGCTGAAACTCAAAACCGAGCAGCACAACGCGGTGGAGGACGACGCCACGGTACTCCTCGAGTACGCCGACGCCACAGCCATTCTGATGCCATCCTGGGATTGGTCATACGGCAAGGGGCAGGCGGAGATTTTCGGCACCAAAGGCAGCTTTCTGGTGCGGGGCGACGGCCTGCTGTTTCAACCCGCCAAGGCCTCCACCAGCGTGCAGAATCCTGACGGCAAACCGGTGGAGACCCAACCTGTTGCTCCAGAAAAGCGCAACGGCGTGGCCTATTTCTTGTACTGTATCCGAAACAACAAGCCTATCGAGGGCCCTGTCTCGGCTGCGGTCAACGTGGGTGTGAATGAGATAATTGACGCGGCAAAGGACTCAATCCGAACCGGCAAAGCAGTGGCGCTGCCCGCGGAATAAAGTGAGATAAACAAGCCGCCCTTGGCTTGCATGGACTCGAGCGGACGGCCACGACATCGGGATTAGGGCCGAATTATGCGATAATGCGAAATTGTCGTAGCGAGAGAAGGAAGCTTCCCTGCCTCTCTGGGGCGTTCGGACCAAATCACCGTGCCCTTGCACAGAACTTCGGCAGGCGGCCCTCCGAAGAATTCTTTGGGCAGCACGAAAGTCAATTCGAGGGGCGTTTTGGGCTCGGCAAATTCCTCTCCCCGGAAAAGCACTCCCGAACGGCTGATGTTCTGGGTGGTGCCTTTCCACCACTTACTTCCCCCGTTTAGCCGATAACGCACGTGGATTTGGATTCCATATCGTTGGGCACGGTTGTCAGATCTCAAATCGCCCTCCTGGCACGCAACTCGGACTGCATCGTTGAATTCTCAAGTTATCTTCTATGAAACGGAACCGGCACCGGCTCTCGTATCGGCTCCGGATATCACTTTAGGGCTTTCTTAGAATCTCGCAATGGACCGACGGTACTAGTCCCCCTGGTACTTGCGGCGGCGGACCAGCTCATTCTTGCCGAAAGGATTGCAGTCAGGTGGTGATCGACGTAGAAAGGAAAGGGTTCCAAGCGGTTGGCGACAACCAGCGTGAAAAGGCGACTCTCGAGGGCCTGCCGGCTGAGGGTCATTTCCCCAGAAGCCCGGCTGGGCTTTCAAAACCCTGCGCAAACCCGCGCCGCAGACGGGATTATTATCGGCGATGAGAACGCCGGACTCCTTACGCGCATCGTTTGTATGCCACTGCCGGGAGCGAAATCTCCAGTCGCGCCCCGCCGCCAGGAGCCGATTCGATCACCAGGTCGGCGCCGATCGAGCGCACGCGTTCCCTTATAACTCGAGGGCCGAGAGTGGCAGCGTTGAGTTCTGCGAGCGAGAGCCGGCCTGCGAATTCGAAGCCGCATCCATCATCCTCGATGACCAGTTTGCAAATCCCGTTGTCGCGGCCAAATCGCACCGATACTTTCCGCGCTCCGCTGTGCTTCCGAATATTCACCAGCGCCTCTTGCAGGACGCGAACCAATTCAGTGCAGGTTCGAGGCGGCAAGGAAATCTCCTGGGCATCGGCGTCAAAGCTGGCCGAGATAAGCTGGTCGCGTTGAAATTGGTCGACTGTATCACCCAGGCACTTGACGAGCTGAGCGGGCTCCACTTCAACCGGCTTTAAGATTTGCATTCTTTCACGAAAGTCCTGGATCTCTTTGCGGAGAAGCAATTGCAAACGGCTGATTTCCTGAAGAAGGATCGTGCGGTCGCCGGCGGCGTTCCTTCGCACCAGGTCCGTTTGCATTTCCAGTCCCATGAGAGACTGAATAACTCCATCGTGAAGCTCGTGTGCCAGGCGAGTCCGTTCCGCGGCCTGGGCGCGCGATCGTATGCGACTGAGATCGTGCATATATTGAATGGCCGGAGCCACTTCGCGGACCAGGCTCTCAAGAAACCGCACGTCCCGTTTGTGGAAGCCGCCTCGAGCAGAGTTGTACACCAAGAGCCGGCCGAACCAGCTCTGCTGAAAGGAGAAAGAGACCGCGAGGAGCGAGCTGAAGTCAACAAACAGTGTGTGGCGCTCTCCCACAACGCGCATGGCTAGACTCTCCCGGCCAAAATTATGCAGGGCACGAAAGCGTCCCGTCGCGCGTGAGGAGCCCGCTTTCGGCCTCCCGTATTTACTCGACAAGCCCGCTCCACGAGGGTCAACCGGGTCGAGAGGACGCCGACGTTGAGCGGCGCGCCAAACTGATTCCGGGAGAGCGGCAAAATAGGCTCTGCGCTCGGCGTCGGAGAGCTTTGAGAAGCGCACGGTTGCTTCTCCCGCCCCCCTCGGACGTTTCGCCTCCCAAAGGAACGCGTCGTCACCGGCCACTCTTCGGAGTACCAGCCTGACCTGGTCTGCCTCAAAGAAGTCGCCCATGAAATACAGTAGGCCTTCCAACGTAGCCCTTAACCCGATTTCCGGGAGGCCATTCCCGATAAGCCGGCTGATGATGAGTGCGTTAACATGCCTCCGCTTCGCCTCCTCCGCCAGGAAGCCGAGGAGGTAGCTCGCCATAATCAGAGTGCCGGAAAGGGCGATAGCGCCCTTCATCGAACTGCCCGCCCCGTATACAGGCAGGATGCGGCCCGTCCCGGAAAAGGCGAGTGGGGGCAGGAGCAAAAGAGCAGCGCAGGCGAAGGACGTTATGAGAGTTCCTCTCATACCCCAGAGTTCAGCGGCCGTCAAGAGAGCCAAGAGATAAAGTATGAGAAACGGGCTGTGAGCTCCACCTGTTGACATGGTCAGCAGGCAGATCAAGGCAACTCCCGTGGCATGCATGCACCAACGCCACGCCGAGGACGAAGTCCTGTAGACCGTTGTGGTCAGCAAACTCACTAAACTGTAAGCGAGGTAAGCGAAAAGCAGCACCCGGGTAATGTCGAGGTGCGGGCCAAGAAGGCGTGGGGCCAGGTAAGCAATCCCGATGCACCCCGAGCCGAGAACGGCGCAGGAGATGGCCAGAAAACGCTCTCGTTCCGAACCATCTCGGCGGAGCTGCGCCCACCAAGGTTGACTGAACATCGCTAGATACTCACTGGCGGCAGGACAAGTACGACGGCTCGAAAAATAGAAGGGCGGCTCAAGTTGAAAACGGGCAAATACATTAAAGACATTTGCTCAAAATCCATTGCCAACAAAGCGAACAGACCCGGCCAACTCACCGCTGCCTGTGGTGTACGATTAGAACGGCACATTATGGTCTCCGCGCTTGACCCACGTCAAGAAGCATTAACTTGCAGGACAATGTGTCCTTTACTATCAAAGCGGCATCGCCGCGGTGGGAACTCTCGTGTGCTGATGATTTGGAGGACATTGCTCGCCAAACAACCCTGTCCCCGGCGACGAAGGTCACGGGTGACAAGTCGGGGTGGACGCTAGGTCCCGGCTTGATCAAGAAGAATCCAGCCTTTGGCGCCTCGGTTCTCAGCAACGGGGAAATAGGGGCGGGCCTCAACGCCGTGTTTAGCAAGGATGCTGCAAATATACTCGCCGACGTTGGCAGCGTTGGCGCGCACAAAAGTCATGATTGAAGGTCCTGCGCCGCTCAGGCATATCCCCAATACCTCGGGATGCCTGATGCTGAGCACTTCAGCCAGTCCGGGCACGAGGGATGCGCGATAGGGTTGATGCCAGCGGTCTTCAAAAAACTCGGGGCGGAAATCCGGCTTGCCTGAAAAGAACTGCGCTGCCAGGACGGTGGCACGCTGGAGATTATGAATCGCGTCTGCGCGCGAGTAATGGTCGGGCAGGACCGCTCGAGCCTGCTTCGTCGCCAAGGCGTAATTTGGCACCACCAGAACAAGCTGAAGATCTGTGGGGACTGGGCAGGAGTAAGCAATCACCCTCTCCCCTTCGCTGAGCGCCACCGTGAACCCGCCGTGCCAAGCTGCCGCGACGTTGTCGGGGTGTCCTTCGCGCTGGCTTGCGAGAGTCAACAACTCCTTGTCAAAGAGCGGCCGGTTGACAAGCCAGTGGCAGGCCACCAGGGCGCCCACAATGGCTGCGGCGCTCGAACCGAGGCCCACGCCCACCGGAATCTGATTGTGAATCTCGACGTCGAAGCCGCGCTTCTTGCCCCAGCTTTCCAGGGTCTCCGTCATGACGCGGGCGACGAGATTGCTGGAGTCGCTCGAAACGCGCTCGGGGTTTGCTCCCTCGTAGTGGACTGAAACTTCGCTGTCGTCGCGAGGGCTCACGTGCAGGTCGAGGTGCAGGCCGAGCGCCAGCGCGCCGCAATCGAAAAGGCTGCCCAGGTTGGCGCATGTCGCCGGCACGCGGACAAAGAATCGCTCACTCATGGTCAGGTCCTATAGAACTTCGCCTGCAATCAAATCTTCCAGTGTCTCGCGCCTCCGGATCAGTTCTGCGTTGCCGCCGTTGACCAGCACTTCGGCGGCGCGTGGGCGAGTATTGTAATTGGAGGAGAGCACGAAGCCATAGGCACCGGCGGCCAGCACTGCCAGCAACTCTCCGGGTTCGACGTTGGGCATTTGGCGGTCCTGGGCGAAGAAATCCCCCGTTTCACAAAGCGGTCCCACCACATCGGCTTCCAGCATGCTGCGGGTCTGGTCGCGAACCGGAATGATCTCGTGATAAGAGCCGTAAAGCGTGGGACGCATGAGGTCATTCATTCCGGCGTCCACAACGATGAAGTTCTTCCGCCGGTTCTGCTTTACATAAAGCACGCGCGTCAGGAGGATGCCCGCCTTGGCTACCAGGGCGCGGCCCGGTTCGACAATGAGGCGGTAGCGGGCGGCGTGCAGGCGCTCCTTGAGCCCTCGCCCCAGGGTCTCGAATTCGAGCGGTTGCTCATCGGCATAGCGGATTCCATAACCGCCGCCTAGATCGATGTATTCGATCCCAATTCCCTGGCTCTCGAGCCGCTCCGCCAAGGCCAGTATTTCGTCCAGGGCCTTGAGAAAAGGCTCAACGGCCAGGATTTGTGATCCGATGTGGCAAGCCACACCGCGAATCTTCAGATGAGCAGAGGCCGAGGCGCGGCGGTAGAGCTCCAGAGCTTCGTCCTTCGGAACGCCGAACTTGTGAATGATCTGGCCGGTGGAAATATAAGGGTGCGTTTCCGCCTCGACCTCAGGGTTGACGCGGATGGCGATAGGCGCGATCCTCTGTAAGGCAGCGGCTCGGTTTTCGATCAGTTCAAGTTCGCCCGACGACTCGACGTTGAACATCCCGATGCCCGCTTCCAGCCCTGCGTCGATTTCGGCCTCGCTCTTTCCTACTCCCGAAAAGACGATCTGGCCGGCGATCGCGCCGGCACGTAAAGCGCGTGCCATTTCGCCGCCCGAAACGACATCAAACCCCGCTCCAGCCTGCCGCAGGAGGCTCAGAATCCGCAGATTGGAGTTAGCCTTTACGGAATAACAGACAAGATGGGGAAGCGACGACAAGCTCTTCTTCAGGCGCGAGAACTCGCCTAAAACAGTAGCTTGGCTGTAAACATAGGTCGGTGTCCCAAAGCGCTCGGCAAGCAGGTCGACGAGAACATCTTCACATTTCAATTGACCGGATTCGTAGTGAAAGGCTTCCATAGTGCTCAGTATTCAGTCGTCAGTTCCGCCGCGACGATCTGGTACGGGCAGACGCCGCGGGCTCGTAACCCCTGAACCTGAATGCCGAATCCCGAGTCGTGAATCCTACTTTACCCGGATCAGCACAATGGTCTGATCGTCGCGCGGCGGCCGGCCTTGCTCATAGTCCCGCACTTCATCGAAGAGGCTGGCGATGATTTCCTCAGGGGGGCGATGGGAATTCCGGCGGAGCACGTTCTCGAGCCGGCGCGGCCCGAACTCCTCGTGCTTGGTGTTTGCGGCCTCGACGATGCCGTCCGAAAACATCGCGACCAAGTCCCCTGACTCGAGCTTCACCAATTGGTCCTGGTACTGGGACTGTTCCAGCAGACCCAGGGGGATGCCCTCGACGCGAATCGTCCGCGTTTGCCCTTTCCTCACCAAGAGGGGCAAGGGCATTCCCGCGTTGGCGAGGCGCAGCGTCTTTGCGCGCGGTTCCCAGATGGCGTAAGTGAGCGTAATGAAATGACCCTCGATCTTGCGTTCGAGTAGAATCAGGCTCAGTCTCTTCAGTAAATGCGGCGGCGAGAGCCTTTGAGGGGCCAGGCTGCGCAGGATGCCCATCGCCATGGCGCCGTACAACGCGGCCGGAGCACCCTTGCCGCTCACATCGCCGACCGCCAGCACGTGCCGCTCCTTCCCGTAGGTCAGAAAATCGTAGAGGTCGCCCCCCAGTTCTCGCGCGGGGTGGAAGCGCAGTGCCACTTCCAGGCCTGGAATGTCGGGAGCCGTCCCCGGCATGAGATGCATCTGGATCTCCTGGGCGCGTTGCAAATCGCGCTCAAGGCGGGCTTCGCTTCGAGCCACACGTTCGTAAAGCCGGGCGTTTTCGATGGCGATGGCAATTTGAGGAGCGAGCGTGGAGAAGATGCGGATGTGCTCCTCGCTAAAGTAATTGAGTTGCGGACTTTCGAAGTCCACGACGCCGATGACGCGGCCACGATAAATGAGTGGTGTCGCCATCTCCGAGCGCGTTTCCGGGTTGACCTGAAGGTAGCGCGGGTCTTTCGACACATCGGCGACCACCACCGTCTGACGCAGGTCGGCGGCGGCGCCCACGATTCCCTGGCCAAAACGCACCACACCCCGCTCAGGCTGGTGTTCGTCCTGTTTCAGGGATAACACCGTGTTGAAGGTCCGGGTCTGCTCATCGGCCAACAGGATGCTGAAGCGGTGATAATCGATCAAGCGTTTCGTCAAAGTTCCGAGCTTCCGCAGGAGCTCGCTCGTGACCAGGACGGAACTCATTTCCCGGCTGATCTCGTTCAGCAATTGGAGAGTGCGCGCTTGCCGCACACTGCGGCGATAGAGCCGCGCGTTCTCGAGCGCCATCGCCATGCGGCTGGCGAGGAGTTCCAGAAGGCTGACGTGAGAATCGTTGAAGAAATCCGGCCAAGGCGCTTCCAGGTCGATTACCCCAATAAGCCGGCCTTTCGTAATCAGCGGGACTGCCAGCTCCGAGCGGATCGGAGATAAGGTGCGAATATAGCCCGGGTCCTTCAGCACATCATTGACCAGTACAGAACGCCGGGTTTCAGCAGCCCGCCCCACAATCCCTTCGCCGACCTTAATGCGCAACGAGCGAATCAGCTCGTCAGGGTGGCCGATGCTGAAGCGAACACTCAAATCCTGGGTTTTTTCGTTGAGCATAAGGATGGCGAAAACTTCGTAGTCGATCGCGCGTTTGACGATTTCGGCGATACGCGCCATGAGCTCATCGAGATCCAGCGTGGAGTTGATCCGTTCACTGACTTCCACCATCAGGGTGAGAAGTTCAGTCAGTTCGAGCGGCCGTGAAGCGGATTGTGTTGCATCAGCCATAAAGCAAGCGGGTGGTAAACGTCTGAAGGCCATTGTAGCATACGCTGTATAATGGCTTACGATGCTGATTCTGGCATTTGATACGACAAGCGAAGCAGGAGGGGTTGGCGTTTTCCGTGACCATGAGTGCCTCGCCCAGATCGAGAATGACGGTCCAGCGAACCACTACTCCGTAAGATTGTTCTCGATGGTGGACCGGGCATTTGAAGAAGCCCGGGCGCGGCATGGCGTTCCCGAACGAGGGCTGGCCGATATTCAACTGATCGCAGTCACCTCCGGGCCTGGATCTTTCACTGGAATCCGCGTGGGTCTGGCAGCGGCGCTCGGTTGGGCTAAGGCATTCGGTCTTCCGGTGCGAGCAGTGTCGGTGCTCGAGGCTCTCGTCGAGGCAGCCCGAATACAAACGGAGTGGGCGGTCCCGATCCTGGATGCGCGCCGGGGAGAGGTTTTTGTGGGGATCTTCCGGAGGGACACTCAAACACGGGACGGCTTCCTTAAGCTGCCGCAAGGGCCGCCTCTAACGGAAGATCAAGGCTGGATTTTGAGACCAGCGGAGTTGGAGCCTTTCCTCAGCCGCCGCCTGCCGCAAGGGGTGGGGATAACCTGCGTGTTCAGAGAGCACGATCGTACAGCGCTGGCGCTTCGCGAAACCCTTTCCACCCCATTCCAGTGGCAAGCCGTGGAGGGAACGCTGGTCGAGGCTGTGGCCCGCCTCGGTTTCGAGGACTACCGATCGGGAAAGCCGCAGGCGGCCGGAAGCCTCGACGCCTATTACGTTCGGCGACCGGATGCAGAACTGCCGACCTGAAGTGAGATTCGAAACTCGAGATTCGACAACCGGGACCTAATTCTGCATGTCATTCTGAGCGCAGCGAAGAATCTCAGCATTTCCGGAAGTCAGCAACTGCGGAGATTCTTCGCTGCGCTCAGAATGACAGCTCGGACATAGGGCTTCGTAAACTTCCTAGCTGTATCCTCAAGGTGTGGCGTCGAATTTCGAGTTTCGATTCCCAAGCCGGCATGCACATTCGCAAAGCTCGAGAAGGCGATCTCGAAGCGATAATCAGAATCCAGGGCAGGGCTCGACAAGCCGCCCAATGGACTGCGGCTGACTATGCAACCTTGGCCGGCGATCCCTTGGGGCTCATCCTGGTGGCCGAACTCGACAGAGCGACTTCGCCTGCACTTGCGGGATTCGCCGCGTTCCACCACGTCATCGACGAGGCCGAGCTCAGAAACATGGCGGTCGACCCAGCCCATCGGGGACAAGGCGTGGGAGGCGAACTGGTCGCGGAAGGCCGGAGGCGACTGCTTGAACTGGGAGTAAGGCGGATGTTCCTCGAAGTACGCGCTTCGAATATCACGGCGCAGCGACTTTATTTCTCGACAGGGTTTGGCCTTCACTCGAGGCGGAGGGACTATTACCGCGATCCCCCGGAAGATGCATTGATCCTATCCTTGGAGCTGGCTCCGGCGCCTGAGGTTTCCGCTCCCGGTAGGAACCTGTGAATTCTATATTTCTGGAGGAGAAGCCATGAGCCGCCGCCCCATCCAGTTGTCGCTCGCCGTTTGCCTCCTCGGCCTCCTTTTCCTGGCGGGGAGCGCCTGTGCGCAATCCCCACCCGCCTGGCCGCCGCAATCCGCGCACTACCGAATCCACATGATAGGGAACGCACACATCGATGCCCCCTGGCTCTGGCCGTGGCCGGAAGCGATGTCCGTCGTCGAGAGCACGTTTCGATCGGCGCTTGACCGAATGAACGAATACCCGGAGTTTGCTTTCACTGCCAGCTCCGCACAGTTCTATGAATGGATCGCGGAGACCGACCCGGCGATGTTGGAGGAAATTCGCAGGCGCGTTGCGGAAGGGCGATGGGGTGTTGTGGGAGGTTGGTGGATCGAGCCGGACGTTAACATTCCGAACGGAGAGTCGCTGGCGCGACAGGGGCTCTACGGGCAGAGGGCCCTCCGGCAGTTGTTTGGCCACATCGCCGGGATTGGCTACAACCCCGATTCGTTTGGCCAGACTGGAACACTGCCCCAAATCCTCAAACTCGAGGGAATGCGCGGTTACGTTTTCAAACGCCCCATGGCCCCCGAGAAGAAGCTCCCGGGGGATCTATTCTGGTGGGAAGGCCCCGACGGAACGCGCGTCCTCGCCTATCGCATCCCCATGGATTCAGGGTTTGAAGAGTATCTGCCTTATTGGGTCCGGCAATTCATCACGAAGTTGCCGGAATCCACGACAGATCTGATGTTGTTCTACGGCGCGGGCGACCATGGCGGCGGGCCGACCAAGAAACTCATCCAGTCGATCGTGGATATGCAGCGGCAACCGGGCGGACCGGCAATTCTTTTCAGCACCCCGGACCGGTATTTTGATGAAGTGAGCAAGCTCGACAACCTCCCCGTCGTTGCTGACGAATTGCAACACCATTCCGTGGGCTGCTACACCGCGGTCTCCGAAATCAAAAAGGATAACCGGAAAACCGAAGCTGCGCTCACCACCGCAGAGAAGATGTCAGCGCTTGCTTCCGCAGTTGCAAGATTCGATTATCCCGCCGCCGAGTTCACGGCAGCCTGGAAGAAGGTGCTGACGATGCAATTCCACGATAGCATCTCCGGCACTGCGCTGCCGGAGCACTACGTGGTGGCGAGGAATGCCTACGGTTACGCGCAGGAAACAGCCAATCAAGCCATCAATCTTGCGGCGCAGAAGATTGCCTGGCAAATTCCCGCTCAGGATCCCAATTCTGAATATCTGGTGGTGTTCAACCCTCACGCTTGGGCCACCACGCTGAACGTTGAATACGACATGGGCTGGGACGACTGGACGGGGTCCGAGAATAAGTCGCCGCTGGAAGATGAGCGCGGCAATAATGTGCTCCACCAATGGGAGCAGGCCTCGACCGTTTATGAGCGCCGGCTGAAGCTGGTCTTCAGCGCCGCCGTTCCGGCTTTCGGCTACCGCCAGTTTCGTTTGCGTAAGTCCGCTGCGGTATCTCAACCGCCTTCGTCTGTGAAGGCGGCCGGAAAAGGAATGGAGAACGAACACCTTCGCGTTACGTTTGCAGACGACGGCACACTTTCGATATATGACAAAGACAATGACGCGGAGGTTTTTAAGGGCGGGGCTGAAGGAGCCCGCGCCGTCGTGCTGGACGATCCGAGCGACACTTGGAGCCACGGCGTGCGGGCTTACACAAAGGAGCTGGGAGCGTTTGGCAACGGAAGTTTCCACGTGCTCGAAGACGGGCCCTTGCGGGCGATCATCCGCGTTCATACCCATTACGGCGCTTCCTCGCTTCAGACGGACTGGATACTTTACGCCGGGGCGCGGACGCTCGAAGCCCGCGTGGCCCTCGATTGGCACGAACACCTGAAAATCCTGAAATTCTCTTTCCCCATCGACGTGCAGAATCCAACTGCTGCCTACGAGGTGGCATACGGCTACAAGGTGCGAACGGCAGAGGGGGACGAAGACCCGGGGCAGCGGTGGGTTGATCTCTCCGGCGACCGCGCGGGCGGTGAATATGGGCTGGCGATCATCAACGACGCCAAGTATGGGTACAGCGCGCAAGGCAATGACCTACGAGTTTCCATCACACGTGGAGCAGTCTACGCGCAGCACGAACCGGCCAAACTGGAAACCGGCAGCGAATACCTCTGGCAGGACCAGGGTGAGCAGACGTTTCGCATGTTGCTGCTGCCCCATCGAGGATCGTGGCAGGACGCCGGCGTAGTCCGCAAGGCAGAGGAATTGACGGCGCCGATTCCGGTTGTCTACCAGGGCATCCATCCTGGAAGCCGCCCGCAGTCGGCGTCGTTTCTCTCTGTCGATGCGCCCGATGTCGTCGTTTCCGCGGTGAAGAAAGCCGAAGACGGCGGCGACTTTATACTCCGGTGCTATGAAACCGGGGGACGCCCAGCGACGGCAGACTTGGATCTGGGATTTGTGAACCGGCATTGGAAGGGCATCTTCCGGCCACTCGAGATCAAGACGCTGCGCGTGCCACTGGCCGGCGGCGAGATTCGCGAAGTGAATCTACTGGAAGAATGACCCAGGCGTTATAGGGCGGGGCGCCCTGGAGCGCTTGCTGTCGTTCGGCAGTGGTACAGTTCGATGTAGCGGCGGCTTTACGCCGCCATTTGGCGAGCTAAACTCGCCGCCAGAACATCAAATTGTGCCACTACCCGTCGTCAATTTGACTTGCCCGAAGCGGCGCAATAATATGGTACTCAGGACTTCGCCGAGGATGTTTCTCCACCTTATTGGAGGCTAGGCTTATTCCCATGGTCGGGAAGACTTTTGGGCACTATCGGGTCATCGAGAAGCTGGGCGGGGGCGGGATGGGAGTGGTGTACAAAGCCGAAGACACCCGCCTGGGCCGTTTCGTGGCCCTCAAATTCCTGCCGCCGGAGCTTGCCAAAGATCGTCAAGCTCTGGAGCGCTTTCAGAGGGAAGCCCGCGCCGCCTCGGCTCTCGACCACCCTCATATCTGCGCCATTTATGACATCGGTGAACACGAGGGCGAGCCTTTCATGGTGATGCAGCTCCTGGAAGGCCAGACGCTGAAGCACCGGATTGCGGCCAAGCCTTTCAAGCTGGAGGAACTCCTGGATCTTGGCGTGCAACTCGCCGACGCGCTCGACGCGGCACATTCGAAAGGGATTGTGCACCGGGACATCAAGCCTGCCAACATCTTCGTCACCGACCGCGGGCAGGCGAGGATACTGGATTTCGGTTTGGCGAAACAGGCCTCGCAGCCGAAGCCGGCGCACGAAACCACCGACGCGACCTCCATGCCCACCGTGGGAGCCAGTGACGAGCATCTGACCAGCCCGGGCACGGCGCTCGGCACCGTGGCCTACATGTCGCCCGAGCAGGCAGTGGGCGAGGAACTCGACTCGCGCACCGACCTTTTCTCGTTTGGGCTGGTTCTTTACGAGATGGCGAGCAGCCGTCCGGCATTTCCCGGAAACACCTCGGCAGTCATCTTCGACAGCATCCTCCACAAAGCGCCCCCCTCTCTACTGCGCTTGAAACCCGACCTCCCCATTGAACTGGAACGAATAATCTCCAAGGCGCTCGAAAAAGACCGCGAGATGCGCTATCAAAGCGCCTCCGAGATACGGACTGACCTGAAACGCCTCCGGCGCGACACCGATTCAGGCCGCTCAGCGTCAGTTGCCGCGGCGATGATAACTCCTGCCCCAGAGACCGGCAGCGTTAAGGCAGTTGGGGCTCCTGCGCCGCCCGCTGTGGTTGAACCTGTCACGGCAGGACGAGTGACCGGCGGCAAGTACCGTCGAAGCTGGGTAGTTGCCGCTGCCGCGCTGGTGCTAATCGCGCTGGCGGGCTTGCTCTTCCATTTCCGTCGAACGCCGGCGCTGACCGAGCGGGATTCGATTGTGGTGGCGGATTTCGTCAACACCACCGGCGAGCCGGTTTTCGACGGGACGCTGAAAGAAGCGCTCACGGTGCAACTGGAGCAATCCCCTTATCTAAACGTTCTGCCGGAATCACGGGTGCGGGAGGCGTTGCGCTTCATGGGCCGCTCCCCCGACGAGCGAGTCTCCACAGAGGTGGCCCGCGAGATCTGCCTGCGCGAGGGAGCCAAGGCGATGCTGGCAGGCTCCATTGCGAGCCTGGGCAGCCATTATGTAATTGACCTCAAGGCCGTCAACGCGCAAACCGGCGACTCGCTGGCCCGCGAACAGAGTGAGGCCGAAAGCAAAGAGCAAGTGCTCAAGTCGCTGGACCGCGCCGCCACCAGCCTGCGGCGAAAGCTCGGCGAGTCTCTCGGCTCTGTCCAGAAGTTCGCCATGCCTCTCGAGCGAGCCACCACTTCTTCCCTCGAGGCGCTGCAAGCTTTTACCCTGGGACAGGCTGAGCACCAGAAGATTGTTGACGAAAAAGCGATCCCTCATTTGAAACGCGCCGTCGAACTGGACCCCAATTTCGCGATGGCTTATGCCACCCTGGGCGTGGCCTACAGCAACCAAGATGACAGCGCGCAGGCTTCGGAATACTTGAAGAAGGCATTTGAATTAAAAGATCGGGCGAGCGAACGGGAGAAGTTGTACATCTCCGCGCATTACTACGAAATGGTAACCGGGGAGCAACAGCGCGCCATCGAAGTCTACGAGTCGTGGAAAGAGACTTACCCTCGCGACTGCACGCCTCGCGATAACTTGTCGAACCGCTACACCGAATTCGGGCAGTTTGAGAAAGCCTTGAGCAACGCCAACGAATCGTTGCGGCTCAACCCGAAAGACGTTTTCGCCTACCAGAATGCTGAAAGTGCTTACGAAAAGCTCAACCGGTTCGATGAGGCGAAGGCTATTGCGGATCAGTCCATCGCGCAGCATGCGGATTCTTTCGGCATCCACGAAGTGCTCTACGAAATTGCCTTCATTCGCGGCGACGCTGCGGGAATGCAACACGAAATCGCGTGGGCAACCGGAAAGCAGAATGATCTCTTCATGCTCTTTATTCAGGCTGGGACTGACTACGCGATGGGAAGAGTGCACAGGGGACGCGAGACCGTGGCGCGGGCCATCGCTCGCGCCCAGCAGGCCGGCCTCAAATCGGTGGCGGCTGATGCCCGGGCCGGGATGAGTGTGGGGGAGGCAGCGCTCGGCTACCTCCAGGAAGCGCGCGACGGGGCCACAGAGGCTCTCGCCGATTCCCCCACCAGGAATACGAAGACGGCGGCAGCCGTCACGCTGGCGTTGACGGGCGATACGAACCGGGCCCAGAAGCTCATCGACGACTTGGCGAAAGACTCTCCGCTGGACACGCTGCTCAACAATATCGCGCTTCCCACCGCGCGGGCCATCATCGAGTTGCAACGCCAGCAACCCGCTCGAGCCCTGACGCTGCTGGAAGCGGCCAGGCCTTACGAGTTCTCTGACGGCGGGTCCGTCTTAATTCGCGGCGAAGCCTATTTGCAGGCCCGCGATGGGGCCCGGGCCGCCGCCGAGTATCAGAAGATCCTCGATCACCGTGGAGTAGGCCCACTTGATGCGGGCTATGCTCTGGCGCGTTTGGGACTGGGGCGCGCTTTGGCGCTCGAGGGCCAGACGGCCAAAGCCCGCGCCACCTATCAGGATTTTCTGGCTTTCTGGAAAGACGCCGACCCTGACATCCCCGTCTTGAAACAAGCCAAGGAAGAGTACGAAAAGCTCAAGTGAACCGGCAGCCCGGCCGCCCAGCAGGCGTGGCTCGATTCAGCGGCTTTCCCCCACCTCTTATTCCCCTCCCCAGTTGGCGGTGGGGTGTCGCAGCTTATTCACCGCCCAGAGCGATGACGAAATATTGCGCGTGCGTGGTTCCGGAGTTCTTGATGCCGTGCTCTTCGTTGGAAGCCACGTAGGCCACAGAGCCGGGGCCCAGGCGGGCGGCGCGGCCAGCGACGGTGACTTCCAGCGTCCCTTCGCGAACCAGGAAAACTTCTTCGTGCGCGTGGTGATGGGCGGGATGCGGCATGGAGCCCGGCGCGAGGTCAGTCTCGTGCATCTCGATGGCATAGCCGGTGTGAGTCTTGCCCTCGACGATGCGGCGAAGCTTGTTTCCGTTGTCGGCCTCTACAGGCAGATCTTCGAATCGGAGCAGCTTGGAAGGGATTGGGCCTTCCGTCGCCAGGCCGCGCGAGGCCATCAGGGCGGGGATCCAAAAGCAGAGTTCCCGGCGTGAGTATCTCATTGCTTTGCTCCTCCTCCGTTGTCATTCCGAGAGGGCATGGGTCTTCGGACCACCGAACGGAGTGAAAATAACGTACCTCGTCACCCCCACGAAAGCGGGGGGCCATCGTCGGATCCGAACACCATGGATTCCCGCTTTCGCTGGAATGACGTGATGCTCGAGCGAGATTCCTCGCTGCGCTCGGAATGACAGACGTCTGAATGAAAGACAACTAAGCCCGCAGCTCTTGTTACGGCCGCATGTCTCGTTGTTCCGCCACGGGAGCTTGTGCGCTTGGTCGCAGGGCTGCACCTTTGGGCGGCGTTTTCCCCAGTTGTTTGTAAACGGCTTCCACCTCTTCCGGAATCAGCTCAGGCGCGTGCCATTTATAATTCTCCACCAGGGAATCCACCTCACGCTTCACTTCACTCAAGGATTTTCCTTCCTGGGACCGTGTCTCGACTTCCTTCTCCAGCCATTCCAGAAACTGCCGGAACTCCGCCAATTCCTTCTTTCCTCCGGGCTCGCCATGTCCGGGCACATACACTTCGACGTCCCACGCCTCGACCTGTTTCAGGGCGGCAATCCAATCACGAAGGTTTCTCGATTCGATGCGGGGAAAGTAGCTGTTTTGGAACAGTTCGCCAAGGAACAAAACTTTGGCTGCGGGCAGGTAAACCGCCGAGTCGTCGGAAGATCCATTCTTAAGCAGCGTGACCAGCTTGATCTCCTGCCCTCCCAGCCGCAAGGTCATCTCGTTGGTGAATGTCTGGCCGGGAACGGCGACGTGGAAGCCGCGCAGACGGGTGCGCAATTTCCCGTCGTCATCGTCTAGTCGGCGGATCAGCGATTGGCGATACTGGCGAATGCCTTCCTGCGCTTTCGCCGAGCAAATCACGGCGGCTTGCAGCTCCGTGAAGGCTTCGTCGCCCAACGTCTGCTCGCCGTCGGAATTGGTGTTGATAACGTATTTCACGGGTAATTCGGTGCGATGCCGGATCTCATAGAGCAGCTCGCGGGCATGAAAAGGAGTGTTGGTGGTGTCGATCACGACCACCCCCTCGTTCGTGACCACAAAGCCTGCCGTCCCCGCGCGGGCAAACTGCGGGTCTCCGTCCAGGTCCAGGACGTCATCCGAGACCCAGGCGAAGACGTTCGGCTTCACTTCCCGCACGTTATAGAGCCAGCCCGTTGCGAAACCCAGGACCGAAGGCAGAAACCAGAGGGCAGAAAGCAGGAAGCCGAGTCGGAAGAGTTTCGAGGACTGGGCGCTGAAGATGTGCCTCCTCAACTCCTTGACTTTCGACTTTCGACTCTTCCTAAATGTCCACATACACTTGCGCGCGCCAGCCCTCCGCAGTCTCCCTTAAATCAAGCTGATGATAAGTCACCGCTTTAACCAGCAATTTCACTTGATGTTTTCGCCGGTCGAACTTCTCGCCTCGCGCCACGGCCGAGAGACCTCGCTCCGTGAGTGCGCCAAATTGGAAGTCGCGAAACAGCCAGCCCTCCGCGTCGAAGAGATACAAAATTTCACTCAACCAGTTTACCAGCAGGCTGGGCAGATCGGAAGCTTCCGCGCCCAGCGGCTTCCCCTCGAGGGGCGCTATTGTTTCCAGGTCTACCATCAAATGCATCAGGGCGCGGGCCGCATTTCGAAACACGTCCTGGCGCGTGGAGCCAAACGCCTCGAAGCCGATGTCGGCAGTGTGTTCGAGCACGCGGAAGGGAAGCATCCTTGGTCACTCGGCAATTAGCTGGCCAGCACTCAGGCGGGCCGCGGAATAGTCCCACATCATACTCAACCTTGGTTGACTTTGGTAGATCAAGGAAAGGAGCACGTCCGGATGCCGTACCGACCTGGAGACGCTGTCATCCGTGAGCCCTGGAAACAGCCCGTTTTGCATATATTATGGCGGCGGGCTATAATCCGATTAAAGCTGGGCTAAGCAAAAAGCATGAGCGGAAGTAACGACGATCCTACACTCTATTTGGCTCTCGGCGCCTGCGTTGGCGTCTACTTCTTTATTAAGGGGTTCCGCGTCTTTCGCGAGTACCGTGTGGTCGGGGATACTCCGGCCATGCCGATCCGGAGCATTCCAATGGGTCTTGTTCACGTGCGGGGCAAAGCCATGGGTGAGCGGCGCGTGACCAGTCCTGTCAGCGGCATGCCTTGTTTTTTCTACAAGGTTGAAATTGATCGCTGGGAAACCAAGGACAATTCCGGGCAGTGGACTCATTACCGCACTGATGCGGACGGTGTGCCTTTTCACCTTGCCGATGGAACGGGCAAGGTCGTCGTGGACGCTCATGCGGCCGAGCTCGATTTGCTGAAGGCCGGCATGCGCAAGGTTGACGACACGCCGCATGTTTCCGCGCTGTCGGCTCCGCCGCCGAGGTCGTCCACCGTCCCCACGGATGACGACTTGCGGAAGTACGTCAGCGAAGTCGGGGTCAAGCGGCTTGGCTCAATGGTGGGCCGCGGTCTGGATGCTCTAGGCCCGCTGAGCGACCCTGATAAGGAACAGAAGAAGAAGGCCGTCGTGGGGATGTTTACCAATGGGCTGAGAAGCCCGGACGTCGTTCAACAATTCATGGCGCTCCAGAAGCCTCTCCTGCAGCGCAGGCTCGAAGCAATGGGTCCACAGAGCGACCCCTTCCAGGAACAGGCCAGGCGCGAGGCCATGGAGGCTATGAAGTACCCTGTGGGCAGCGCGGAGTTCGTTGAGCGCATGCAGCGTGTAATGGGGAACTTGCACGACCCGCAGCAACGGCTGCACGTCATGCATGCCTTGGAATCGATGGCCAGCATCCAGCAGGGTGGGCTGGCCGCCATGATGCCGACCGCCTCCGGTGAATATCGCTTAACGGAATTCTGCATAGTACCCGATCAGACTTATGAAGTGACCGGGACGTGCGTCGAGAATCCGGCCCCGCAAGACCAGCACGACCGGAATAAGATAGTAAAAGGTCAAAGCGAACCCACCTTCCTGATTTCCTGCCGCAATGAGAAACAAATCGAGAGTAATCTTCGGCGGCGCGCGGCCCTTTATATCTTCGGAGGGGCAGGCGTTTCCATAGTGTGCGTGGCCATACTGCTTTTTAAGTATGGTCTATTGTGAACCGCCGGAAGACTCCGCCAGTGACCGGCTGGACTTTTTCCGAGACCTTGACTAGGATGGGCGGCAGAATCAGGTGGCTCTATGTCTTCTCACGGCTCGGATATTTCGGTTGTGGCTGCAGTGGGGTTCGGCGCAGGCCTTTTCTGGTTTATCAAGGGGTTTCGCGTCTTTCGGGAATATCGTGTGCTGGCAGATACGCCCGAGATCCCGATTCGCAGCGTGGCCATGGGTCTCGTGGAGATCCATGGCAAGGCCAAGGGCCTACAGACCGTTCCGAGTCCCGTTACCAAAACTCCGTGCTTCTTCTATAAGGTTGATATTGAGAGATGGGTTACGGATAAGAATGGCGGGCATTGGTCCCACGCCGCCACTCAGGCCGAAGGCACCCGGTTCTATCTCGAAGACTCTACGGGAAAGGTCCTGGTGGACGCTCACGGGGCCGAGTACGACTTGATCCAGACTGCGAAGCGAGAGGCAGGGCGCGGGTTTGGAGGATCTCTGAGCCGTCTGTTCGGCGGATCTCAAGCCTCGACCCTCACCACAGGGCCGGGAGTTTCTGATGCCGACTTGCTCAATTACGCGGAAGCGGTGATTTCGACTGGGCGCGGCTCATTCTCTCTCAGCGGAGGAAACCTTCTCTCCGGTCTGGGGATGGGTTCGGCGCACCGTTATCGCTTGAGCGAGTATTGCATCCTTCCTGAACAATCGTACGATGTGGCCGGGACCTGCATTGAGAACCCTGACGCCCAGGACGAACATGACCGGAATATGATCGTGAAGGGCCAGAACGAGCCGACCTTTGTGATTTCCTGGCGAAGTGAGAAGGAACTCAAGAGCCGGCTGCGAAACCGCGCCGCGCTTCATGTCTTCGGAGGGGCCGCCCTCTCAGTGGTGTGTTTGGCGGTTCTACTGTTCAGGTTTGGTTGGCTGTGAAAGGCCGTGACGAGTGACGAGCGTCACGTGTCACTCGCCGCTATCGAGAGGAGTAGACGGATGGGGGTTGCGATCCTTATTGGTCTGGTGCTGGTGTTGCTTGTCGTGGGACTCCTGGCCTATTTCGTCACCATTTACAACAGCCTGGTGCGGCTGCGGAATGACCTTGATAAGGCCTGGGCCAACATTGACGTCCTGCTCAAACAACGTCACGATGAATTGCCCAAGCTGATCGAGACATGTAAGGGTTACATGCAGTACGAGCGCCAAACCCTCCAGCTCATCACCGAGGCCCGCACGGCCTTCATGAAAGCGAACACCGTGTCGGAGAAAGCGCAGGCCGATAATTTCCTCTCCGGCGCGTTGAAATCGCTCTTTGCGGTGGCAGAGAGTTATCCCGAGCTGAAGGCCGACAACAATTTCATGCAGCTCCAGAATCGGATTTCCGAACTGGAAGAGAAGATTGCCGACCGGCGCGAGTTCTTTAACGACGACGTGAACACCTACAACATTCGAATCCAGCAGTTGCCGGATGTTTTTATTGCGCACCTGCTGAGTCTGCAGCACAAGGACTTGTTCAAGGTAGCCGAGGAAGATCGCCGCGACGTGGAAGTGAAAGTTGGGTAGATCCTGCGGAAGGAGCCTGAGATGGTACTCTCACTCGTAGTGCTTGCGATTCTGGTGGTGTTCATCATTACGGTCATCGCCGTCATCCTGTATTTCGTGGGCCTGTATAACAAGCTTGTCGCGTTTAAGAACAACATCGATCGGTCATTTTCCAACATCGACGTCCTGCTGAAGCAGCGACACGACGAGCTTCCTAAGTTGATCGAGACGTGCAAAGGCTACATGCAGTACGAACAGAAGACCTTGCAGGCCGTCACTGAGGCGCGCACGGCTTTTATGCGCGCCAACACGCCGGCGGAAAAGGCTCAGGCCGATAACATGGTGAGCGGGGCACTGAAAAGCTTGTTCGCGGTGGCTGAGAAATACCCTGACTTAAAGGCCAACACCAATTTTCTGCAGCTCCAGGGCCGAATTACGGACCTGGAGACAAAGATCGCGGCGCAACGCGCGGCTTACAACGAAGATGTGAACACCTTCAACATCCGCATCGCCCAGATCCCCGCCAGCCTGGTGGCGGGCTTTATGGGTCTCCAGCCGCACGCCCTTTTCCAGGTGGCTGAAGCGGACCGGGAGGATGTGAAGGTGAGCTTCAACTAGGGCTGCGCTGCCGTGAGCTGTGAGCCACAAAGGGTAGCCTATTCTCGATTTGAGATATAAGATTAGAGATTTCGGCGCTACGCGCTGGCCGCTTCAATTCGTGGGAAATACAGCCACAGATGCCCGCCGTCGTCGTCTTCGCCAAAGACGATCTCGCCATCGCGGCCTGTGACCGCATCGCCGAAAACGTATCCGTAACGGCGGCGCTCGAAGAGGGACACGGCTGCGCCCAGATTGGTAATCTCGCGCCGGCGCGGGTCGTAGCAGAACATCTTGGCGATTCCAGACCCGCAGGATCCGAACACTCTGCCGTCAAAGGTGGCGGCCATGCAATAAACGGGCGCCAGCATGGTCTTGCCCAGCGGGGCGCTGAATCCGCGCTGCTCGTCAAAGGAAAAAAACTGGCCATCGTCATCCGCCGTAAAGAGCAACCCGGTCTCGGCTGACCTGGCCCAAACCGCGGGCGACTTTTCCCAGCGGCCGGCAGGCAACTTGAAGGCTTGCGGTTCGAGTTTCTGCGTCGAGCAGTCGAAGCGCCACAGGTGCCCTTGGCCGTCCGGGCCAACAATGTTTCCCTTTGAACCCAACGCAATGCGTCCGCAGGCCAAAACTTCCGCCACGGTTTGAACCTTGGGGGCAGCGAAGTCTACCGTGAAGAGGTGATGCGCAGTCACACCGACCACGTGATCCCTGGAAGCGTCGGCCACCGCGTGAACGATCGGCTCGCCGGCGACGCCGCCCAGATCCTCGAAGTGGGGCCGCTCGAAGCCCCACTCCTGGATCAGGTCATAAGGCCAGGGCTGTAGCCTTGCGGTAAGGATCGTGCCCCCGCTGGGACCGTTCACGCATGCCAGGAATCTGGATTTTCCGCAACAGACCGCCACGCAATGGGTGGCGCCATCCACGGCCTTCATGTCGAGAACCATCCCGGTAACGCCGTGAAACATACCGACAAAGATATGGGCCCGCTTGCCGCTGGTTCCGCCGTAGACGAAGCCTTGCGGGCTTACGTCGAGAGCGGTGATGTGGGACTCATCCGCGAGGATGGGAATTGTCGCGCCCGGAAAGCCGGTGGGAAAGGCGACCATGGTTCCCTGCTTTACGAACGTCCCATGGACGATGTTATTCGCCTCTTGCTGGGCAGCCGCCGAATTCAAATCGATTTTCTTCTTTTCGTCACTCATCATGATGAAACCTCATCCCCACATACGAATCGGCAGGTGAGCATTTTCCTTCTTGCGGCTCGCCGGCATTTCGACTTTGAAAATGCCCGAGGGCCGCGAACCGACGTGCCCGAAAAAGAGATCTCCGTTGTGATCCACCGCCCCTCGAGAGACATACTGAGCAAGCTCCCTGGGATGCACGAGGCAGGTGACTTCTTCTCTTTCCAGCGTAGCGGGATTCAGCCGCCACACCACTCCTTCGCGTTGTTTATGTTCGGGGCCCATAGGGTTGTAAACCGGATCGCGCCACCGCGACGCGACGTAATACAACTGGCCGTCGCCGGCGAAGGTCAGACCGCCGCAATGGTCGACGAAGGTGTCCTTGGAAACGGTGGGGTCTCGCTTTTGGGTAGCAGGCCCCAGGTTTTCGATGCGGGGCCACTCGCCCTCGTTCGGCCAAATGCGCATCATGTAAGAGTTGGCGATCCAGGTGGCTGCGTAAACGCATTCGCGGTCGGGCGAGGGAGCGACGTCGTAAAAGACGCTGTGCCAGCCGGTTTGGAATTCGGGATTGTGGGGCAGAACGAAGGGCGACATTTCCAAGCGGTCCTTCTCCGGATCGTAGCGCACCAGGTGGCCGTAGTCGTTGGTGGTCCACACGCGGTGCATCTTGTCGAGGAAAAGCGTTTGGGCGTTGATCGACCCAATACGGCCCACATCCCGGCGCTGGCGAGTTTTCAGGTCGTAAATAAAGAAGTGATCCCGGGGGTAGCTGATGGCATACAGAAGGCCGCGTTCCTCGTCGTGCAGCAGGCACCGGCAGCCCTCTTTAGGTATCAGGGTTTCCCACCATTTCACTTCATCCGTCTTCGTGTCGTAAGCCAACAGTGCGCTGCCGCGGAAGCAACGCTTCTCGTCGTGCCAGGAAAGCCAGGGAGAATAGGCCGGCTGGTCAATGGGAGGGCCGGACAGGTGGGTTGCCATGTAGAGAATGCCGTCGTGCATGGAGGGCGCAAAGCTGTAGTGAATCTTGCACTGCGAGGCCCGGCCGGAATCGCCCGGATCATCCACCATCTTCGACAAATCGAACAGGTAGTCGAGGCCGTCCTTCGCCTCGTTATACCGGGTCACCTTGACGACTCCGCCCGGCACGCCCTCCGCGCACGCCGCAGCATAAATGCGGCCGTCCGGCCCCACCGAGAGCGACCAGCAGGTGTCGGAGATTTTGTGCTCCGTGAATTCGTACCATTTCACCTTGTAGTCGCCGGGGGACTCGGGTGTTGCAGGGGCCGCCGCCAGCATGCCATCCCGCGGGTAAAGCGCCGCCCCAACGGTCAGCAGGCTGGCGCCGCTGTTTCGAAAGAATTCGCGTCGGCCAATTTCTCTCGACATGGATATTCTCCAATTCTGACTTGAGCCGGCAGGCACGATTTCTCAGCGCCGACCGGCCCCAAACCATATGCCCATTTCGCCGCCGCGTCAATGGCTTTCTAGGGCGGCCGATCCGTCGGTAAGACGCCCCGCCGGAAATCATCTGAGGGGGCGATGCGAGCCCGATGGCCACTTAGCACTTAATGACCGAAGTCGTCGCGATAATGTGGCGCTTTGGAAGGGCGGGGCTTCAGCCCCGCCGCCTCCGGGAGCCATGGAACTTGGGCCTTTAGGCCCTGAAGCCACGTTCCTTCAGGGGCTAAAGCCCCGAATGACGAGTCGTCCCTCCGTGGCGGGGCTGAAGCCCCGCCCTCCCCGTCGCTCAGCAATATGACGGGGAATTCTGTCAGCAAACACTAGCCGACTGTTTGTCACAGTCGCGGCACCTTGGGGCGAAGCCGCGAGTCCTGGCATCGTTTTCGCAAAATGCGGCGGTTCTGGCTCCTTCTGCGGTCGAATTGGGGTTGATCCGCGCGCAAAACGCGCGCAATTTGCACCATTCAAAAAAGTGATGTCCTTTGTTTTCAAGTACTCCTTAGCTTCGTTCCCACTGTTTTTGTATTTTGTTGCGATCCATTGGGGTTCCCCACGTTCGGCCGATTTCGAATCATGCTGCATTCTCCGGTTCCGGGCCGCCGCCTGAAGCTCTGCGGTGTCAAAAAGCTCGAAAGTTGCGTTTAATGCGCGCATTGGGTACTCAAATTCAGTTCGTTTTGAGTTCGTTTTCAGTTCGTTTTGGAATGCCTATCTTTGTTTTCAGTGACATACTGGCTTCGATCGTATTATTTTCTACTTAATTTGGATCCGCTCTTTCTGCGAGTTCCGGTACAGTTCCGGTCATCGCTCGTGCCTTGAGCCTCATCAGAGCTTGCCTACGACAATAAGTCCACAATATGACCATCTTAGTAGGCTATCAAAGCGGCCGTTTCTTGTCAAGCGAAAAACGGGCAGCGGTAGAGTTTGGGGCCGTAGCGGCGAGTTTACCTCGCCCAATGGCGGCGTAAAGCCGCCGCTACTTCAAGACCCTATCAGCAATTCGGAACCAATAGGGACACCGTGTCTGTGTATGACTTGTGCTCACTTGTAAGCGCGGCGAGTTAGTGGCATCATGCAGCCACTGGTAGTCGACCATGGAAGACGATTCATCCGACGAAGGTTACGCGGAGGACTACGGGACGCGCGTCGATTCCCTCCTGGTCGCCACGTCCCTGGCGAGATTGCCTGAGATCGCCCCAGGCCTTCCAGTTCACAGTATTGCAATTCCGGGAGGTGGAAACTTTCCAATGAAAAAGCCTGCGTTCGTATTACTGTCCCTGCTGTTTTGCGCCGCTGCAGAGTTCTTCTCTGCCTGCGGTGGTGGAGGCAGTACCGTCATCACTCCACCGGCTCCCAGCTGTCCTTCAGGCGCTGTTGTTGTCTCACCGACTACGATCGTAGTTGGCGGGACAAGCATCGCATCAGCTCCCGCCGGATGGACGGGCGGCAGCTTCACTTCATCTCCTTCCGGCGTGGCGACAATCTCTGGCAGCACGGTGACCGGCGCGAGCGCGGGCAGCGCCACGATCAGTGGATCGGGTTGGACCGCTTCCAACGGGGCGACCGGATGCAGTTTGACCGGCGCCTTACTGACAATAACCTTGCCCGTTGCAATCTCGATCACGTCGCCTGATCCACTGCCGACCGCGGTCGGTTCGGGAGGGACGATCCAGTTTGAGGCGACCGTGACCGGATCGGACAACGTCAAAGTCACATGGTCTGTCACGCCGCCTACCGCTGGAACAATTACCGCCGGGCTTTTCACGGCAGCCGTCACGGCAACAAACGTAACAGCGACCATTATCGCCACAGCTGAAGCGGACACGAGCAAGACTGCTTCGGCAAGCATTAATGTGACCGGTGCATCAACGATCGTATCCAGCTCCCCGTGGGGAGTATACTGCGATGGAATCTGCCAGAGGCTGCAGGTCACGCTCAACGGATATGGGTTCATGCTGGATTACATTGCGTCTGCCCCTAACATCAACTACCAGGGCACAACGCTTGTCAGTTCCGATCAATCCATAATCACAACCGGATTGGATGATCAGTGGACGTCCGATGGTCCCTATGTGATCTGGGATTGCAGGGCACAAGCAGTCAATTGCTCAAACCCTGCCGCCTTCCTGGATTTTGGGAGTGAGACCACTGCGGTGATAGACACCGCTCCCAAAAGCACCGAACCAAGCGAGATCATCACAATAGATCGCGCCGCGGGCACAATCTGGAAAAACAAACCGGATTGCACGCCGGACGGTTCTCTCGTTGTCTTCAATAATGGTACTCCGGACAATGGTATCGATGGCGTCATCGGAATCGCGTTTGACGAATTCGGCGCGAACGGTGCCGGTATGGTCTGGACAGATCTAGGGGGCTCCATCAACGGGAGAACAACTGACGGCACATTGGTCGGCATCGCGTATGATTTCAATTTTACCGGCACGACCTACACGGGTGGCATCGCAGCGAAGAATAATATCGTCTGCGTTGCCGAATATACGGTTGGGCTCGTAGCGTGTTTCACGGCAAAAAGCGCGCTGCCGAATTCAACCGGGAATGCAGCGTTTTACCGCGTTGCGGCCGGAATGGAACCGTACGCGATCGCAATGTACAGCGACGGCACGCAAACACTGCTCGCCGTGCTGGATCGCGAAGGCACTACGCTCTTCGTGTACTCTCTCACGGTTGACCCAACTGACACCGTAATAACGTTCACTGAGGTCGGTTCAACTCCGTTGGCGTTCACTCCGGTGGACCAGTTGCGTCCGGGGAACGAGGCCGTTGGCGTGGCCGGCGGATGGTCCGTGCGATGGCTCGGGCCGGGACTGGTGGCGGTAAAAGCACAGGTTCTTGCAACAGAACCGAATGCACCCCCCACCGACGAGCTCTTCTACGTGAACACACAGAGCTTTGCGGCGAGTCCCGCGATTGAACTCCCCCCGTATTCGTTCCGGATGCTCGCAGAGCCGTCCGGAAACGCGGTGGACGTGGAATCCGCGAGTCCGGTCGCCGGCAATCCCGCCGAAGCACAACTCACGATCTCGCGGGTTCCGACGGCGAGCGGGGCAAAACCGGTCACCATCTTCTCTAAAACCATTGACCTATCCGCAACGCCGAGCGGCACGGATCCCCAGATCGGCGTTGGCTTCACCCTGAAGCCGGATGGTTCCCAATTCTACACAACATTGCGTAACCAGTGCGGGATCGCAATCCCGCAATCGACCGCGCAGTAGCGGTCCAGCGACGATGAGATACGCTCAGGAGATCCTCCTGCGAATTCCGTAATCCGCCTTGAGCTTGAGAGTTTCGCCGGGCGCAAGAGAGCGTTTGAGCGACCAGATCCCCATAGTCATCGAGTTGTCTGTCTTGCCGGTCCAGCGCGCGAAGCAGCGGGAGACTTGATCTTTCGGGAAGCGGTTGACCAAAGCCAGGCCGGGCGCCGACTCCGAGAGCATCCACTCTCCGTCCGGCTGCTCCGGGCCGTCGTAAGTTTCGGCACCACGGGGCTCTTGGCTGGCTTCGATCAGTTTTTGCTCGGTCGTTTTTCCGTCCTGCCGGCGGAAGGAGATACTGCTTCCCTCCATGTTTCTTGGTCCAGCTACACATCGCGATTGGAGCACTACGTCCAGTGCGGAATCGCCGCGATTCTCGACCGTAGTTTCAGTGTAGAGGGTGGGTTCATCCTTCCGAAGTCGAATCACGCGGCTGGCCTTGAGCCCGTTCGTGTAATTGGAGGTCAGCCGCAGTTCTGCCGGCTCGGTCTGAGCCTCCATTTGCCAGGTCATTTCGTAAGTTTTGCCGAGGTAGTCAGAGTTGGCCGACACGCTTAACCCTCCCGTGTCCGGGTACGAGCGCTCTCCGGGATCAGGGCGGCGCAGAAGGTCGTGTCCGGTCCTCTTATCGACCATTCTGATGATGCGGCCGCTAAGCTCCGGAGCCAGATCGACGCGCATTTGCGTATTCTCTAAGGTCACCACACGATACGGCTTGATGCGATTGTTAAAGTTCTCTTCGTCTTCGCTCAGCTTGCTCCCCTCGTGCAGCTCAGTAATTCCGAAGGAGCGGACATCCTTCATGAAACTCTGAAAGTTCTCTTTCAACCCTTCGAGGTCAGCGGGAGCGTACGAGCCGTCGCGGACTTCGAAGGCTTTCGCCTGTATCAACTTCACATAGTCAATCGAGAGCCGCGCTTTGCGGACCCTTGTTTTCGTCGCATCATCACTCGCGGCCGTGTCGGCTTCCTGGAAGAGCTTCAGGGCCTGAGCTATGAAATCCCTAGACAGATACGGTGCGCCCGGGTTCGTGTTAATCCATATGTGCTGCCCTCTTCCACGCGGCACCGGCCTTACCTGGCGGTGAAGCAGGTCGAAGTAGGCCCGCATGGGGCGCGCCGCCTTGCCGTAGTACGCGGCCATGAAATCATCGATGGTTTTGCTCACGTCGACCTTTGGATTCCAGAGCAATCGCGCCATCACGTAAGAGCGGAGTTCGGCATTCTCTCCGCCGCCACCTTCCGCATAGGCGCCTTCGAGAAATATCCCCACCACTCCATTCTTCCGGTACATGGGGATGTTCGCGGCGAGTTCATCGAAGTCCGGGAAGGGGAGCAGGTAGTGGGAGAAATCCGTCACATAGTGCCAGATGTAAAGCTGGCTTGTGATCTTTGACCACGCCCGGAGATGATTCATAAAGTACGCATCATTCTTGCACTCCTCATAGGCATGGGCCTCGCAAACCCCGATGGGACAGAGCCGGATGCGGACGTTCGGCAGCGGGCGCGCGTGTAGAGGTGGCGGTTCCGAATACCAATAGGCCAAGGTGTCAATCAGCTTGTCAGGATGCTGCTTGGCCGCCTCCATGGCGACGGCATTGACGAATCGCAGCAGGGGGCCCGAATGAGCGCCGCCTTCCTCCTGCTCCACTCGCCGGCAGTTGTCGCACTCGCACCATCCCTCGCAGTCATTTTGCGAAACCGAGTAGATGCTCGCCTCGGGGTGCTGCTCCATCCATCCCAGCACGGTCGTGATCGTGAGCCGTAGTACGTCAGGGTTCGTCAGGCAGAGCTGTGCGTTTGCACTCCTCCTCTGGCCGTCCACAAGAGCGTAGTATTCGGGATGCTCCCCAAAGTATTTTTCCGAGGGTAGTATCTGATAGAACGTATGGACAAACGGATAGTAGATGAACCCGCCACCTGTTGATTCGTCGAGGTTCATGGAGGACCCATTCACTTTGTTGCGGGCCGCCCAATCCTTGTCGCAAGCTTCCGTGAAATAGGGCTCGCGATACTCGAAGGCAGGCTTCTGGATTTCGTCGAGAGGTTCCACCAAAAGAGTCGGCTTCTTAGGGATGACGCTCACATCGCGAGTAAACCATCGGCAACCGAGCTTCTCCAGAAACGCATAGACTCCGTAGAGAGTCCCGCGCTGCCGGCCTCCCACGATCAGCAACCGGTTGCCAATGGTCCGCAATGTAAAGCCTTCGGGGCCGAGTTTCTCGAAGGCGATCCTTGGCACAAACGGATCAGCCAGCGTGCTGTTTCCGACCAGTACCAGATTGCCTCCCGGTTTGTCCGCATCGGTGACGACAGGTAGGCGGGCACCCGAGATTTCCTGAAGGAATTTCTGTAGCTCCTCGGCGGCGTGCTTCTCCGACGGGGAGGCTGTCTGGGAGACACAAATACTGTAGGTGGTTTCTCCCCGCGACACCAGCGCGAGAGGTTGATTCGCCGGATCCGCAGGGGCTGATAATCCTCGTATCCGCCCCGCTGTCAGCACCACACCGCTTAAGACCGCAGACTTTAGGAATTGCCTGCGAGTTTTGTCGCCAGAATCCGAGCTTTCCATATTCGTGAACCTCCCACAATCCGTCGATAACCGCCCCGCCGTAACATAGGCGCTAGATTAAGGGCCGGTGGGGGCCGCCCAACATGCCCGAAGGGCATGAAGGTCATTAGCCGTAGGTGAAACCTACGGACGACAAGGCACACGTTGAGTATCTCAGCGACCCCGAAGGGGTCGAATTCAACCCCTCCGGCGTTGAATTGAATACTTTGGGACGACGTTTACCGTAGGTTTCACCTACGGCTAATGATGTTGGGTCCCTTCGGG
>Ga0181526_10000754_pt1 | contig 32833 bp, 31 predicted proteins | sample PEATcosm2014_Bin_35_FD_119750 | JGI IMG/M metagenome (GOLD analysis project Ga0181526, IMG submission 119750) | Peatland microbial communities from MTU Mesocosm Facility, Houghton, MI, USA - PEATcosm2014_Bin06_30_metaG | ecosystem: Environmental > Terrestrial > Soil > Wetlands > Peat | place...
GAGACGAGGACGCAGCTCTACCCGTAGTGGGCTGCGCCGGTCAGCCCGGCAGAGGAGCGCCGGGCGGTGGTCGACCCCTGTGGGAGCCTGTCGCGGCACCGCGACCACCCCTGCAACGTCGCCGGCCGCCGGTGCACGCCCGGTATCCTTGCGGCTTCCGCCGTTCCGCGACGAGCATCGGGGCACGCATGGCGATGACGCCGCACGCAGCCGAGAACCAAGCCGCTCCCGGCGCTCCGCAAGACGGTGCCCACGAGATCATCCGCACCGTCGAGCTGACGAAGGTGTACGCGGGCACCGATTTCGCGGCCGTCGATCATCTCAACCTGAGCATCCAGGCCGGCGAGGTCTTCGGCCTGCTCGGCCCCAACGGCGCCGGCAAGACCACCACCGCCGGAATGCTGACGACGCGGGTGGTGCCAACCTCGGGATCCGCCTACGTCGGGGCGATCGACGTCGTTGCGCACCCCACGCTCGCCAAGCAGCTGATCGGCATCGTCTCGCAGCAGAACACGCTCGACCGCCAGCTGACGGTGCGCGAGAACCTCTACTTCCACGGCCGCCTGTTCGGCATCACCGCGCACGAATCCGGGCAGATCGCCGATCGGCTGCTGGAGCAGTTCCAGCTCTCGCGCTGGGCGAAGGCCTCGGTCTACGCGCTTTCGGGCGGGATGGCCCAGCGACTGATGGTGGCCCGCGCGATCTTCCATCGACCGGCGGTGCTGTTCCTGGACGAGCCGACCGCGGGACTTGACCCGCAGAGCCGCCTCGCGCTTTGGGAGATCCTCGGCGAGCTCAATCGCGACGGCCAGACGATCATGCTGACGACGCACTACATGGAGGAGGCCGACCAGCTGTGCGGCCGCGTCGCGATCATGGACCACGGCAGGATCCTCGCGCTCGACACGCCGCAGGCGCTCAAGCAATCGGTCGGAGTGGACACGATCGTCACGCTGAAAACCCGGGGCGACGGCGCGGCGCTGGCCGCTGCGGTGTCCGCGGAGCTGCCGTTCGTGACGCGAACCCGTGAGATCGAGGGCGGCGTCGAGCTCCACGTGCGCGATGCCGACCGGCTCGTACCGAGCGTCGTGAACGCGGCCGAGAGCGCCGGGTACGAGATCGTCGACCTGGCGGTGGCGGAACCGAGCCTCGAAACCGTCTTCATCAACCTCACCGGCAAGGACCTGCGCGAGTGAGCACCGAGCCGATCGCCGCGACCGAGCCGCCGGTCTCGCACCGGATTCTCGCCACGCCGGCGCGCAGTGCCGCGGCAGCCAGCCGCGTCGCGTTGCGCGCGCTGATCGTGCGCGACCTCGTCGTGCTGCGCAAGCACTCTGTGGAGTTCGTGATCCGCACCGTGATCCAGCCGTTCCTCCTGGTGTTCGTCTTCCTCTACGTCTTTCCGAGCATCGGCCAGGGCGTCGGCGCCGGGCACGGAGCGGTCGCGGAGTCGCGCTTCGCGACGGTGCTCGTCCCGGGCGTCGTTGGGATCTCGATCATGTTCCAGGGCATCCAGGCGGTCGCGCTGGCGCTCGCGACCGAGTTCGGCTACACCCGCGAGATCGAGGATCGCGTGCAGGCCCCGTGTCCGATCTGGCTCGTGGCGCTCTCGAAGGTGCTTTCCGGCGCGGCGCAGGGGCTGCTCGCCGCGTTGATCGTCTTCCCGATCGCGGCGGTCGTGCACGCCCCGGGGGTGCACGCTCACCTCGCGGCGCACTGGGCGATCGTGGTCACGGTGATCCCGCTCGCATGCGTGATGATGACCTCACTGGGACTGCTGCTCGGAACGGCGTTCGAGCCGCGCAACATCGGTCTGATGTTCGGGTTCGTGGTGCTGCCGATCACCTTCCTGGGCGGCACCTATTACCAGTGGAACCGCCTGTCCCCGCTCACCGTGGGCGGGATCCACTGGCTGCAGATCATCGTCCTCTTCAACCCGCTGATCTACGTCAACGAGGGCCTGCGCGCCGGGCTCACGTCGAACGGGCAGAACATGCACCTCTACGTCATCTACCCGGCACTGATCGGCTTCTGCGCGCTGTTTCTCACGCTCGGGCTGCGCAACTTCCGCAAACGCGTGCTGAGCTGAGTTGGCGGCGGCGCGCCCGTGCGCGAGTGGAGTGCGCGCGTGCGTGTGCGCGAGTGCGAGTGCGAGTGGGCGAGTGCGCGTGTGCGCGACGCCCCGGGGCGGCGGTTATCCGCTCGGCGCCACCGCGGCGCCGGACAGTGTTCGAGCGCGTCCCGCGCCCGCGCCACAGAGCGCCTGCGGCACGAGGATCGCCATCAGCACGATCAGGGAGACGGTCCACGAGCCGCTCGCGTCATGCAGCGCGCCGATCACGAGCGGCCCGGCCGCGGCGAGCAGGTAGCCGCCGCACTGCACGTGCGTCGACAGGCCCGCGGTCAGCCGTGCGGAGCCGCTGCGCAGCACGATCATCGTCAGCGCGAGCGGGAAGCACGCTCCCTGGCCGAAGCCGATCAGGACTGCCCACAGCGCCGGAACGCCGGCGGGGGCCAGCAGGAGACCGCCGTAACCCACCAAGGTGATCGCGGTGAGGGCCACGGCGAGTCGACCCTGATCGCGAAGGCGCGTGGCCAGTGACGGAACCGCCAGCGCTGCCGGCACCGCCATGATCCCGCTCAGCCCGAGCAGCAAGCCCGCGTTGGTGCTGTCGATGCCATGGGCTTCGAAGATGCTCGGCAGCCAGGCGACGGTGGCGTAGAAACCCCACGACTGCGCTGCGAAGAAGAGCGTCAGCTGCCACGTCAGCCGGTGGCGGGTGACGTCGCGCATCCGCGCGTGGCCGCCGTCCTCCGGCGCTGGCGCCGGCGCCGGCGCCGGCACGCCGCTGCGAAGCTGTGGCAGCCACACGACCAGCGCCACGATCGCCGGCGCCGACCAGATCGCCAGCCCGCCGCGCCAGCCGCGGCCGATCACATGCGCAAGTGGAACCGTCACGGCGGCCGCCACGGCGGCCGTGGCGACGAGCGCCGTCGTGTAGAGGGCGCTCACCGTGCCGACACGCGAGGCGAAGCTGCGCCGGACCACGACCGGGAGCAGCACGTTCCCGCACGCGGCACCCGCCGCAGCGAGCGTCGTGCCGGCGAACAGCAGCACCACGCCGCCGCTGACCCGGGCCAGCAGGCCCGCGATCACGGCGCAGAGGATCAGCGCCACCGTCCGAGCAATGCCGAGCCGGCGCTGTAGCGGCGCGGCGAGGGGGGCGATTGCGCCAAAGCAGAGCACCGGGATCGTCAACAGCAGGCCGGCAGCGGCACCGGACAACCGCAGTCCTGCGTCGATCTGGTGAATCACCGGGCCGACGCTCGTCGCCAGCGGGCGCATGTTCGCCGCCATCAGCACGACGCCGACGAGCAAGAGCGGGGAGGGAGCGGCCGTGGTCCGCGCGGGGATCCCGGGGGGGAGCGGCCCCGGCGGCGCGGACGCCGTCGCTCGCCTCGTGGGCCGCGCCGGCAAGTCCGTCACGCGCCCATCATAGAACGCCCGGGGGGCGGCTTTCGCCCGCGCCCGCGCGGCACCGAAGCGACGGCGACCCGCGCATGGAGGAACATTCCCCTCTGTCATGCCGAAGCGCTCGCTCTCGCCGCTCGTCCTGCGCGCCCCGCGCCCGTCGCTCGCCGTTGGGGTGGCCGTCGCGCTGGCGGCGATCGTGGTTGAGACGCTTGCGGTCTATCCGCTTGCGCATATCGCGCCGGTCGTCTCGCTTGGCGTCGTCTACCTGATCGGTGTCGTGGTCGTGTCGACCTACTGGGGGATCCAGCTCGGTTTTGCCACCGCCCTGCTGAGCGCGTTGGCCTACAACTACTTTCACCTCCCGCCGGTCGGGCGTCTCACGCTCGCCGACGACCGCAACTGGGTTGCGCTGGCGTCGTTCGTCGTCGTCGCTGCGGCGACCGGCCTGGTCGCGGATCTCGCGCGCGCCCGTGCCGAGGAAGCCGACCTGCGTCGCCGCGAGGCCGACCTGGCCACGGAGATCGCGCACACACTGCTGGCCGGCGCGGATCTCGACGACGCGCTCGCGACGACGGCGCAGAGACTCGCGGCGGCGATCGGCGCCTCCTCGGCGGCAATCGAGCGTGGCGTCGTCGACGGTGATGGGCGTCGCGCAACCTTCGCGCTGCGTGAGGGCGAGCAGGTCATCGGAACGCTCGCACTGCCGGTGGCCTTCGCGGCGACTGACCGTGAGCGGATCGTTGAGCGGATCGTCCCGGCTCTGCAGTCGGTGCTGGCGGCCGCGCTGCACCGCGCCGAGCTGCAGGCGGAGGTGATCGAGACCGCCTCGTTGCGACGCAACGACGAGATGAAGACAGCCCTGCTGCGCTCGGTCTCCCATGATCTGCGAACGCCGCTGACAGCGATCCTGAGCGCGGCGGCGGCGCTTGACCCCCAGCGCCCGGACGCCGAACAGGTTGCGGAGGTGCGTGAGGTCGTGTTGGAGGCGGCGACCAGGCTGGCGGGGCTCGTGGAGAAGCTGCTCGACCTCTCGCGACTGCAGTCGGGGGCGCCGCAGCAGCACGTCGGCGCGTACTCGCTCGACGAGGTGATCGGCGAGGCGGTCGAGCACGTCGCCGCCGATCGCAGGCTCGTACGCGTCTCACTGGATGACGACCTGCCGCTGCTCGAGGGCGATCCCGGCCAGCTCGAGCGCGCCTTCGCCAATCTGATCGAGAACGCGGTGCGCTACTCCGGCGACAAGCCCGTCTCGATTCGCGCGCGCACGGTTTCGGGCCGGGTGCGCATCCGGATCGTCGATCAGGGGCCGGGAATTCGCGCCGGCGAGCTCGAGCGCATCTTCCTGCCGTTCTACCGCTCGCCGGGCCAGCCGTCCTCACATCAGGGCGCGGGCCTCGGCCTGGCGATCGCGAAGGGCTTCATCGAGGTCAACGGCGGACGTCTCTCCGTCGAGTCCCTGCCCGGGCAGGGCACAAGCTTCATCATCGAGTTCCCACTCGGCACGCACGCGCGTGAGGGCGCGGCGGCCTGATGGCGGCAGAGCGGATCCTGGTCTGCGACGACGATCCGCAGATCCTGCGCGCGCTGCGCCTCGTGCTCCGCGGGGCGGGCTACGAGGTGCTGACCAGCGCCACGGCGGAGGAGGCGCTGGACCGCGCCGCGGTCGGCGGCCCGCACGCCGCGATCATCGACCTGATGCTGCCGGACCGCCCTGGGATCGAGGTCTGCAGGGAGCTGCGTGGTTGGAGCGAGCTGCCGATCATCGTGCTGTCGGCCGTGACCGACGAGCAGGCGAAGATCGAGGCGCTGCAGAGCGGCGCCGATGACTACGTGACCAAGCCGTTCGCGCCGGGGGAGCTGGTCGCTCGGGTGCAGGCCGTGCTGCGCCGGGCCGGCCGCGCCGCGGTCGAGCCCACGATCGAGGCCGACGGCCTGGTGATCGACATCGCCGCCCACGCGGTCACGTTGGACGGTCGGGAGGTCCACTTGACGCCGCTCGAGTTCGCGCTGTTGCGGGCTCTCGCCGTCAATCGCGGCCTGCTGATGACGCACCGCAAGCTGTTGACCGAGGTCTGGGGGCCGGAGTACGCCGATGCGACGCCCCTGCTGCGCACGCACATCGCGAACCTTCGCCGCAAGCTGGCGAGCGGAGCGGAGCGGCCGCGCTACATTCGTACCGACTCGGGGATCGGCTACCGCTTCAGCGCCTGACGCAGACGGCGCCCGCCGGCGCCGCGGCTACCAGGTTCCGCCCGAGGCGCCGCCGACGCAGCCACCGTCGATCACGCCGGAGGCGACCGCGACGCCGCCCGGCCCCAGGCAGGTGCGCGTGAGCGCCCCGTTTGCCGTGCGGCTGATCTGATACTCGTCCCCGCTCGTCGCCTGTGTGGTCAGCGTGTAGGTGTTGGCGGTGGTGGACACCGACAGCAGGAACGCGTTGTTGAACCCTGCGGTTGTCTGGATCGTGGCCTCGTAGCTCGCGAGCGCCGAGGGAGTGTTGCAGCTGGTGTAGACCGCGCCATGGTCGATGGCGCAGGTCTCCAGGGCAACCTGGGCTGTATGCGCGAGCTCCTTGGCGCCGGCATCGCTCGCCTTGCCCTTCTGGTTGAGGAACGACGGGATCGCGATCGCGGCGAGGATCGCGATGATCAAAATCACGACGAGCAGCTCGATCAGCGAGAATCCACTCTCATCCGCGGGCCTCGGACGCGGCGGCGACGGCACCATGAGGCTGGTATCGGTATATCCGGACGGCGCCTGAAGCGCCTCGCGGCTTCGGTGGACGTTCCTCCGACTAGCGCTTGACTACCTGCCGGCGCCCGCGGCGCCGGGGCCGCAGCGAGTCGAGGTCGACCTGCGTGCCCGGGCGGATCACGATGATCTCGCCGGGCACGTTCTCCAGCAGCCAGCTGATCTCGTCTGGCAAAAGGCCGGTCGTGCCGCTGTCCGCGGCGGTCACGACCGTCGTGTCGAAGTTTTCGTGCTCGACGAGCTCGCGGATCGCGTGGCGATAGCTGCGCCCGCGCTCGATCCGCGAATCGACCGCGACGCCTGAGCGGACGGCGCGCTGCTCGATCGCTTCGAGCAGCGGCAGGGCGCTGTCGCACTGCACGGGTAGCGCCGCGTCGAGCGGCAGGTGCATCGGGACTCGGGCGAGGTAAACCGGCACGAGTGTCGCGTCGTCGATCTGCGCGATCCTCAGGGCCGCGTCCAGGCCGCGTTGCGACAGCTCGGTGCCGAGGAACGGGAAGAGGATCCGGCCGGCCGCGTTGGCGCGCGGTGTGACGCCGTGGCGGCGGCGTTCGCGCAGCGCCACGGCGCCGAGCGCGACGACGGCCACGGCGAGGATCACAACGAGCACGGTCATGTTTCTCCGTTCGGTCGCTGCGTCCGGTCGGCGACGATGCGCAGGTCGACACCGGGCAGGGCGCGCAGGATCTGAAAGAGCAGCGAGGGCTGTGTGAGGCGCTGCCAGCCGCTGCGCGGCGGCGGCGTCCCCATCAGGATGTAGGTCGTCCCGCGCTCCTGGGCGACGCGCGTGATCACGTCGATCATCACGTCGCCCTCCTCCACGAGCACGTGCGCGCCGAGCACGGACGCGAGCCGGCGCACCGCCGCCAGCTCGGCGCTCCCCTCCTGGCGCATGAGCCGGCCCGGTTTGACGATCCAGAGCAGGTCGAGCTCCGCGCCGAGCCGCTGCGCGGAGCGCCAGGCGCGACGCACCACGCGCTGGGACTGTGGCGAAAGCGTGATCAGCGCCAGCAGCCGCTCGCCGACGGCCTGCGGCGCGGCGGTGCGAGCGAGCCGATCCTCGCGTCCGGTCGCGCTGGGAACCAGCCGCTTGGCCTCGACCTCCTGCGCGACCTGGCGCAGGGCGACCTCGCGCAGCGCCGAGAGGTTCTCGATCCGGAAGAAGTTGCTGAGCGCCGTCTCGATGCGATCGGCGCGGTAGATCTTGCCGGCGCGCAGACGCTCGATCAGCGCCTCGGGGGGAATGTCGACGAGCACGAGCTCATCGGCCTGGGCCAGCACGGAGTCGGGGATCGTCTCGCGCACGCGCGTGGAGGTCAGCTCGGCGACCTGGTCGTTGAGGCTCTCCAGGTGCTGGACGTTGACCGTCGAGAAGACGTCGATGCCGGCTTCGAGCACGCTCTGCACGTCCTCCCAGCGCTTCGCGTGCTCGACGCCCGAGGCGTTGGTGTGAGCCAGCTCGTCGATCAGGCAGAGCTCCGGTGAGCGCGCCAGGATCGCCGGCAGGTCCATTTCCTCGACCGGTGTGTCGCGGTAGGTGATCCGACGCCGCGGAATGATCTCGAGGTCGCGGGCGAGGTCCTCGGTCTCGCGGCGGCCGTGCGCCTCGAGGTAGCCGATCACCACGTCGCGGCCGTTCTCCGCCTCGCTGTAGCCCTCCTGCAGCATGCGGTACGTCTTGCCGACGCCGGCAGCCATGCCGAGAAAGACGCGGTGCGATCCTCGGCGGGTTGCGACGCTCACTGCTTCGCGGCCGCTAGCCGCCGAGGAGGTTGTGGACGACCAGGTCGATGAGCTTGATCCCGATGAATGGGGCGATGATCCCACCCAGGCCGTAGATCCACAGGTTTCGCCGCAGCAGCGCGCTCGCACCGATTGGGCGGTAGCGCACGCCGCGCAGCGAGAGGGGGATCAGCAGGGGGATCACGATCGCGTTGAAGATGATCGCCGACAGGATCGCGGAGTTGGGTGTGCCGAGCGACATGATGTTGAGCACGTGCAACGGACCCTTGACGGTGCCGGCGGCGTAGGTGGAGATGAAGATCGCCGGCAGGATCGCGAAGTACTTGGCGACGTCGTTGGCGATCGAGAAGGTGGTGAGCGCGCCGCGCGTGATCAGCAGCTGCTTGCCGACCTCGACGATTTCGATCAGCTTCGTCGGGTTGGAATCGAGGTCGACCATGTTGCCGGCCTCGCGGGCGGCCTGGGTGCCGGTGTTCATCGCCACGCCGACGTCGGCCTGTGCCAGGGCGGGCGCGTCGTTGGTCCCGTCTCCGGTCATCGCCACCAGGCGACCGGTGGCCTGCTGCTCCTTGATCAGCGCGAGCTTGGCCTCCGGGGTGGCCTCGGCGAGGAAGTCGTCGACGCCTGACTCCTCGGCGATCTTGGCGGCGGTCAGGCGGTTGTCGCCGGTCACCATGACGGTGCGGATGCCCATCGCACGCAGCTGGTCGAAGCGCTCCCTCATACCCTCCTTGATCGTGTCCTTGAGGTAGACGACGCCGAGCACCTGGCTGTCGCGGGCGACGGCCAGCGGCGTTCCGCCCTCGCGGCCGATGCGGTCGAGTTGGGCCTGGAGCTCCGGTGGCGCCTCGCCGCCCTCCTTGCGGGCGAACTCGATCACGGCGTCCCCGGCGCCCTTGCGCAGCTGCTGGCCGTGCCAGTCGACGCCGCTCATCCGCGTCTGTGCGGTGAAGGGCACGAAGGTCACGTCGTTGCCGGTCATGTCGTGCTCGCGGATGCCGTACTGCTTGGCGAGCACCACGATCGAGCGGCCCTCGGGCGTCTCGTCGGCGAGCGAGGCCAGCTGTGCGACCTCGGCCAGCTCTGCCTCGGTGACGCCCGGCATCGGGATGAACTCCGACGCTTGGCGGTTGCCGAGCGTGATCGTTCCAGTCTTGTCGAGCAGCAGCACGTCGATGTCGCCGGAGGCCTCGACGGCACGGCCCGAGAGGGCGAGCACGTTGCGGCGGACCAGGCGGTCCATGCCGGCGATCCCGATCGCCGACAGCAGCGCGCCGATCGTCGTGGGGATCAGCGCGACCAGCAAGGCGATCAGCGTAGTTTCGGAGATTGGGGTGTGCGCGAACAGCCCGAACGGGCGCAGCGTCGCGACGACGATCATGAAGATCAGGGTGAGGCCGGCGAGCAGGATGTTGAGCGCGATCTCGTTCGGCGTCTTGCGGCGCTCGGCGCCCTCGACGAGCGCAATCATGCGGTCGAGGAACGACTTGCCGGGCTCCTGTGTGATCTCGACGAGGATCCGGTCCGAGGTCACCCGCGTGCCGCCGGTGACGGCGCTGCGATCGCCGCCGGACTCGCGGATCACGGGTGCGGACTCGCCGGTGATCGCCGACTCGTCGACCGTCGCGATGCCCTCGATCACGGTGCCGTCGCCAGGGATCACCTCGCCGGCGAGGACGACGACGATGTCGCCGCGTGAAAGCTCCGCCGCTGGACGGGTGCTGCCGTCCTGCATGGTCGCGATCGTTTCCTTGCGCATCGAGCGCAGGGTGTCGGCCTGGGCGCGCCCGCGACCCTCCGCGAAGGCCTCGGCCATGTTCGCGAAGACCACCGTCAGCCACAGCCAGATCGAGATCGCGAAGGTGAACCAGGACGGCTCGTAGCCGCCGAGCGACTTGCCGCCGCCGAGCTGGATGAACCACGTGATCGTCGTGATCACGGCGCCGATTTCGACGACGAACATCACCGGGTTGCGGATCTGCACGCGGGGGTCGAGCTTCTTCAGGCTGTCGAGCAGCGCGCGCACGACGATGTCGCGCCGGAAGAGCGAGATAGCGCGCCGCTCGGAGGTTGCAGGCTGCGTCGACATCTGTTTACTTGCTCCCTGAGAGGCGGTCGAGGGCGAGGTTGAGTTCCAGCACGTCCACGCCTGGCTCGCCAAGGAAGCCGAGGCTGCGAGCGGTGGTGTAGGTGGCGACCAAGCGCTCGACGGTGCTCAGCGGCAGGCCGCGGACCGCGGCAATGCGGTACGCCTGGATCTTCGCGTTGGCGACGGAGATGTCGGGATCGATACCCGACGCCGAGCTGTCGGCAGCATCGACGGGGACCTGTGCGGCGCTTGTCACGGCCGGGTCGTAGGGCTTCTTGTTCGGCCCGATGTTGAGCGCGAGGTAGCTCTGGATGTTGCCGGCGATCTCGAGCTCTGTCGCCTTGTTGTTGGGGCCGAGGTTCGAGAACGTCGAACCTGCCGCGTTGTCGGCCGGCAGCGTCGCGGATGGGCGTGTCTGGAAGTAGCGCGGGTCGGGCTGGGTCTGGGGGGCTCCCTTGACGACGAGTTGCTTGCCGTTCTTGCCGAGGATCGGCTCGTAGAACTGCTGACCGATCAGCGCCGAGCCGACGACGACGCCGTTTCGCTTGATCAGCGAGCCGTTTGCCTTGCCGGGGAAGATCCCCTGGGCCAGGCCGGTCATCAACAGCGGGTAGGCCAGGCCGAGCACGATGGTGAGGACCACCATCGAGAGGAAGCCGTTGCGAAGTTCGCGACCCATCAGCCGTAGAGGTGTCCGGTCAGGGCCTGAACGATCGGGCCGAGCAGGAGGGCTGGGAAGAAGGTGAGCGCGCCAACCAGGATGATCACGCCGATCAGCAGCACGACGAAGGTCCCGTTGTCGGTTCGCATCGTGCCGAGCCCGGCGGGGCTCACGCGCTTGCCCGCGAGCGTGCCGGCGATCGCGAGCGCGAAGACGATCGGCGCGTAGCGCGCGAACATCGCGGTGAAGCCGCCGAGCAGGTCCGCGAAGAGGTATCCGTGCGAGCCCGCGTTGCCGGCGTTGGGCTGGAAGAAGCCGGTGTAGCCTGCGAACGCAGAGCCGTTGTTGTTGGCCTGAGACAGGTAGGCGTAGAAGGTCTCCGAGAACCCCTGTGGGCCGGGTTCGAAGATCGACGCTCGTCCGGCGGCGCTGGCGGTGGCGAGCGCCGTCGAGAAGAGCGCGGCCAGCGGCGTGATCAGGATCCCGATCGCGACCAGCTTGATCTCCTTCGCCTCGACCTTCTTCCCGAGATACTCAGGCGTGCGCCCGACCATCAGGCCGCCGATGAACACCGCGAGCAGGACGTACTCGAGCATCGAATAGAGGCCGGTGCCGACGCCGCCGAAGATCACCTCGCTGGCCGACAGGTTGGCGAAGGGGATTGCTCCACCCAGGCCGGTGTACGACTCGATCGAGCTGTTGACCGCGCCGCACGAGGTCACCGTCGTGACGACGTCGAAGAGCGCGGAGTTGGCGATGCCGAAGCGCTGCTCCTTGCCCTCCATGTTGCCGCCGGTGGAGTCAGAGATCACCTGCGTGTGCAGGCCCGCGGCGTGCTGCGCCGGGGACCCGTGTGCCTCGGCGGCGTAGGCCACCGTCACGCCTGCGAAGAAGAGCACGAACATCGTGCCGAAGATCGCCATCGCCTGGCGGCGTGAGCCGACCATACGCCCGTACATCCAGACCAGGCCGGCGGGGATCAGCAGCACGAGCCACATCTCGTAGAAGTTCGTGAAGCCGTTGGGGTTCTCGAACGGGTGCGCCGAGTTGACGTTGAAGAAGCCGCCGCCGTTGGTGCCCAGCTCCTTGATCACCTCTTGCGAGGCGACCGGGCCCATCGCGATCGTCTGGACGATGCCGCTGATGCCGTGCGCGGAGACGTAATGAGCGATGTTGTCCGGCACGCCCTGGGAGACGAGGATCAGCGCGCTGATGATCGAGATCGGCAGCAGCACGTAGAGGATCGTCTTGACGAGATCTGAGTAGAAGTTGCCGAGGCTCTTGCCGCTTCGGCCGATGATGCCGCGGACCAGCGCGACCGCGACGACGATCCCGACGGCCGCCGAGGCGAAGTTCTGCACCGTCAGCCCGAGCATCTGGCTGAAGTAGGTGAGCGTCGTCTCGCCGCCGTAGTACTGCCAGTTCGTGTTGGTCAGGAACGACGAGACCGTGTTGAACGTGACGTCCCACGGCGCGGCGTGGAAGGTGACCCCGCCATAGTTGTTCCACGGCTGGACGCTCGCCGTGCGCAGGATCACGTAGAGGATGATCCAGCCGGCGAGCGAGAAGATGATCAGGCTCCGCGCGTAGGCCTTCCAGTCCTGCTCGCGCTTGGGATCGACGAAGAAGCAGCGGTAGAGCAGGCGCTCGAAGCCGCCGAAGACCGGCGTGAGGAACACGCGCTCGCCCGTATAGACCTTGGCCATGTAGCGGCCGAGGAACGGGGAGGCGACGATCAGGGCCGCGCAGAAGACGAGGATCTGCAGCCAGCCGTTGACGGTCATCGCCTAAAACTTCTCCCCGCGCACCAGCGCGTACATCAGGTACAGGCAGATCAACACCGAGACGACCAGGCCAAAGAAGTCGGCGGCGCTCATGTGCGCCACGAAGTAGGCGAGCGTCGTCATACGCGGTCGGCTGCTTCGATCATCAGCAGGAGCACGCCGAAGGCGACGATCCCGAGGACGATCCCGAGGAGGTCGTTCACGTCACCGAGCGTAGGTTCGTCCGCGTGTAGGCCGCATCAAGATGTGCAGTGGCGGCATGTAGATTTCGTCAAGATCTCTAAAGTGGCCGAGATCCAGGAGATTCAGATCAGCGGCGGGACGATCCGACTCGGGCAGCTGCTGAAGCTCAGCGGCATCGCCGAATCCGGCGGCGACAGCAAGGCGCTGCTGCTGACCGAGGTCGTATGCGTGAACGGAGTCCCCGAGACGCGGCGCGGGCGCCAGCTGCACGACGGCGACCTCGTCGAGGCACGGGGGGAGGGCGCGCGGGTGGTGGCCCGATGAGGCGCGGCGCGGCCGTCGCGGTGGTGGTGGTTGTCGTGGCGACCCTCGGATTGGCCGCGCTCGCGGGCGCGGACCCGCCGACCGGGACGGTGGCGAGCTATCCGATTGCGACCGGGCCGACCGGGCCGACCGGATCGTCGGGACCGACCGAGGCCCCGGAGGGGATCGCCGCCGGCTCAGACGGGAACCTCTACTTCACGGAGGCGACAACGCCGAATGTCGACGGCGGGTTCATCGGCAGCGTCGGCACGACGGGCTCGGCGACCGGCACGATCACCGAGCCGGCCGGGGCGACCGGTTTGGAGGGCCCGGACACGATCGCGCCGGGCGTCCCCGGCACGATGTGGTTTACGGAACCCCGCAGGGACGGCGCGGTCGACGAGCTCAACGTCTCGACCGGGACGGTCACGCTGGCGCCTGTGCTGCCCCAGGACTTCCATGACCCGGGCGGCGTCGCCGTCGATTCGCAGGGCAACGTCTGGGCAACGGTCACCGGCGACTCAAGCTTCATAGCCGAACTTGCGGCTCCGTATGACGAAGACACCTGGCAGCAGTTCGATCTCGGCAGCGTTGACATTGACCCCGGTTCGATCGTGCTCGGACCCGACGGGAACATGTGGTTCACCGAGCAGGGCGCCGACGAGATCGGCACGATCACGACGGGAGCGTCACCGACGATCACCGCGTACCCGACCTCGGGTGCGCTTCCGCCTGGCCAGCTCGGCAACATCATCCTCGGCCCCGACGGCAACCTCTGGGTTGGCGTGGCCGCCGTCAACCAGGTGGACCAGGTCAACGCCGGCGTCGTCCTCGGCGGGAGCCAGTGGCTCGGAATGGCTGCGGCGGCGCTCAGGGAGCAGTCCGCCCTGGTGCGGATCACGCCGGCCGGCGTCGTTACCACGTTCCCCCTACCGACGGGTTCGAACCCCGGCGCGACCGCGAATCCCGACGTGCTAGCGGCCGGACCCGACGGCCGGCTCTGGATGCCCGACGTTCCCGGGACCGACGGCGGCCTCACCGCTTTCACGACGACCACCGGCGCCTTCGCCACATACCCTGGCGTCGTACCCACGCCGGACAGGGTCAGCTCGGTCGTCAGAGACCCCGGCGCCGCCGACTCCCTGTGGCTGACGGACCAGACCGCCAACACGGTCGACAACGTGCCGCTGACGCCACCCACGACCACCCCGCCGCCGACGACGACCACGAGCACGACGACGACGACGTCGTCGACCTCGACGGCGGCTCCACCGACGCTCACGGCCGTCCTCACGCCGGTCTCGGCGGTGACGACGGCCGGCTCGACGCTGTCGGGCACGATCTCGGAGCCCGCCGGCAGCCCGACCACGGCCGTCAGCTACGACTTCGAATACGGCACGAGCACCGCCTACGGATCGTCGACGACACCTGTCACGGTCAGCCTCACGCCGGCCGGCATCGCCGTGAGCGCGACGCTGACCGGCCTGACGCCGTACACGACGTACCACTACCGGCTGGTCGCGAGCGACTGCTCAGCCGCGAGCTGTCAGGCCGTGTCGGGCGATCAGAGCTTCACCACCGGCTCGACGCTGCAACCTCAGCTGAACACCAGCGTTGGCGCCACCACCACGGCGGGCAGCGTGCTGATCGAGCTGCCCGGGAAGCACCACTTCATCCGCCTTTCCGCGGGTCAGCTGATCCCGCTCGGCGCGACGATCAACACGCTCCACGGGACGGTGCTGATACAGAGCGCGACCGGTCCGGGAGAGCTGGCGAGCGGCCTCTTCTCGGGCGGCCTGTTCACCGTCACGCAGCGGCCCGGAACGACCGTCACGCTGCTGACGCTCGCGAGCTCCTTCAAGGCCTGTGTCGCGAAGCCGGTCGCGCACGCCGCGGTCGAGTTCTCGAAGAAGTCGAAGAAGCCCAAGAAGCCGAAGAAGTCGAAGAAGCCCAAGAAATCGAAGAAGGTTGTCAACCAGGTGTTCGGCAACGCCCACGGCCAGTTCTCCACGCGCGGGCACTACGCCACCGCCGCCGACGAGGGAACGAAATGGCGGACCGCGGACCGCTGCGACGGCACCCTGATCGCCGTGACCCTCGGCCGGGTGACGGTGACCGATCGTGTGCGCCATCGCACCTTCGTCCTGAGGGCGGGGCATCACTACCTCGCGGGGTCGCGCTGAGCCGCTCGACGGGTCGTTCGCACCGGCTACACTCGCTCACGTCGTGACCGCGTCACCGCGCAACGGGCACAGCGACACGGAACGGTCCCCGTCGGTTCGCTCGGGGGGTGAGGTGAAGGAGCGCCTGTCCGCCGAACGCACGGGCCGGGCGTTCCTCGTGCTGCGCGACGACGCCGAGCAGCAGCGGATCGTTGCACTCGACGGCGAGGCGAAGCCTCGGATAACCGTTGGACGAAGCGAGCGCGCCGACGTCGCGCTCTCGTGGGACGGCGAGGTCTCACGCCTGCATGCCGAGATCGAGTGCGCCGCGGGGGAGTGGATCGTGCTCGACGATGGCCTCTCGAGCAACGGCACCTTCGTGAACGGCCAGCGCATTTCGGGTCGCCGGCGCCTCGCCGACGGGGACGCGATCCGGGTCGGTGCGACGGTGATGCTCTTCCGCAACCCGCTCGCGGGGCCCGCGCCGACGGTGCGCGGATCTGTCGGTGTGACGTTCGAGCAGCTCAGCGACACGCAGCGTCGCGTGCTGGTGGCGCTCTGCCGCCCGTACGCGGGTTCGCTGCACCTCGCGTCGCCGGCCAGCAACCAGCAGATCAGCGAGGAGCTGTTCCTCAGCGTCGACACGGTGAAGGCGAACCTGCGCGCGATGTATCAGCTGTTCGGCGTGGCGCGCCTGCCACAGAACCAGAAACGCGCGCAGCTCGCCGAGCGAGCGATCACGTGGGGCCTGGTCGGTTCCGAGCGCTAGCGCGCGCGGCTGCGGCGGCGCCACGGCTTCGGCTGCCGGGGGCAATGCTCGGCGTGGCGCTGGTCGCCCTGCTCGCGGGCTACGGGACCTGGCACACCAGCTTCGGCAACAACCTCGAGTTGCAGACGATCGACGCGCGCATCAGCCTGCGCGGAACGCAGAAGCCCTACCCGGGCGTCGTGATCGTCGCGATCGACGTCAAGACGCTCGAGACCTCGCGGTTCGGCACCTTCCCGTTCAAACGCATCTACGACGCGGAGATGATCGACCGCCTGCGCAGGGACGGCGCGAGAACGATCGCCTACGACCTCATCTTCGACAGCGCCAGCGACTACCCGCAGTACGACCTCGACCTGTTGAAGGCCGCCGAGCGCGCGCACGGCCATCTTGTCCTCGCCGCGCAGGCCTCCGACATCAACGGCAACGGAACCACCAACGTGCTCGGCGGCGTCGCCAATCAGCGGCTCGCGGGCGTCAGCGTCGGCATGGCGCTGTTCGACGAGGACAGCGACGGCGCCGTGCGCCGCGTGCCGGAGCAGGTCGGGGGCGTGCCGAGCTTCGCGGTCGCGGCGGCCCGCGACGCCGGCTTGCCGGCGCGTGCGCTGCGCTCGGATTTCGACAACGGATTCCAGTGGATCGACTTCCCCGGGCCGGCCGGGACCGTGAGGTCCTACTCGTTCTCCGACGTGCTCTCAGCGGGCTTCAACCCCGCGCTGGTGCGTGGGCGGATCGTCGTCGTCGGCGCGACCGCGGGCGACCTGCAGGACACCCACACCGTCGACTACGGCCCCAACCTGCCGATGACCGGCCCGGAGCTCGAAGCTGACGCGATCTCCACGTTGATGACCGGCGCGGCCCTGCGCCCCGCGTCCGCAGCGGTCAACTGGCTGCTGGTGATCGTGGCGGCGCTGCTCTTGCCGGCGCTCGCACTGCGTCGTGTGCGCTGGCCGCTGCTCGTCTGGACGGGACTCGCCGCCGCCGCGGCGCTGCTTGTCGGGACCCAGCTCGCCTTCGACGGCGGAACGATCAACCTGCTGATCCCGGTGCTCGCGGCCCTGGTCGTCAGCGGCGCCGGCGCCGTGCTGATCCCGCTCGCCGTCGAGCGTCGCGAACTCGCGCTGCTGCGCTACCGCTTCGCCCGCTTCGATCCGAGCGTCGTCGATGCGGTGCTCGCCGATCCGGGGATCGCGCTGCGGGTGCGCGCATTCGCGATCGGCCCCGAGTCGGTGATCGCCGGCTACCGCATCGTGTCGCTGATCGGCCGTGGCGGCATGGGGGTCGTCTATGAGGCGGTGCAGCTGACGCTCGACCGGCCGGTGGCGCTGAAGCTGATCGACCCCGCCCACGCCGATGACGAGGAGTTCCGTGCGCGCTTCGTGCGCGAGTCGCACGTGGCCGCGGCGCTCGAGCACCCGCACGTGATCCCGGTCTATGAGGCCCGTGAGGACGGAGGGCTGCTGTTCATCGCAATGCGCTTGGTGCGAGGGCCAAGCCTCGCCGAGCTCTTCACCGCGGAGGCGCCACTCGTGCCGGCGCGCGCCGTGCGACTGCTCTCCCAGGTCGCGAGCGCGCTGGGCGCGGCGCACGCTCGCGGTCTCGTGCACCGCGATGTCAAGCCCGCGAACATCCTGCTGCACGAGCGCGATCACGCTTACCTGACGGACTTCGGCGTAAGCCACGAGGTCGGCGACGAGGGCCTGACCGGCATCGGCGAGCGTCTCGGCACGGTCGACTACATGGCCCCGGAGCAATGCCGCGGCGAGCGCGTGGGACCCGCGGCCGACATCTACTCGCTCGGCTGCGTGCTCTACGAGGCGCTGACCGGCCGCCCGCCCTACCCGGCCGCGAGCGAGGCGGCACGTATCGCCGCACACCTGCACGATCCGCCGCCCAGCGCGAGTGAGCGTTGGCCGGCTGTCCCCGCAGCTCTGGACGCGGTGATCATCCGGGCGCTCGACAAGGAGGCGGGGGGCCGCTTCGCCTCGGCCGATGAGCTGGCGCTGGCCGCACGCCGGGCACTCGGCTTGGAGGAGGCCGAGGACGCGCGTCAGCCCGCGTCACGCCTGCCCGGCAGCGGCGAGCGCCCGACGATCGTGTCGGGCTGAGCGCGTGCCCGCACGTTCGCCAGGGAATACGCTGGCGCTCATGCGCCAACGCATCTGGATCGTGACCGTCGGCGTCTGCGGGCTCGCCGGCTTCATGCTCCTGACGATCCCGGGGAGTGGGGCGCAGGAGGTGATCGGCTGCGTCCTGCTCGGCTTCCTGCTGGTCGTCGTGATCGCCGTGGTGGTCGGGCGCCTCGGTCCCCAGAGTCAACCGGACCGCGAGCGCGAGGCGCGCGCGCGCGAAGAGTTCGACCGCACCGGGGAGTGGCCGGCCGATTAGTGGACCCAGGGACCGATCCCGCTGACGTGCTCGACGGTGATGCGTGAGACGATCCCCGCCGGCGGATCGGGCATCGGCGGGAAGGTCACATCCGGCCCGAGGTAGACGTGCGCGAGGCGCTGCAGCAATGCGGCCGCGCCGCCCTCCACCAGCCGCGCGCTGCCGCGGATCACGAGGTACTCCTGCAGGCCGATCGCGTTGACCGTGTCGGATTCGATCGACAGCGCGACGCGGGGGTCGCCGGCTATGTTGCGCAACTTGACCTGGTGGCGGTCGAGGTGCCCGGCAACGATTTCGTCGCCATCGAGGCCGACCCAGATGATGGCGACCCGCGGGCTCCCGTCGGGCGCCAGCGTCACCAGGTGCGCCAGTTTGGCCGACTGGATCAGCTCACGTGCGTCGCCGTTCAGCAAGGACATCGCCTCTCCTCATGGTGGGGTGCACAGCGACCGCCGGTCACGCTCACGGTAGCGTGTCTGCTGGCGATCGCCGCCGGCCGGCGATCCGCCGCCCCTGCCGTAGCCTGACGAGGAGCGCCGTGGCCCGAGCGATGATTGAGGTGGAGTCTGTCGTGAAGCGCTTCGGTTCGACGACGGCGCTCGGCGGCGTCGACCTGGTCGCGGAGGAGGGCCGGGTGCTGGCCCTGCTCGGCCCCAACGGCGCCGGCAAGACGACTCTGGTGCGTATCCTCACGACGCTGCTTCGGCCCGACAGCGGCAGCGCTCGTGTCGCGGGCTGCGACGTGGTCGGCGACGCCTCGGCGCTGCGGCACATGATCGGGCTCGCCGGCCAGTACGCCGCGGTCGACGAGCTGCTGACCGGACGCGAGAACCTCGAGCTCGTCGGGCTCTGGTACCACCTCGAGCGGCGCGAGTACCGCCGCCGCGCACAGGAGGTGCTGGAGCGCTTCGGCCTGCTCGACGCCGGCGATCGCCTGGTCAAGACCTACTCCGGGGGGATGCGCCGGCGCCTGGACATCGGCGCGAGCCTGATCGCCCGCCCGGCGGTGCTGTTTCTGGATGAGCCGACCACGGGCCTCGACCCGCGCACGCGCAACGACGTCTGGCTCTTCATCGAGGAGCTGGTCGCGACCGGCACGACAGTCCTGCTGACCACGCAGTACATGGACGAGGCCGAGCGTCTCGCGCACGAGATCGTCGTGATCGATGTGGGCAGCGTGATCGCCGCGGGAACAGCGGTACAGCTCAAAGCGCGCCTGGGCGGCGCGACACTTGAGGCCCGGGTGGCCGATCCTGGCGATCTCGGCCGCGCCGCAGCCCTGCTCGCAGAGGTCGGCAACTCTCACCCGCGGATCGATCCCGACCGCCAGCTCGTGAGCATCCCGGCAGGGCACGGCACGGCGCTGTTGCTCGCAGCCGGACGCCGGTTCGAGGAGGAGCGGATCGCGCTCGATGACATCGGCGTGCGTCGCCCGTCGCTCGACGACGTCTTCCTCTCGCTGACCGGCGCCGGTTCGGACCATGGCCCCCAGGAACCCGAGGCGGCGCGGTGACCGGCGCGGTCGTCGAAACTCCGGCCTCGCCGCCGATGCGCACGACGGCCCGGGACGCGGCGCGCGACACCGCCGGCGTCGCCAAGCGCAACCTCCTGCGCATCGTCCGCACGCCGCGCCTGCTGCTGATCGGATCGGTTCAGCCGGCGCTGCTGCTGGTCGTCTTTCGCTACGTGCTCGGCGGCGCAATCGTGATCCCGGGTGGCAGCTACGTCGACTACGTCGTGCCGGCGATCTTCATCGAGGCGGTCCTGATCGGCGGCATGACCACTTCGATCGGTCTCGCCGAGGATCTGAAGAGCGGCATCCTCGACCGCTTCCGCAGCCTGCCGATGGCGCGCTTCGCCGTGCTCGCGGGACGCACGATCGCCGATCTCAGTCGCAGCCTGCTGTCGCTCGCGATCATGGTTGGCCTGGGCCTGCTCGTCGGCTTCCAGTTCCACGCGGGCGCCGGCTCGATCATCGCCGGGATGGCGCTGATCGTGGCCTTCGGCTACGCCTTCTCCTGGGTGTATGCCGCGATCGGCCTCGCCACCAAGGACCCGGAAACCGCCCAGATCGCGGGCATCCTTCCGTTCTTCGTGCTGATGTTCGCGAGCAACGCGATCGTTCCGGTTGCGACCATGCCGAGCTGGCTGCAGGGGTTCGCCCGCAACCAGCCGCTCAGCGTGACGGTGACCGCCGTGCGCGGCCTGCTCGAGAACGGTCCCACGGGCCAGTCGGTCTGGCAGTCGCTCGCCTGGTCCGCCGGAATCCTGGTCGTGTTCTTCGCGATCTCGCTCCAGCTGTATCGCAACACGACGTCGTGATGCGCCGGCGCTACGGCCTTCGCACAGCGGCGCGCGCCGCTCGTGCCAGTGCCGAGGCCGCCGGCTCCGAGCTGTAGCCCAGCTCCGTGCGGGCGAGCGAGTCGTCGAAGCGCATCGGCCAGCGCGCGACGCGCACCTCATCGAGCACGAGCAGCTTGGGGTCGCGCCACAGGTGGGAGGCGATCCAGGCCGCGCCGTAGGCCGCGGACCAGGGCACCGCCACCGCCGGTGCACGCCGTCCGACGGCGTCGCAGATCGTGCCGAAGATCTCGCGCATCGAGAGGTTCTCGCCGCCGAGCAGGTAACGCTGGCCGGCGCGGCCGTGTTCGAAGGCGAGCAGATGTCCGCGGGCGATGTCCTCGACCGCGACGATGTTGAGCGCACTGCCGGCGAGGTAGGCGCGGGCGCGGCCGGCGGCGACGTCGGCCACCATCTTGCCGGTCGGCGTGGGCCGGTGGTCGCCGGGTCCGACGGGGGTCGTCGGGTTGACGACCACGACGTCCACGCCGCTCGCCGCAGCGTCGAGTGCCAGCCGCTCACCGGCGAGCTTGGTGCGCTTGTAGGGCACCCGCAGCTCCCATCGCGCGGGGGAGTCTGCCTCGGTTGCGGCGCGCCCGGAAACGGGCCCGCAGGTCGCGCACGAGGCGGTGTGGACGACCCGCATGCCGCGCGCCTGCTCGAGGATCAGCCGTGTGCCCTCGACATTGACGCGCTCCATCGCCTGCGCGTCGGCGCGCGCGTAGCTGTAGAGCGCCGCGAGATGAAAGACGGCGTCGCGGCCGGACAGCGCCCGTCGCAGCGCGTCGCGCTCGAGCAGGTCACCCTGCATGAACTCCGCCCCGCCGGCCAGGTCGACCGGCAGGCGGCGGTCGAACGCGCGCACGTCGGCGCCCGCCGCGACGAGCGCCGTCACGACATGGGAGCCGATGAACCCGGCCGCGCCGGTGACGAGTGCCTTCACCGGCGCAGCGCGCGCGCGCTGCCGCGCGCCAGGTCCCAGCCGAGCCGGCCGACCGCGCCGCCCATGCGGTCTGCCCGGGCGACGACGTCCTCGAGCGCGGCGGCGAAGCGGCGGATCTCGGCCTCGTCGACGACGAGCGCGGGGAGCGCCTTGACGACGTTCATCCGGTGTCCTGCGACCTGGCAGAAGATTTGGTGGCGCTGAAACAGGGGGACGACGATCAGCTGGGCAGCCAGTCCCGTCTGGGCGCGCTCGACGAGGTTCCAGACGGCCCGCCGGCGCCGGCGCTCGGGTGTGCCCAGCTCGATTGCCCACATCAGGCCAAGGCCCCGCACGTCGCGGACGATCTCGTAGCGCTCGACGAGCGGCCGGGTCAGTTCGAGCAGCAGCTCGCCGAGCGACGCCGCACGGGCGACGAGACTCTCGCGCTCGATCACCGCCAGGGTGGCGATCCCGGCGGCGGCGGCCATGTCGTTGCCGCCGAAGGTGGAGCCATGGCGTACGCTGCGCTCCATCCCGTCGAACACGCGCGCGCGCACCTCGGCGGAGACGAGCACGCCGCCGATCGGCACGAATCCGCCCGAGAGCGCCTTCGCGACGCAGATCATGTCGGGGTCGAGTCCCCAATGCTCGAGCGCGAAGAACCGCCCGGTGCGGCCGAGGCCGGTCTGCACCTCGTCGCAGACGAACAGCGTGCCGTGTTCGCGGCAGGCCTCCTGCGCCGCGGCGAGGTAGCCGTCGGGCGGGAGGTTGACCCCCTTGCCCTGCACCGGCTCGATGATGAAGGCGGCGACATCGCCGGCGGCGAGCTCGCGCCCGAGCAGGCCCAGATCGCCGAACGGGACGCTGTGACAGCCGGGAAGCAGCGGCCCGAAGCCGTCGCGGAACTGCTCGTCGCCGTTCAGCGAGAGCGCGCCGAGCGTCAGGCCGTGGAAGGCATGGCTGGCGTGGAGGATGCGCGGCCGGCCGGTTGCCGCCCGCGCGAGCTTGATCGCGGCCTCGACCGCCTCGGTTCCGGTGTTGGCGGTCACCATCGCTGCGATCCGCGCCGGCGCGCGAGCAACCAGCTGCTCCGCCAGCACGCCGGGAAGCACGCTCACGCCGAGCTGGGGGAGGTTCGCGCTGCGCGCGTCGAGGAGCTCGCGCAGAGCGGCGACGACGTCGGGATGGTTTCGCCCGACCGCGAAGGTTCCGTAACCGCACAGCAGGTCGAGGTAGCGCGTTCCGTAGGCGTCGATCAGGTACGCGCCCTCGCCGCGAGTCCAGGTGCGGTCGAAGCCGAGCGTGCGAACGATTCGCCCGAGCTGCGGGTTCAGGTAGCGGTCGTTGAGCTCCATCGCCTCGCCGCCACGGGTGGCGAGGATGTCGGCGATCGACCCGGGGTTGGTGGCCACGCCGACAGCCTACGCGCGTGTCCTGTTTCACGCGGGGAGCGTGCTAAACTAACTTCTCATTCGTAAGTAGATAGGGAGTTGATATTCGTGAGTACGCTGCGCCTGATCCCCCTCGACGACACCGTCGTCTTCCCCGGCATGAGCATCACGCTCACCGTCGCCGTGACCGATGACGAGCGCGTCGTGCTGGTTCCGCGCCACGAGGGGGAGTACGCCGAGGGGGGGGTGGTGGCAGCCGTCGCCGAGCGCGTGCGTCTCCCCGGAGGCGGGCACGCGGTCAACGTCGAGGCCGAGCATCGCGCCCTGATCGGTGCCGCGCAGACCGGTTCGGACGGAGCGCTCTTCGTCGAGGTCGACGAGCGCCACGACGAGGTTCCGGTCGACGCGCGCACGCGCACGCTTTCACGCGAATACCGCGCCGTGGTCGAGGAGATCCTCGAGCTGCGCGGCGTGGACGCGCGGATCACGGGCTGGCTGCGCTCGATCAGCGAGCCCGGCATGCTCGCCGACTCCTGCGGTTACAGCCCCGACCTCAGCTACGAACAGCGGGTCGAGCTGCTGCGCACGCTGGACGTCACCGGTCGCCTCGAGCTGGCGCTGAAGTTCCAGCGCGAGCGCTTCGAGGAGCTGCAGATCCGCAAGCGGATCCGCGACGACGTGCAGGAGGGCGCCGACAAGCAGCAGCGCGACTACTTCCTGCGCAAGCAGATGGACTCGATCCGCAAAGAGCTGGGCGAGGACGACGCCTCGATCGTCGAGGAGTACCGCACGAAGATCGAGGCAGCCGAGATGCCCGAGCAGGCGCATGAGCAGGCGGCCAAGGAGCTCGGCCGGCTCGAACGGATGGGCGAGCAGTCGGGCGAGGCGAGCATGATTCGCACCTACCTGGACTGGATGATCGCGCTGCCGTGGAACAAGCGCTCCGAGGAGCGCCTGGACCCGGTCGCCGCGCGTGGGGTGCTGGACGCCGATCACGCCGGGCTCGAGGACGTCAAGGACCGCGTCACCGAGTACCTCGCGGTGCGCAAGCTGCGCCAGGAGCGCGGGATCGAGGCCGATCCGCGCTCGGGTGCGATCCTGACCCTGATCGGCCCGCCGGGGACCGGCAAGACATCGATCGGCGAGTCGATCGCCCGCGCAACCGGGCGCGAGTTCGTGCGCATGTCGCTGGGCGGCGTCCGCGACGAGGCCGAGATCCGCGGCCATCGGCGCACCTACATCGGCGCGCTCCCGGGCCGCCTCGTCCGCGCACTGCGCGACGCGGGCACGATGAACCCGGTGATCCTCCTCGACGAGGTCGACAAGGTCGGCGCCGACTGGCGTGGCGACCCGAGCTCCGCGCTGCTCGAGGTCCTGGACCCGGCGCAGAACCACAGCTTCCGCGACCACTACCTGGATGTCGAGCTCGACCTCAGCCAGGTGCTGTTCCTCGCGACCGCCAACCAGGCGGACACGATCCCGGGTCCGCTGCTCGACCGCATGGAGGTCATCTCCTTCGATGGCTACACCGGCCTGGAGAAGCTGGCAATCGCGAAGGGCTACCTGTGGCCGCGCCAGCGCGACCGCAACGGGCTGCTCGACGGCGAGGTCAGCATCTCCGACGAGCTGGTGAACACGGTGATCGCCGAGTACACCCGCGAGGCGGGCGTGCGAAATCTGGAGCGCGAGCTCGGCAAGCTGCTGCGCAAGACCGCAACGCGCATCGCCTCCGGCAAGGTGCAGGCGCCGGTCGAGATCGAGCTCGCCGCGATCCGCGACGCGCTCGGGCGCCAGAAGTTCTTCCAGGAGTCGGCGGCGCGCACCGCGGTCCCCGGCGTCGCCACCGGTCTTGCGGTCACCGGCACCGGAGGCGACGTGCTGTTCGTCGAGGCGACCACGATGAAGTCGCACCGTTCCTCGGCGGGTCTGGTGCTCACCGGCCAGCTGGGCGACGTGATGAAGGAGTCCGCGCAGATCGCGCTCTCCTACGTCCGCGGTCACGCGGCCGAGCTGGGCATTCCCTACGACGCCTTCGAGGAGCGCGAGTTTCACATTCACGTGCCGGCCGGAGCGATTCCCAAGGACGGCCCGAGTGCCGGCGTCACGATGGTCACGGCGCTCGCCTCGCTGCTCTCGGGACGGCCCGTCAGGCACACCGTCGGGATGACCGGCGAGGTCACGCTCCAGGGACGCGTGCTGCCGATCGGGGGGCTCAAGCAGAAGGCGCTTGCGGCCAGCGCGGCCGGCCTGACCGACGTGGTCATCCCGGAGCGCAACCGCGGTGATCTGGATGAGATTCCCAGCGACGTGCGCGACACGGTGCGCTTCCACCCGGTGATGACCGTGGGGGAGGTGCTCGAGCTGGCGCTCGAGCCGGTGCGCGATGTCGCGTTGTCGTAGCTGCGAGCCGGTGACTCGGGAGGTCCGCGTCGCGGCGGACCTGCTCGAGCGCCGCTGGCTGATTCAGGTGGTCGTGGCGGCACACTCCGGCGCCGTCCGCTTCAACGAGTTCGGCTCGGCCGTGGTCGGGATCTCACCGCGGATGCTGTCCTCGCGCCTGCGTGACCTCGAACGGGCGGGCCTCGTCGTGCGGGTCGTGATCCCCGACAGCCCGCCCGGCGTCGAGTACCGCTTGACGGACCGCGGCCGGGCGCTCGGCCCGCTGGTGGAGGCCCTGCGGCGCTACGCCGCGGCCTGAGCACCGGCGCGCCCTGCGCGGGTCAGTCGGCTTCGCGCAGCGCGGTGCGCTCCTCGACGAACTCGAGCACGCCGAGCAGCTCTCCGACACGGCAGACCAGCAGGCGCTCCTCCTCGATCTCGACCCAGCTTCCGGCCGAGAACGGGAAGACGACGTGGTCGCCCGGCGAGACCGGCATCTCGATGCCGGCCTGCGCCCACCAGTCGAGCCCGGTACCGACCGCCAGCACGATGCCGTGCTGGGGCGGCGGCTCGTGGGTGCCGGGCGGCACGACGAGCCCCGACTGGCGAACCCGGTCCGGTTCGAGCTCCTTGATCACGACGCGGTCGAAGAGCGGGCGAAGTTGCTGTCTCACGCCACGAAAGGTTAGCCACAGGGCGTGACGCTGGTAGCGTCCGCGGCGATGATCGACCCGCTCACCCGCTGGGCCGTGCACGGCGAGAAGCCTGACTTCACCGGGCTGCTCAGCTTCGCCGGTCAAAGCTACACCGAGGATCCCGAGGACCTCGTCGGCGTCGACGTGGCGATCGTCGGCGCCGCGACCGACGACCTCGTCTCCGATCGCCCCGGCACGCGTTTCGCGCCGCGCGCGATCCGCGCCGCCGGCTGTCCTCCCGGACGCCACCTCGACGCCGCGATCGACGCCTTTGCGGCGCTGAGCGTGATCGACTATGGGGATGCGCCGGTGCTCCCCGGCGACCCGCTTGCCAGCCATGCGGCGATCGAGCGCACCGTCGGCGAGGTCGTCGCGGCCGGCGCGATCCCGTTCGTGCTGGGGGGCGACCACTCGATCGCCGAGCCCGACATGCGTGCCGTGGCGGCCAGGCACGGCCCGCTCGGCCTGGTCCACTTCGACGCGCATGCCGACACGGGCACGGAGGTCTTCGGCGTCGCGCGTTCGCACGGCACGGTGATGCGCCGCCTCGTCGAGCAGGGCGTCGTCGACGGTGCCCGCTACGTGCAGATCGGCCTGCGCGGCTACTGGCCCGGCGAGCGCGAGTTCAACTGGCAGCGCGAGCACGGCATCACGTCGCTCTTCATGGCCGACCTTCGCGGCATGCCGATCGAGGACGTGGTCGGGCAAACGGCTGCGATCGTGGGCAGCGGCCCCGTGTACCTCTCGATCGACATCGACGTGCTCGATCCATCGGTCGCTCCCGGGACCGGGACACCCGAGCCTGGGGGCATGGGCGCCGCGGAGCTGATGGCGGCCGCGCGCGCGCTCGCCAGCGGCCTCGATCTGGTCGGCGGCGAGCTGGTCGAGGTGATCCCGACGGCGGTCGGCTCGGCCGACGTGACCGCGCTGATCGCAGATCGCGTGGTCCGCGAGGTTCTGACCGGGATCGCGCTGCGGCGCGGGGGTGTGCTTGATGAGTGACCGCGCCGACGTGCTCGTGATCTTCGGTATCACCGGCGACCTGGCGAAGAAGATGACGCTGCGCTCGCTCTACCGCCTGGAGGCGCACGGACAGCTGGACTGCCCGATCATCGGCGTCGCCGCCGACGACTGGACGGTCAAGCGCCTGCGCGAGCACGCCGACGACTCGATCGCCGCGACCGGCGAGGCGGTCGATCCCAAGATCTTCGCCCGCTTCGCGAAGCGACTCTCCTACATCAGTGGCGACTTCGGCGATCCGGCGACCTTCGAGCGCGTCGCGAAGGCGATCGGGACGGCCCGCACACCGGTCTACTACCTCGAGATACCGCCCGCGCTGTTCGCCCCGGTCGTCGCCGGCCTCGCAACCGCGGGCGCGCTCCCGGCGGGCGCACGAGTCGTGGTGGAGAAGCCGTTCGGCCATGACCTCGCCTCCGCGCGGGAGCTCGCCGCACAGCTGCACGAGCATCTGGCCGAGAGCCAGCTCTACCGGATCGACCACTTCCTCGGCAAGATGGGGCTGCAGCAGTTCCTCTACCTGCGCTTCGCGAACTCGATGCTCGAACCGGTCTGGAACCGAAGCCACATCTCGAGCGTCCAGATCACGATGGCCGAGGCGTTCGGGGTCGAGGACCGCGGGCGCTTCTACGACGCGGTCGGTGCGCTGCGCGACGTCGTCGTCAACCATCTGCTGCAGCTGATGGCCGCCGTGGCGCAGGAGCCGCCCGCCGCCGCCGACGCCGCGACCCTGAAGGACGCCAAGTATGCGGTGCTGCGCTCGACGGCCGACGCCGACCCGGGGCGCTACGTGCGCGGCCAGTACACGGGCTACCGCGAGATCGACGGCGTGTCCAAGCGCTCGCGAATGGAGACCTACGCGGCCCTGCGCCTCGAGATCGAGAACTGGCGGTGGGCCGGCGTGCCGTTCCTGATCCGGACCGGCAAGCGGCTCCCCGTGACCCAGACGGAGGTCCGCCTGGTCTTCCGCCATCCGCCACGGCTTGGCTTCGTCGCCGGCGGCCACCGACGGCCCGAGGCCGACCAGCTCGTTGTGCGCCTGGATCCCCGCGTCGGCATCCAGCTGACACTCGACGGGCTGCGCGCCGACCGCGCCGGCCCGGCGCCGATCACGCTCGCGGCGGACCTCGTCGACGAGGGGGGAGTACCGCCGACTCCGTATGAGCTGCTGATCAAGGCGGCGCTCGAGGGGGACGCCGCCCGCTTCACGCGCCAGGACTCGGTGGAGGAGAGCTGGCGCATCGTCGCCCCGCTGCTCGCGAAGCCGGGGCCGGTCCACTCATATGCGCCGGGCTCCTGGGGCCCGCAGGACGCCGCGAAAGCTCTCGTGCACGGCCTCGGACGCTGGCATTCCCCGTGGGTAGACCGATGAGCCTGGCCGCTTCCGGCGAGCAGTTCGAGCTCAGCCACGGCGACCAACGCGCGGTCGTCGTCGAGGTGGGAGGCGCCTTGCGGGAATACAGCGTCGGCGACCGCGACGTCATCGACGGCTACGGCCTGCACGAGCGAGCCGATGGTGGACGCGGTCAGCCGCTGATGCCCTGGCCGAACCGCATTTGCGACGGGCGCTACGTCTGGGACGGCGAGATGATGCAGCTTCCCCTCAGCGACAGCAAGCTCGGCCACGCGATCCATGGACTCGTCCGCTGGCGCAACTGGCAGGTGCTCGCCTGGGAGCCGTCACGGCTGACGTTCGGGCTGCGACTGTTCCCGATGGCCGGCTATCCCTTCACGCTCGGTCTGACGATCGAGTACGAGCTGAGCGACGCCGGCCTGCGCGTGTGCACGCGCGCTGAGAACATCGGCACCGGTCCCTGCCCCTACGGGGTCGGCTTTCATCCATATCTGACGCTTGGCGCCTCGATCGACCATGCCCGCCTGACGCTCCCGGCCGAGCGCATCCTGGTCACCGACGAGCGCCTGATGCCGGTCTCCTCCGAGCCGGTCGCGGGCACGCCGTACGACTTCCGCGCACCGCGCGAGATCGGCCCGATCGTGCTCGACGCGTGCTTCCACGATCTGGTGCGCGACGGCGACGGTCGCGCCCGCGTCACGCTGAACGGCGCCGACACGAAGGTGACGCTCTGGATGGGGCATGCCTACAACTACGTGATGATCTACACGGGAGACACGCTCGGGGTCGTCGCGCGTCGGCGTCGTGCGCTCGCCGTCGAACCCATGTCGTGCCCGCCGAACGCCTTCGTCAGCGCGGAGAGCCTGGTACGCCTCGAACCGACGCAGACGCACATGGCGGAGTGGGGGATCGAGATCGGGAGCTGAGCGGCTGCCGGGGCGCCTCTATGCGAGGCAGCTCTCCCCGAGGCTAGCGTTGACGTCGAAGCACAGCCGCGCGACGGCCCCGCCGCCAGGGGCGTTGCTCAGGCGCAATTCCGCGCCGAGCACAGCGGCCTGGTGCGCCGCGATCGCCAATCCGAGCCCGACCCCGCGCCCGGCCGCGCGCCTGCCGGTGACGAAGGGCTCGGTCGCTCGCTCCAGGAGCCTCGGCTCGAGGCCGGGTCCGCCGTCCTGCACGACGATCTCGGCGGCGTCGTAGCGCACGCTGATCGGTGGCGCGCCGTGCAGCAGGGCATTGTCGAGCAGCGTCGACACGACGCGTGCGAGCCGTCGCGAGTCGGTGCTGAACACGAGCGGGTCGGGACCCGCAACGCACAGCCGCGGGTAGTCGGCGCAGACAGACCGCAGCAGGCGGGCGAGATCGACCTGCGTGCGCTCGATCTGCTCATAGCCGCGCTGCAGGCGCATCAGTTCGACGAGATCGCGTGCGAGCCGGCGTTCGCGGGCGTCGCGGCGGACATCAGGGCCCTCGTACCACTCGGCCTCGGCGCCGCGCCGAGGCCCGATGCGCTGGGGCTGTGCTGCAATCGCGAGTGGCCGTTCAGGCATCGATAGGAACCCTCAAGTACCAATCGGCACGCGAAGCCCGTTACTTGAGCGCGCGACGCGTTTTTACGCGGATGTCATCGCGGCGGCCTGCAGGCGGCCGAGCGGAGCGCCGGATAGGCTGCGCCGGTGCGTCAGCGAGAAAAGGACCCCGAGCTTCCCGCGGTCGTCGAGAGCGAGCCGCGAACGCCCGTCGTGACCAAGCTGATGTTCGCGCCGGTGAAGATCGTCGCGAAGCGAGTCGCGCCGCGGGTCTCGACGCGGCTCTACCGGCGTCTGTGGAGCGTTGTCGACCACGACGCGCCACCACCGCGCGCCGAGGAACGCCAGGAATCGGTCGCCAAGCTCGCGTTCGCGCTCGCGCTCGAAGGCGCGTGTGCGGCGCTCGTGAGCGGACTGCTCGAGCAGGCATCGCGACGGCGGTTCGCACGGCTCACCGGCCGCTGGCCCGGCCGCAGCGCGAAGTCCTAGCTGTAGGTACCGAGCAGGTTGGTTCGCTCGTTGAGGCGGGCGATGGGCGGCTTGTGTCCGAGGGCTGAGTGTCGTCGTTGATGGTTGTAATGCCAGAGCCATCCGTCAAGGGCGTTGGTGCGTTCGGTGCTTGTGCGGTAGATCGCGCCGTAGGCCCAGCCGCCGAGGAGGGTGCGAATGAAGCGTTCGGCTTTGCCGTTGGTTTGTGGGCGGTAGGGCCGGGTTCGTAGGTGGCGGATGCCGAGCAGGCGACAGGCGGCGGCGTGAGCGAAGGAGACGTAGGGCGGGCCGTTATCGGTGATCAGCGCCTCGACGTGGATGCCGTGACGAGCGTAGAACGCAGTTGCTCTCCTAAGGAAAGCAACTGCGGTCGTGGCTTTCTCGTCGTTGAGGACTTCGGCGTAGGCCAGGCGGGTCGCGTCGTCGATTGCGATGTGCACGTACTCCCAGCCGACGGTGTAGCGGTCGACGCCGGCGGCATCGCGCTTGCGTGGGTTGCGGTGACGGTGCGCGCGTCCGGTGACGCGGTGCCCGGCTCCGCGTTCGATGCGCCCGAGTTTCTTGACGTCGATGTGGATCAGCTCGCCTGGTCGCTCACGCTCGTAGCGGATAGCTGGCTCGAGTCCGAGTCGTCCGAGCTTGCCCATCCCGATCCGGGTCAGGATCCCCGACACGGTCGAGAGCGCCATGCCGAGCGTCTCCGCGATCTCGGGTCCGGTGAAACGCAACCGCCTTAGTGCCGCGATCGCTTCGATCCGCTGCGCGGGGGTGGCGTGCGGGATCCGGCTTGGCGCACTCGAACGATCAAACAATCCCTGCTCGCCCTCGAGGCGATACCGGCTGGTCCACTTACGAGCACAACGCTCGCTCACCTCGGCAGCCGCAGCCGCCTCGACAACTGTCCAACCCTGATCCACAACTCGCCTAGCGAGCTGCCGGCGCCCATTCAGACTGAGCGCCGCGTTAGCGTGAAGCCTCATCCGGTGTCCTCCTTGGAACTGAGGTGCTTGGCAGCTCTCAGACTCCAAGGGGCGCCGGATGGACCAACCTACTCAGGAACTACACCTAGCCCGCTGCGAGGTTCGCGGTGCGCCGCGAGGAGGCCGCGTTTTCACCGTGGGCGCTTGCGAGTTCCGCCTCGACCCGTCAGGTCCGCCGAATCGCGTAGGCTTGCGCGCGTGGATCACGACGACTCGACATTCGGCGGGCTCAGCCCGCTCACCGCAATCCTCATCGTGCTCGCGCTCGCGACGCTCGGCGGGCTGCTCTACGGAGCCGCCGGCACGCGACGCAACCGGGACCCAGAGCCCGCCGCAGGCGCACCGGCACCCGCGACGCCGACCAAGAAGCGGCGTCCGATGGGCCGGCGCGTTGCAATGTGGACTCTCCGCCGGATCGTCCGCCAGTTCACATAACCAGCGGAAAGCGGGGCAGGGGAACGAAGCGGTGGGGCACGCCGGCGCCCGGCGCCGGTGCGATCCCTGGCGCCACGAGAGCCGGCGTGCCGGGCGCCACGCCGGGCCTCCGGGGCGTGAAGCACGCGTCGGCTCGTCGAGACCTTCTCAGCCGCGCTCGCGCGGCGCTCGTTACGTCAGCTGCGCGGCGCCCGCCGATTCCCCGTGACACGTCACGAGCGCGTCGCAGCTGCGCAGCCTCCCGCGCACGGACCGTCGCATTTGCGTGAAACGCGCTGCGCGCAGCCTTGTCGCCGCGGACCAACGCCGCCCGCGGCTGCGGCCGCTCTACATAAGATAGATTATCGAGCATTGCGTCAGCCGGTTTTGGCCTGACCGCGCACCACAGCCGCCCTCCGCCCCCGTTCCCGAGCGCGTTAGGGTGCGCGGCATGGCCCAGCTACCGGCGAGCGTGCGGCGCTGGACGCCGAACCGCCTGCGCGACGAGGTCCACCTTCGCGCGGCGGCTGTTGGGCTGGGACTGATCCCACCGCGCACGATGCACTCCGCGGATGACGCCCGCCTGCTGCTGGCGCTTGCCGCGAACGCTCGCCGGGTGGTCGAAATCGGCGTCTATGAGGGCTCCTCGGCGGTGGCGCTCTGCGGCGCGCTGCCGGCGGGTGCCGAACTGCACCTGGTCGACCCGTTCGGCGAGCATCCCGACGCGTTGCCGGGCGGATGGGCGGCGACCGAATGGGCAACCCGCCGGGTGATCGGGCGGACGCTGCGCCGACGCGCGCCGCACGGCCCGAGCGTGCACTGGCACGTGGCACTCTCGCACGAGGTTGCCGCACGGTGGTCCGGAGCGGTCGACCTGGTCTTCGTCGACGGTGACCACAGCGAACGAGGTTGCGAGCGCGACTGGGACTGCTGGCACGAGCACGTGGCCGTCGGAGGCCACGTCGTCTTCCACGACGCCCGCATGGGCCTGCCAGGCGGGCGCGGTCTGCCGGGC
>Ga0181526_10000758_pt1 | contig 32806 bp, 23 predicted proteins | sample PEATcosm2014_Bin_35_FD_119750 | JGI IMG/M metagenome (GOLD analysis project Ga0181526, IMG submission 119750) | Peatland microbial communities from MTU Mesocosm Facility, Houghton, MI, USA - PEATcosm2014_Bin06_30_metaG | ecosystem: Environmental > Terrestrial > Soil > Wetlands > Peat | place...
GCCGGGGAATTCGGGGGGCCCGCTCCTGGGGCCCGGGGGCCAGGTCATCGGGATCGTCTTCTCCCGATCGACCGTCTACCAGGCCGTCGGCTACGCGCTGACTTCCCCCGGGGTCCTGACGCGTGTGCAGACGGCCGAGCACCATCGCTCGGCGGTGGGCACGGGTCCGTGCATCAGTAGCTGAGCAGGCAAGAATGAGGCCATGAGCCAGCCGATCGAGGACTACGCCGTCATCGGGGACCTGCAGACCGCCGCCCTCGTCGGAATTGACGGCTCGGTCGACTGGCTGTGCCTGCCACACTTCGACTCGCCGTCGTGCTTCGCCCGGTTGCTCGGCGACGAGTCTCACGGGTTCTGGAAGATCGCGCCGGCCGGAGCACCCGAGTCGGTCCTGGCGACCCGCCGGTGGTACCGAGCGGATTCGCTCGTGCTCGAGACCGAGTTCGACACCGCGACCGGCACGGTGCGTGTCACCGACTGCATGCCGGTTCGCGACAACCATCCCCACCTGGTGCGCTCCGTCGAGGGCATCACCGGCACGGTCGACATGCACATGGACCTCACCGTCCGCTTCGACTACGGCGAGGTCGTCCCCTGGGTCACCTCACGTGAGGGTCTGGTGCGATTCACCGCGGGCCCCGACTCCCTCGCGCTGTGGAACCGGGTCGAACCTGTCGGCAAGGACCTGCACACGGTGGCGGATTTCACCGTCAACGAGAACCAGCGCTTCCCCTTCACCTTGGTGTGGCACCCCTCGCCCGAGGAGCCGCCGCCGCCCCTCGACAGCCACTACACGGTGCACCTGACGGACGCATTCTGGACGGAGTGGGCGGAGCAGTGCTGCTACGACGGTCCGTACAAGGAGGCGGTGGTGCGGTCGCTGATCACCCTCAAGGCCCTGACCTACGAGCCGACGGGGGGGATCGTGGCGGCCGCCACCACTTCGTTGCCCGAGGCGCTGGGCGGCAACCGGAACTGGGACTACCGCTACTGCTGGCTACGCGACGCCACGCTCACCCTGGAGTCGCTGATGCGGGGCGGCTACTACACCGAAGCGATGGCATGGCGGGACTGGCTGCTGCGCGCCGTGGCGGGTGACGTCTCCAAGCTGCAGATCATGTACGGCCCCGGAGGGGAGCGGAGGCTCGAGGAGTGGGAGGCCTCGTGGCTGCCCGGCTACGAGAAGTCCGCCCCGGTGCGGATCGGGAACGCTGCGTCGGAGCAGTACCAGCTCGACGTGTACGGCGAGGTCATGTCGGCGCTGTACTCCTCGGCCAAGACGGAGGGGGTGCACAGCCATGCGGCCTGGGCCCTGCAGGTACAGCTGATCAGGTTCCTCGAGACGGGGTGGCGGGAGCCCGACGACGGGATCTGGGAGGTCCGTGGTCCTCGCCGTCACTTCACGCATTCCAAGGTGATGGCGTGGGTCGCCGTGGATCGTGCCGTCCGCACCCTCGAAGAGTGGCCGGAGCTCAAGGGGCCGGTCGAGAAGTGGCGCACGATGCGCGATGACATCTTCAACGAGGTCTGCGAGAAGGGCTACAACGCCGAGGTGGGCGCCTTCACGCAGTACTACGGCTCCGACCAACTCGACGCCAGCGTCCTCATGATCCCGCTCATGGGGTTCCTGCCGCCGAGCGACCCGCGGGTGGTGAGCACCGTCGAAGCCGTGCAACGCAATCTCATGGACCACGGGTTCGTCCTGCGGTACCGCACCGCCGACGACGGGGCGGTCGACGGGCTGACCGGCCGGGAGGGCGCCTTCCTCGCGTGCTCGTTCTGGCTGGTGGATTGCCTCCACATGATCGGGCGCGAGGAGGACGCACAGGAGCTCTTCGAGCGGCTCCTGTCCCTGCGCAACGACCTCGGCCTGCTCTCCGAGGAGTACGACCCTCTGGCTGGACGGTTGGTGGGCAATTTCCCGCAGGCCTTCTCCCACGTCTCGCTGATCAATTCCGCCTTCCGGCTGAGCGGGTCGGATCCGCTCGCCACCCCCGATTACGCCGGGACCCACCTGGTGGCGGACACCATGTCCATGCCCAGGCTGCAGCGGATGAAGAGGCTCGGCCGGGTCGCCGTGCGCCGCCGGACGGGCGCGCCGCGGTGAGGGGCACGACCCGCCACGAACAGGGGAGGGGGGTGGAGGCATGAAGGCTCTGACCGTCATCCCGCTGCAGGCGGGGACCGCAGCGCTCTCCGACATGCCCGAGCCCCCCGAATCCGATGGCCCCGTGCTCGTCGAGACGCTTGCCGTCGGCGTCTGTGGCACCGACATCGAGATCCTCTCGGGCGAGTACGGGTGGGCGCCGCCCGGTGAGGAGCGCCTCGTCCTGGGTCATGAATCTCTGGGGCGGGTGCTCCAGGCTCCGTCAGGTTCGGGCCTGGCCGAGGGGGACCTGGTCGTCGGCATCGTCCGCCGACCCGACCCCGTGCCGTGCCTCAGTTGCAGCGTGCTCGAATGGGACTTCTGCCGCAACGGGATGTACACCGAGCGTGGGATCAAGGAGCACCACGGCTACTGCTCGGAGCGCTACCGGATCACGCCGGACTTCGCCGTCAAGGTCGACGCGGCCCTCGGCCTCCTCGGTGTCCTGCTCGAGCCCATCAGCGTGGTCGCCAAGGCTTGGGAGCAGGTGGACCGGGTGGGCGGTCGCGCCCATTGGGCGCCCGAGACCGTGCTGGTCACGGGCGCTGGTCCCATCGGGCTACTGGCCGCCCTGATCGGGGTCCAGCGTGGCCTCGACGTGCACGTGCTGGACCAGGTCACCGAGGGGGTGAAACCCGATCTCGTGCGCGATCTGGGCGCCAGCTACCACACCGGAAAGGTGGTCGACGCCCTGGAGGATCCCGACGTCGTGATCGAGTGCACCGGCGTCCCTGCGCTCGTGTTCGACGCGATGACCAATGTCGGCACGGGAGGTGTGGTGTGCCTCACCGGAGTCTCCTCGGGAGGCCATGTGCTCGACGTCGACGAGGGTCTCCTCAACCGCTCCATGGTGCTGGAGAACGTCGCCGTCGTCGGTTCGGTCAACGCCAACCGCCGCCACTACGAGGCAGCGGCCGACGCACTAGCCAAGGCTGACCGGGCCTGGCTCGAGCGGCTGGTGAATCGGCGTGTCCCGCTCGACCGGTGGCAGGATGCTCTTCAGCGCCAGCCCGACGACGTGAAGGTCGTGATTGAGGTGAACATCCCGTGAGTGGGCGGCATTCTCACGGGGGGCACTCGCACCGGCATCCCGATGCCGGCCTGCACGTGCACGACCCCGGGAGTGGCGACGCCATCCCGGCCGTCCCTCCGCCCCGGCCCATCGCCGCCGGTGTGCTCGAGATCGACACCATGCTCGGTGGTTGGGAGAAGGTGACAGCCGGGTACCTGATTGAAGGGCCTGCGCCCGTCCTCATCGAGACCGGAAGCCAGACGTCGGTCCCCGTACTGCTCGCCGCACTGGGCCAGATCGGAGTCGGTCCCGAGGAATTGGCCGGAGTGGCGGTGACCCACATCCATCTCGACCACGCCGGTGGCGTCGGCGACGTGGCCCGGGCCTTTCCATCGGCCACGGTGTACGTGCACGAGAAGGGGGCACGGCATCTGGCCGACCCGACGCGACTCATCGACTCTGCGGCACGCGTCTACGGCCCGCTGCTGGACTCCCTCTACGGCCGGCTCGAACCCACGCCGCCCGAACGCATCCACGTGCTCGACGACGGCGAGGAGATAGAGGTCGGCCCGGGACGAACCCTGGTCGCGGTGGACTCACCCGGGCATGCCAAGCACCACGTCGGGCTGCACGACTCGCTCAGTGGGGTGCTGTTCGCGGGTGACGCCGTCGGTGTGAAGCTGCCTGACGGCGGGGTGCTGCGCCCGGCGACCCCGCCTCCGGACTTCGACCTGGACCAAGCGATCACCTCACTGGGCAAGTTCGCGGCGCGGCGTCCATCGGGCATCGCGCTGGCCCACTACGGACTGCTCGAGCAGCCGGAGGAGCTCCTGGCCGAGGCGGAGGAGACACTGCGGCTGTGGGCCGAGACGGCCGAGCAGGCCTACCGCCAGGGCGCCGACATCGCCGATGCCCTGGCGACCCGCTTCGACCCGCTCCTGGAAGACGTCGACGCCGCCCACAAGGAGAAGCTCGACACCCTCAACGGCGTCCATTCGAACGCGGCGGGATTCCAGCGCTGGCTCGAAGGGCGCGACGCCGCCGCCAAGTCCTGAGGGACCCTCGAAGACGACGGGTGGCCGGGCTCAGACCACGAGCTTGGCGCGCAGCTCCTCCTGGCGGATCTCGAAGTCGTCCAGCGAGATCCGCCCTTCGGCCAGGTCCTCGTGGAGCGCGGCGAACTGCTCGAGCAGCTGCGTCTGGTCCACCTCGTCGGCCGAGAGGGTCGTCGAGGGCTGGTCGCCCGCGGCGGCCTTGTCCTCTCGCCGCGAGAGACGATCGTCCATCTTTGCCTTGGCCCTGTCCTTCTTGGCCTGGTCGCGCTGCAATTTTCCGAATGTCGAACGTGCGCGTGCCACGGTTCACTCCTTTCCGGTCGCCGGGGAACGACCAGGTGCTGCCGGCAAGGCGCCTGCCCTGCCGCTGTTCTGTCGCACTTGGCCCCATGCGACGGGCCTTCACGGGCCCCGAGCGGAGGAGGTGGGATTTGAACCCACGGTACCCATGAGGCACAACGGTTTTCGAGACCGTCCGATTCGGCCGCTCTCGCACTCCTCCGGCGGGCATGTTAGTCGCTTTGACCTGGTCCGGAAGCTCGGGGTGGCGCCACGGAAGTCCCTCCCGGCGCGAAGTGGGAGGTCAGGAAGGTGCGGCGCGACGCCGATCCCCGCGCCGTCGAGCGGGCTCGCCGCGTGGTGCGTGCTCCGCCCACAGTGGATTCGCAGCCGAGGTGCGCCGGGCCAGATCGAGCGACCGAAGGATCGGCGGCGTCCTCATGGCGCGGCCACCGGCCTCATCCGCCGCGTCGGCCGCAGTGTGCTTCGCCATCCGCCAATCCGGACCGGCGCCGGCAGTCGGCCTGCGGTCGCGATCAGCGGCCCTCACGGGTTTCGGAGACGGGGGGAGTCGCCGTCGCGTCCCCCCGCTTGCCTGCGAAGAATGACGTGAGGAGCGCGCCGCACTCTCCCGCCCGGACGCCGTGGGTGACCTCGAGCTCGTGGTTCAGCCGGGGATCGGCACACACGTTGTAGAGAGTCCCGCAGGCTCCGGCGCGGGGGTCGGCGGCGCCGAAGACCAGTCGGCCGACCCTGGCTGCGACCAGAGCGCCGGCGCACATCGGGCACGGCTCGAGCGTGACCACCACGGTGACGTCGGAGAGGCGCCAATTCCCGAGGGCGGCGGCGGTGTCGCGGATGGCCAGCATCTCGGCATGGGCGGTCGGGTCCGCAGAGCGCTCGCGCTCGTTGTGGCGTGACGCCACCACCTCGCCGCCCACGATCGTGACGGCGCCCACCGGGACCTCCCCTTCGAGGGCCGCAGCTCGCGCCTCGGCCAGGGCGAGCGCCATGGCGTCGTCGTCGCTCAGATGTGATGGCGTATCGGCGGTGGAGATGACCCAGTATGCGAGGTGGCGGCTCGGAGTGGGAACTCCGCCCGTCCAGAGCGGATCGGGTCAGCCCTTGGCGGCAGAGCCGAGGTCCTGCTCGAGTGCGGTCAACGAGGTCTGCAGCTGCGTGGTGTCGGTGGCGAACTGCTGGAGGAACGCACCCAGACCGATCGGCGGCAGCCCGTCGATGGTCTCGAGGAAGCTCACGTCCTGTCGCACCTGTGCTTCGGCAGTGGATGCGGCCGATCGGGCAGCCACCGGCACGGTTGCGTCGGACATGAACGCCTCGTACAAACGCAGTGACGCGACGTACGGGTTGATGACCGTGGCGACGTTGTCGGGGGTGGGGAAGCCTGAAAGCGACGCCAAACCCGCCCTGGCCCCGGAGGTGGCCGAGGCCACCTCGTCGGTGGCCGACCGGACCTGCGAGATGGCGGCGCCGGAAGTCGGCGCGGTCGAAGCCGTGGTCGAATGCGACGGGGAGGGCGCTGACGGTGCCCGGTGTATGGAGCCGAGCACCACGGCGCCGACGGCCACGACCAGAAGGATGCAGGCTGCGATGGCCACCCCGGGGCGGATCCGGCGACGCCCTCCGTCGGTTTCGTTCCGTAGGCGAGCGTGGGCGGGTGCGCGTAATGGTGTGTCGGCGTCCGCGTCGGGTTCCGGCTGTACCTCTGCGTCGGCGACAGCGACGGCCTGGGCTTGTGCCGCTGCGTGCGCCTCGTCCCGCTCCTCGGCGTCCGCCAGGGCACGCGCCTCGGCCAGCTCACTCGCCCGCGCATCCGCCCGGGCATGCTCCTCAGCTTCGATCCGAGCCCGCTCCTCGGCTTCTGAGCGCGCCCGGGCGGCTTCGGCTTGGGCCTCGGCAAGCGCCTGAGCTTCCGCTTTCGCCCGAGCCTGCTTCTCGGCCTCGACGCGGGCTCGCTCCTCGGCTTCCACCTGCGCCCGCTCCTCGGCCTCGGCCCGCGCTCGAGCCGCCTCGGCCAGCGCCAGCGCCTCGGCCAGCGCCAGCGCCTCGGCTTCCGCCCGCGCCCGCTCTGCAGCGTCGGCCTCAATCCGCGCCCGCTCCTCGGCTTCTGCTCTCGCTCGCTCCGCCTCGGCCTCCGCCTCGGCCAGCGCCCGGGCCTCCGCCTCGGCTTCTGCCCGCGCCCGCTCTGCAGCGTCGGCCTCAATCCGCGCCCGCTCCTCGGCTTCTGCTCTCGCTCGCTCCGCCTCGGCCTCCGCCTCGGCCAGCGCTCGGGCCTCCGCCTCGGCCAGGGCCCTGGCCTCTGCCTCCTCTTCCGGTGAAGGCATGCGAACGGTCTCTTCTATCCGGTCGAACGCGGCACCGATGCGGGCGTTGGCCGCCAGCTCGGAGTCCTGTGCCTCCAGCTCGGCATCCGTGCCGGCCCTCACGTCCTCATCCGGCAGGAACTTGTCCCAGCGGTACTCGAAGTCGTCGACCTCCAGCTCGGAGTCGTCCAGGTCCAGTTCCGCGTCCAATTGCGCCTCGTCGGCGTCGGCGTCGGCGTCGGCGTCGTCGTCCTCGTCGGGCACGAACTGGTCCCAGGGGAAGTCGAATTCGTCCATCTCTGGGTCATCTGTGACCGGTGCGCGCACCCCGGGGCCCGACGGCGACCCCGTCTGGGTCGCCAATCCGCCCCGGGCCAGCTCGGTGTCGTTGAGCTCGGGATTGTCGGAGAGCCCCGTGCTCATGGCGCTGCGGGAGTGAGGTCCACGGTGATCGCGTCCGCCGCACTGGACTCGACGGTGAGGTCGTCGAGCGGTCTGGGCGCGTCAGGGGGTGGGTCGACCAGCCAGCCGGAAGTTGGGTCCACGCTGAACTATCGGCAGGGGACTCCGGAGAATTGAGTCTTCTTCGCGAGCGGAGGAGGTGGGATTTGAACCCACGGTTGGTTGCCCAACACACGATTTCCAGTCGTGCCGATTCGGCCGCTCTCGCACTCCTCCGAGATTGCAGCCTGGTCAGGCTAACGGTCGCGACACCCCCTGATGAGCCGGCCGGGGGTGATCTCGGAGGCACTTCGTGCCACCTCGATGTCATGTGTGTCACCTGGTGGTTCCTTTTTCCTACATTTAGATGTCACTTGATCGCCGTTGGCTGGGCACGGATCGAGGGGTGGCGGTGGAGCCGAGGTTCGGGGCCGACCTGGTCCTCCGCGGTTTCGACCCGGGTCGCATCGGGCAGCAGCGTTTCTCCTGCCAGTGTCCGTGAGCAGCTCACCGAGGCGACGGACGTCCCCGTGCCGATCGCCCCGCCCCCCCCGGGGGGGGGACCACGCCGGACAGCTCCTCGCCGAGCTCCGGCGATGGTCGCCGCGTCGGGGTCCGTCCCGGGAGAGCCGCTAGCCTTGAGGCGCGCGCCGCCCCGATGCTGGGTGCGGCGGCCGGGTCCTGCGCAACGGCCGCTCGTGAATCGAGTCAGGGTCGGAAGGCAGCAGCTCTCAGCGGGTATGGCCGGGTGCCGTAGCCAACCTGGCCGCCGCACCGAGCAGCGGGAGCCGGCTCCGGGCCGGCGTGTCCGAGCGCATGGGTAGGCTCGGCCGCCATGGCCGACACCCCGTTCGTCTCGCTCTACCGCCGCTTCCGGCCGGGGCGTTTCGACGAGATCCGGGGGCAGGACCATGTCGTGCGGGCCCTGCGCAGCGCCGTGCGCGACGAACGGGTGTCGCACGCCTACCTCTTCAGCGGGCCGCGGGGCACCGGCAAGACGTCCTCGGCTCGGATCCTCGCCAAGGCGCTCAACTGCGAGGCTCCGGTCGATGGTGAGCCGTGCGGCTCGTGCACCTCGTGCGTCGAGATCACCCAGGGGAACTCCCTCAACGTGCACGAGCTCGATGCGGCCTCGAACAACGGCGTCGACGCCATGCGCGACCTGGTGGCGCACGCATCGTTGGGCACGCCGGGACGCTGGAAGGTCTACATCGTCGACGAGGTGCACATGCTCTCGACCGCGGCCGCCAATGCGCTCCTGAAGACGCTGGAGGAACCGCCGAGCCACGTCGTGTTCGTCCTGGCCACGACCGACCCCCAGAAGGTGCCGCCGACGATCCGCAGCCGGACCCAGCACCTCGAGTTCCGCCTCCTGGGAGCGGAGACGCTCCACGGCCTGCTCGAGTCGGTCAACGCCGACGCCGGACTGAATCTCGACGAGGGGGCGCTCGAGGCGGCCGTGCGGCGCGGTAGGGGCTCGGCCCGCGACGCGCTCTCGGCCCTGGACCAGGTCGCCGCCGCGGGGTCCGCCGACGCGGCCCGGCCCGAGCTGGCGGAGGTGCTGAACGCCCTGGCCGACGGCGACGTCAGCCAGGTGCTGGTGGCCCTGAGCACCCTGCTTGCCGGCGGGTGGGGCCCGCAGCAGCTGGCGACCGAGCTCATCGACGACCTCCGCCAGGTCTTCCTCGCTGCGCTGGCCCCCGAGCTGTGCGCGGTGTCCGGATCGTCCTTGGAGCGCTTCCGGTCCTTGGCCGAGACGATGGGACTGGCCCGGGTCGTGCGCAGCATGGAGATCCTCGGCCATGCGCTGGTCGACATGCGCGAGGCGCCCGACGCGCAGGTGGTGCTCGAGATCGCCGTCGTGCGGGCCGTCCGACCCGACCTCGACTCGGGCATGGAGGCCCTGTCCGAACGGGTGAGTGTCCTGGAGCGCTCCCGTTCGGGGGCCGCCGCCTTCCCGCGTCCGGGCGGGGCCGGCGAGGCCGAAGCCGGTGCGGCACCGGCCACACACGGACCCGGACCCTCCACTCCTGAGCCGGCGGCGGCCGGTCGGCCGGCCGGCGACGTCGGCAAGCGCCCCTCCATCGGCGCCGTGCGCCGGAGCCAGCAGGCTGCGGGTGCTCCGCCGGCGACGGCACCGGCGCCACCGGCGGCCGAGCCCTCCCCCCCCGAGGTGGCCGCCCCCACGCCCGCTCCCTCCATCGCCGCCCCGACGGCGGGCCCGGTCGATCGCGACAGCCTCACCGAGGCCTGGGGCGACGGGATCCTCCGGACGCTCCCGGCGCGCGCCAAGGCGCTGTACAGCGCCGGCCGCTTCGTCGCCGTCGACGCTGACGGCGCGCACTTCGCGCTGCCCAACGCCGCCCACCGGGATCGCTGTGTCGAGCTGGTCCCCACGGTCGAGGCCAAGTTGGCCGAGCACTTCGGCACGCCGGTGGCGCTCGTCCTCGACGTCGACGATGCCGCGCCCGGGGCGGGGAGCCCGCAAGGTCGGCCGGCGGCACCGGCCGGCGGCGGTGGTGGCCGAGGCCGTGACGGCGACGCCGACACCGAGGCCGAGGAGGTCGACCCGGCCGAGTTCCTGGAGCACGCGCCCGACGCCGGCGCCGACCACGAGTCGGCGGCCGAGGCGCGCCTGTTGGAGGCCTTCCCGGGTGCCAGCGAGGTGGCCGGCTGAATGTACACCGGCCCCCTCCGTTCCCTCATCGACGAGCTCGGCCGGCTGCCGGGCATCGGGCCGAAGTCGGCCCAGCGCATCGCCTTCCACGTCCTGAAGGTCCCCGGCGAGGACGCGCGGCGGCTGGCCGATGCGATCATCGCCGTCAAGGAGCGCACCACGCTCTGCGAGATCTGCTTCAACGTGGCGGACTCAGGTGCGCTGTGCGCCGTCTGCAGCGACGACCGCCGCGATCCCGACGTCATCTGTGTCGTGGAGGACCCGCGCGACATCGTGGCCGTGGAGCGCACCGGGTTCAGGGGGCGCTACCACGTCCTCGGAGGGGCGCTCAGCCCGCTGGACGGGATCGGCCGCGAGCAGCTCCGACTGCGCGAGCTCCTCGACCGGGTGAACCAGGGCGTCATCCGGGAGGCGATCGTCTGTACCAATCCCACCATCGAGGGCGAGGCCACCGCCATGCTCGTGGCACGTGAGCTGACCCCGCTCGGGGTCACCGTCTCACGGCTGGCCAGCGGACTGCCGGTCGGTGGCGACCTCGAGTACGCCGACGAGCTGACCCTGGGCCGGGCGCTCGAGGGGCGGCGCCCGCTCGAGGTGTGAGCAGCCGGGAACCGGGCCGACCGGCCGTCCCGTAGAATTGGCGGATGCGGATCGCCATCGTCGGAGCGACTGGTCAGGTGGGCGTCGTGCTGCGCTCCATCCTGGCCGAGCGCGACTTCCCCGTGGATTCCATGCGCTACCTCGCCTCGGCCCGGTCCGCCGGCACGACCCTTCCGTGGGGTGACGCCGACATCGTGGTCGAGGACGCCGAGACGGCCGACCTCTCGGGTATCGACCTGGCCCTGTGCTCCGCCCCGGCCTCGGTGTCGCGCGCGCTGGCGCCCCGCCTGGCGGCCGCCGGGGCCACGGTCATCGACAACTCCTCGGCCTGGCGCATGGACCCCGACGTCCCCCTGGTGGTGCCAGAGGCCAATGCCGACGCGCTGCGTTCCATCCCCAAGGGCATCGTGGCCAACCCCAACTGCACCACCATGGTGGCCATCCCGGTGCTCAAGCCGCTCCACGACGAGGCGGGCCTCACCCGGTTGATCGTCTCGTCGTATCAGGCGGTGTCGGGCGGCGGCGTCGACGCCGTGCGCGAGCTCGCCGAGCAGCTGTCCAAGACGGTCGACCGCGCCGCGGACCTCACCTTCGACGGCTCGGCCGTCGACTACCCGCCCCGGAGCGTCTACCCCGTGCCGATCGCCCACAACCTGATCCCCCTGCAGTTCAAGATCGTCGACGACGGCTCGCTCGAGACGGACGAAGAGCAGAAGTACCGCAACGAGGCCCGCAAGATCCTGGACGCCCCCGACCTGGCCGTCACCACCACCTGTGTCAGGGTGCCGGTCTTCACGGGGCACTCGGCCGCCATCGTGTGCGAGTTCGAACGGCCCATCAGTCCGGAGCGCGCCACCGAGGTGCTGCGCACCGCCCCGGGCGTCGAGCTGGCGGAGATCCCGACGCCGCTCATGGCGGCCGGCCGCGACGTCTCCTATGTCGGCCGCATCCGGCGGGCCCAGGGTGCACCCAACGCCCTGGCCCTCTTCCTGTCCGGCGACAACCTCCGCAAGGGCGCCGCGCTCAACGTGGTCCAGATCGCCGAGGAACTGGTGGCGCTCCGCAGCTGAGGCCGGCGGCGGTCAGTCCGCGCCGGACGACACCGGTTCGGGGCCGCCGACGACCAGTGTCGACATCCGTCGGGCCAGGTTCACGGCGTGGTCGCCGAAGCGCTCGTAGAAGCGCGCCACCATCGCCAGCTCAATGGCGACCGGCAGCGGCATGGTGCCCGCCACCAGCTCCGCGGTGAGCGTGACGTGGAGGTCGTCGAGCTCGTCGTCGAGGTCGTCGATGGACGAGGCGGCGTCGGCGGAGCGCTCGGCGAAGGCGTCGGCGGTCTCGCGCCAGATGGTGGTGGCGACCTCTCCCATGCGCTCGACGAGGCCGCGGCTGCGGGCCGACATCTCGGCGCCCAGCCCCCTCGCGGCCCGGCGGGCGATGTGCTCGGCCAGGTCGCCGTTGCGCTCCATGTCGGGCAGCATCCGCAGGATCGCCACGAACTCCCGCCGCTCGTCGGGCGACGTGTCGCCGTGGACGAGCTGGTGCTGCACGGTGGTGGAGATCTGGCTGATGAGCTTGTCGATGACCTCGTCGCGCTTCACCAGCTCCTTGGCGGCGTCACGGTCGCCCGCCAGCAGGGCGTGGGTGGCGCCCGCGATCCCCTCGCCGACGAGCGCGAAGACCTGGGCGAAGAGCCGGTCGACCTCGTGGGGCTCCGGCATCGTCCGCGGCCACAACGGTTGCTCCATCGCCAGGGGGCCGATCTGGGGCGGCCGCTCCTCCTCGTCGTGTGCGTGGTCCGGAGTGGTCCTCGTGCTGGCACCGAGTTTGAACGGCATCCGGGTCACGCTACCGGCTCAGCCGTGGCCTGACGACGGGAACCGGGGGCCCTGCGAGTCCCGACGGCGGGCGCCGGGCAGGTGGAGAGCGGTCCCCGAAGTTGACACACCCCATCGTTACATTGGCCGCATGGTCATCGGAGTGGTCCTCGGGGTCGCCGTCGGGCTGGCAATCGGTATTGCCTGGCACCTGGCGCGCAGTGCCCGCGTGACCGGTGCGGCCCGCCTCGCCGAGAGCCGGCTGGCGGACGCGCGGGCGGCCGTGGCGGAGCAGACGGCCCAGCTGAGCCTCGCGACCGAGCAGGCCGCGCGGGCGGAGCAGGGCCGCGCCGTGGCCGTCAACGAGCTGGAGCTGATGCGGCGGGCCGCCGCGGCGGCGACGGCACAGGCCGAGCAGGAGCGCACCCGTCTGACCGGAGCATTCGCGGAGCTGTCGGCCGAGGCACTCGCCCGCAACAACGAGCAGTTCCTCGCGCTGGCCGACACCAAATTCAAGGAGGCCCGCACGGCCGCCCAGGGCGACCTGAGCCAGCGGCAGCAATCGATCGCGCAGCTGCTGGACCCGCTCAGCGAGACCCTCGCCCGCTACCAGCGCGGGCTCCAGGAGCTGGAGGTCGAGCGTAAGGGCGCCTACACCAGCCTGAGCGAGCGGGTCGCGGCGCTCCACCTCGGGAACGAGCAGCTGCAGAAGGAGACCCGGAACCTGGTGACCGCGTTGCGCTCGCCGCAGACGCGGGGACGGTGGGGGGAGATCCAGCTGCGTCGCGTGGTCGAGATGGCCGGCATGCTCGAGCACTGCGACTTCGACGAGCAGGTGACGACCAGCACCGAGGACGGTCGCCTGCGCCCGGACATGATCGTGCACATGCCCGGAGGCCGCGACATGGTGGTCGACGCCAAGGTCCCGCTCGATGCCTTCCTCAAGCTCATCGAGGCCGACGACGACGAGTCCCGGGCCCTCTTCCAGACCCAGCACGCCAGGCAGCTTCGCTCCCACGTGGACCAGCTCGCCAAGAAGGAGTACTGGAGGCAGTTCGAGTCCCCACAGCAGGTGGTGGCGTTCATCCCCGGCGACCAACTCCTCTCCGCCGCCTACGAGTCGGACCCCACGCTGCAGGAATACGCCATGTCGAACGGTGTGCTGCTCACCACGCCGACCATGCTGATCGCGCTCCTGCGCACGGTGGCGTTCGGGTGGCAGCAGGAGACGCTGGCCGACAACGCCCGCCAGGTCCAGCAGCTCGGGGCCGAGCTCTACGACCGCCTGCGCACCATGACCGGCCACCTGCAGTCGCTCCAGCGGAGCCTGACTTCGAGTGTGGAGGCGTACAACAAGGCGGTCGGCTCGCTGGAGACGCGTGTGCTGGTCTCGGCCCGCAAGTTCCCGGGCCTCGGCGTCGTCGGAAGTGAGTCGGTCGACATCGCCACCCTCTCGCCGATCGAGGCCGCGCCGCGCCACCTCCAGGCGGTGGAGCTGGACGGTGACGACGACGAAGCGGTCGGAGAGCGGAACATCCTGGCCCTCCCCGAGGGCGGCGCCTCCGCGGGAACGGGCGCCTGAGAAGGCTTCCCGACTGACGGTGCACTGACGGCGCGGGCGCTCGAGCCCGAAGCCGTCCGAGCCCGCACCAGCCCGGTCGGCGCCGAACAGCGGCGACGTACTCTGCGGGGGTGCTGCACGTCCACCGGTCCGAGCGGGCCGACGCCCTGGTGTCGATGTTGGGTGACCTCGTCGCCGAGCCGCTCGACGACCCGATGACGCCCGAGGTGGTCTCGGTGCCGACCCGGGGCATCGAGCGTTGGCTGACCCAGCGCCTCTCGGCGCGGCTCGGCGCGAGCCCGGGCGGCCAGGACGGGGTGTGCGCCAACATCGACTTCCCGTTCCCCGGGTCGCTGGTGAACAGTGCGTTGGCCCTCGCGGCGGGCACGGACCCCGAGGCCGACCCCTGGTTGCCCCAACGAGCAGTCTGGCCGCTGATGGAGGTGGTCGAGGCCCACTTCGACGAGGAGTGGCTCACACCTCTGGCCCAGCACATGCGCAACTCGGGCACCGTGGAGGGGTCCAAGCGTTTCTCGAGCATCCGCCACGTGGCCGATCTCTTCGACCGTTACGCCGTGCACCGTCCCGACATGCTGCAGCGCTGGGTCGACGGATCGCCCGAGGAGGACGAGCCGGCGTGGCAGGTCGAACTGTGGCGCAGGCTGCGGGACCGCATCGGACGTCCGAGCCCGGCCGAGCGCCTGCTCCATGCATGTGGACGGCTCCGTGACGAACCGGAGCTTCTCGACCTGCCGCCACGGCTCTCGTTGTTCGGCCTGACCCGGCTCCCGGCCAGCTACCTCGACGTGCTCGAGGCCATGGCTGCGCAACGAGACGTCCACCTCTTCCTGCTGCATCCGTCGCCGGCGCTGTGGGACCGACTGGAGAGCAGCGTCGGACCATCCTCGCGCTCCGTGCTCCGCAGCCAGGACCCGACGGCCGGGGCGCCGCACAACCCGCTGCTGGCGTCGTGGGGTCGTGACGCCAGGGAGATGCAGCTCGTGCTCGGTGGCGCCATCACCCACGCGGCGCCGGTGCCCGCCGCTCCCGGTGCCGGTCCGCGGACGCTGTTGCAGTGGATTCAGGACGACGTGCGGGCCGACCGTGCCCCCCAGGAGGGCGACGGTCGCCCGCAGCGGGACGGCCGGCCTCTCCTGGCGGCGGACGACGACAGCATCCGCGTCCATTCGTGCCATGGTCGGGGGCGCCAGGTGGAGGTGCTCCGCGACGCCATCCTCCATCTGCTCGAGGACGACCCGACCCTCGAGCCGAGGGACATCATCGTGCTCTGCCCCGACATCGAGGCCTATGCGCCGCTCATCCAGGCGACATTCGGGGGGCACGACCTCAGTGACGGGTCCGAGGACACGGCCCACAAGCTCGAGATCCGCCTCGCCGACCGCTCGCTCCGACAGACCAACCCGGTGATGGGCGTGCTGGCCGAGGTCCTCGAGCTCGCCACGGCGCGGGTCACGGCCACCGAGGTCCTGGACCTCGCCGGTCGTGACCCGGTGCGCCGACGGTTCCACTTCGGCGACGAGGACCTGTCCCGTCTGGAGGAATGGGTCGACGAGGCGTGCGTCCGTTGGGGGTTCGACGCGGCACACCGGAGCTCGTTCCAGCTCGAGGGCATCGGGACCAACACCTGGCAGTCCGGATTGGACAGGATCCTCCTCGGCGTGGCCATGGCGGACGAGCGTCAGCGCCTGTTCCAGGACACCCTTCCCCTCGACGACGTCGACAGCACCGACATCGATCTGGCCGGCCGAATGTCCGAGTTCCTCGACCGGCTGCGTGCCGCGCTCGACGCGCTCGCCGGCACCCGCACGGTGGACGCCTGGGCGCAGACTCTGGCCACGGTCTCGGATTCGTTGACCGCGCCGTCGGCGCGCGATGCCTGGCAGAGGGCCGAGCTCAACGCGCTGCTCGACGGGCTGGTGGGTGAGGCCACGACGGAGGACGTCACCAGCACCGTCGTCCTGAGCTGCGACGACATCCGGTCGATCATGAACGACCGCCTGAAGGGCCGACCGACACGGGCCAACTTCTGCACGGGACATCTGACGGTGTGCACGCTCGTGCCGATGCGCTCCATCCCGCACCGCGTGGTGTGCCTGCTCGGGCTGGACGACGGGAGCTTTCCGCGCCACATCGAGAGGGACGGAGACGATCTGACCGCGCGCAACCAGAGGGTCGGGGACCGCGACGTGAGAAGTGAGGACCGGCAGCTGCTGCTCGATGCGGTGCTCGCCGCGCGCGACAACCTCGTGGTGACGTACTCGGGCCGGGACGAGCGATCCAATCTGCCGCGACCGCCCGCGGTGCCCGTGGGCGAGCTGCTCGACGTGGTGGATCACACCGTGCACACGTCGACGGGCCGCGCCCGCGACGCCATCGTGGTCGCGCACCCGCTCCAGCCCTTCGACGCCCGCAACTTCGAGACGTCGGCGCTGGTGCCCGGCACCCCCTGGAGCTTCGACGCGCTGCACCTGGCCGGCGCGCGTGCCGCCCTCAGCCCGCGCCCGGACCTCCCCCCGTTCCTGGAGCACGCCCTGTCCCCGTACGAGTCGCCGACGGTCGGCATCGACCTCTTGGAGCGCTTCCTGCGGCATCCCGTGCGGGCCTTCCTCCGCGAGCGACTGCACATCTCGCTGCGGGCGAGGACCCGCGACTTCGAGGACGCCATCCCGGTCGACCTCGGGGGATTGGAGGAATGGCACATCGCGGAGCGCATGCTCGGGGCTCGGCTCGCCGGGGCCAGCCCCGAGTCGTGCGAGGCGGTCGAGATCGCCCGGGGTGGCCTGCCCCCGGGCACGCTGGCGACACCGGTGCTCCAGAGGATCGGTCCCCCCCTCGACGAGCTCGTCGCGGCGGGCCAGAGCCCACTGCCGCCGACCTCGCTCGACGTGTACGTCGACCTCACCGGGTCGTCCAGCCTGGTCGGCACCGTGGCGGGAGTGCGTGGCGACGTCGTCCACGCAGTGACCTACTCCAGGCTCGGGCCGGCCTTGCGCCTCGTCGCCTGGGTGCGCCTGCTGGCGCTCACCGCCACCTGGCCGGATCGTCCGTTCGAGGCCCTCACGATCGGCCGTTGTCGTGAGACCCGCTCAGGCCACACGATCTCCGCCGCCAGGATCGGCCCGCTCGGACCCGACGAGCGCACCCGCAAGGAGACCGCAGAGAGCCACCTCCGGACGATCGTCGACGTGTTCCAACGCGGCATGCGCGAGCCGTTGCCCCTGTACTGCAAGACGTCCGCCGCGTGGGCCGCCGCCGACGCCGCCGGAAGGGACCCCGCCCGGGCGGCCGCGGGTTCCTGGGAATCGAACTTCAACTTCGACCAGGAGGACAAGGAAGCGGAGCACGTCCTGGTGCTCGGCGACGCTCTCCCGTTCGAGTCCATGGTGTTGTGCGGCGGCGCTCCGAGGCGCGACGAGACGGGTGACGCCGGGTGGCCGGCCGGAGCGACGAGGTTCGAGGCGTACGCGCATCGCCTCTGGGACGATCTCCTCGAGCACGAGGAGATCGTCGACCGATGACGACTCCGCTCGAAGGCGACGACGACGAGCGCGCCGCGCCTCCGTCTCCCCGGCCGTTCGAGGTCTGCGGCGAGCTCCCCACGGGGATGACCCTGCTGCAGGCGAGCGCGGGCACGGGCAAGACCTTCACGATCGCCGCGCTCGCCACCCGCTACCTGGCCGAAGGGGTCCTTCCGATCGACCGGCTCCTCGTGATCACCTTCACCCGGATGGCGACCGGTGAGCTGCGGGAGCGGGTGCGCGATCGGCTCGTGAGCGCCTTCGACGGGCTGGTGGACATCCTCGAGGGACTGGGCGGGCACGCCGATGACGAGCTCCTCCAGCTGCTGGCGGCCGGACCCCGGGACGAGGTCGAGGCTCGCCGTGACCGCCTGGGCAAGGCGATCGCGGACTTCGACGCGGCAACGATCGAGACGACCCACGGGTTCTGCCTGCAGGTCCTCTACGGTCTCGGCACGGCCGGCGACGTCGACCGTGAGGTGACCCTGGTCGAGGACGTGAGCGATCTCGTGGAGGAGGTGGTGGACGACCTCTACCTCCGCCGCTTCGTCCACAAGCCCAATCCACTCGGATTCACCCGCGCCGACGGGATGGAGATCGCGAGGTTCGTGATCAATCACCCCGATGCGCCGATCGTGCCGCCGACGAGCCAGGCCGCCGACCTGAAGTCGATCCGGCGCCGCTTCGCTGACGCCGTGCGCAAAGAAGTCGAGCGACGCAAGCGGTCGTTGAAGATCCTCACCTATGACGATGTGCTGATCCGGCTGAGCGAGACGCTGCGGGACGTGGATCGGGGACCGGCTGCCTGTGCCCGCCTGCGGGAGCGCTACGACGTCGTCCTGGTCGACGAGTTCCAGGACACCGACCCCGTGCAATGGGACATCATGCACGATGCGTTCGGCGACGGCGGGGCGACGCTCGTGCTCATCGGTGACCCGAAGCAGGCGATCTACGCCTTTCGCGGCGCGGATGTCCACGCCTACCTCGCGGCGCGCCGAGCCGTCCGGTCGGAGTGGACCCTCGACGTCAACTGGCGCAGTGACGCGGGTCTCCTCGAGGCATACGACGGGCTGTTCGCCGACGCCAGGCTCGGTGACGCGGGCATCAGCTACCGGCCGATCAGGGCGGCCGATGCCAACCGCGAGCCCCGGCTCCTGGGCGCGCCGGTCCCGGAGCCTCTGCGTGTGCGCGTCGTGCACGCCGACGACGGCTTGGTGCCGCTGACTGCGAAGAAGCGAGAGCCGCGGGCACCGGACGCCCGCAACCTGATCGCGAAGGACCTGGCGGCCGAGGTCGTCCGCCTCCTGTCGTCGCGGCCCGAGGTCGTCACCCGCCGTCGCGACGGGACCGAGGAGGAGCGCGTCACGCTGCACCCGGGCCACATGGCGGTGCTCGTACGGGTCAACAGCCACGCGGTGACGGTACGGGACGCACTGCACGAGGCCGGCGTGCCCGCGGTCATCGGGGGTGCCGGCTCGGTCTTCGGGACCGGGCCGTCGAGGGAGTGGCTGCAGCTGCTCGAGGCACTCGAGCGTCCGACGGCGCGTGACCGGGCGTCGCAGGCGGCGCTGACCTGCTTCGTCGGCTGGTCCGCCGAGCAGGTGGCAACCGCCGGCGAGGACCAGTGGGAGGACCTCCACTGGGATCTGCACCGGTGGGCCGCCCTGCTGCGGGACGAAGGCGTGGCGTCGCTGTACGAGACCGTCAGCAGCTCCCACGGGGTGCCGGGCCGCGTCCTGGCCCGCCCGTCCGGCGAGCGCTTCATGACCGACCTGCGCCATGTCGCCCAACTGCTCCACGAGGCCGGCGTTGCCGACGGACTCGGGCCGACCGCCATGGCCACCTGGCTCGGACGACGGATCAACGAGGCCGACCGTGACGCGGAGAACGAGGAGCGCACGCGTCGCCTCGAGTCCGACGCCGAGGCGGTGCAGGTGATCACGGTCCACCGCAGCAAGGGGCTCGAGTTCCCGATCGTGTTCTGTCCCTACATGTGGCACGGTCGTACCACGAAGAACAACGTGCCCGTGTTCCACGACCGGGAGAGCGGGCGGCGGACCATCGACGTCGGACGCGAGGGCAACAGCTTCGCCGTCCATCAGGAGATGGAGCTGGTGGAGGGGAGAGGGGAGGACCTGCGGCTGCTCTACGTGGCCCTGACCCGGGCCCAGCACCAGGCCGTCCTGTGGTGGGCGGGCGCCATGGACAGCCAGCACTCGCCTCTGGCCCGGGTCATGTTCGAGCGTGACGAGCAGGGTGTGGTGCGCCCGCACGGCTCGGCCAGGCGCACGGACGACGACGTCGCGGCCGCCTTCGCCGCATTGGGCCCGCGGGTGTCCGTGGAGCGGGTGCTGCGGCCCGGCGATGCCCGGTGGCACGTCGACCCGGGAGACCCGCCCCTCTTGGAGGCCGCCGTGTTCGACCGCCCGCTCGATCTCGGGTGGCGTCGCGTGTCGTACTCGGGGATCACCAGGGCACTGCACGAGGAGCCTGCCATCGGCAGCGAGCCGGAGGAGCAACTCACGTCGGACGAGGAGGTGCCGGTCACCCCCGCCCCGAGGACGGGAGTGGGCGGGCCCGAGGAGGCCCGCTGGCGGGCGGTGTCGCTGGACCTGGCCGGCATGCCCGGCGGCGCGCTGGTGGGGACCGTGGTGCACGGCGTCCTGGAGAGGACCGCGTTCGACGCCCCGGACCTCGCGGCCGACGTGGCCGACGCGGTCAGGCGGGAGGCGGCATGGCGCAACGTCGACCTCGGGAACATGGATGCGGTCGTCGCCGGGCTGTGCGCCGCGATCGGATCGCCCCTCGGCCCCATGGTCGGTGACATCTCGCTGCGCGACGTCGAGCGCCGCGATCGGCTCGACGAGCTCGGCTTCGAGATACCGCTCGTGGGCGGCGACGTGCCCAATGGCTCGCTGCACGTGGCAGACGTGGCCGACCTGTTGGAGCGGCACCTCCCCGCCGACGATCCGGTGGCACGGTACGCCGACCGGCTGCGTGACCCGGCCTTGCACGGCATGCTGCGTGGGTACCTGACCGGCAGCCTGGACCTGGTGTTCCGGCTGCCGGACGGCCGCTTCGTGGTGGCCGACTACAAGACGAACAAGCTCGGTCCACCCGACGAGACGTTGACCGCGTGGCACTACCGGCCCGACGCCGTGGAGGCCGAGATGGCCGCTGCGCACTATCCACTGCAAGGACTGCTCTACTCGTTGGCCCTGCACCGCTACCTGCGATGGCGGCTCCCCGGCTACGACGCGGCACGGCATCTCGGCGGCGTGCTCTACCTGTTCGTGCGCGGCATGGTTGGGCCCGAGGCTCCTCGCTCGGAGGGCCAGCCGTGCGGCGTCTGGTCCTGGCATCCGCCGGCGGGGCTGATCGAGGCGCTGAGCGACCTCTTCGACCGGGGGGCGCCCGCATGAGGCCGGTGGAGGAGCTGGACGCCTTCGACGCCAGGCTGGCCCTCGGCGCCGAAGGCGTGTTGCGCGAGTTCAACGAGTCCGGGATCCTCACCACCTCGGACGTCCATGTCGCGCTGCGCCTGGCGCGCCTGAGCGGCACGACCGACGTGGCGGTCCAGCTCGGCGTCGCCTTCGCTGCCCGCGCCCCCCGCCTGGGCCACGTCTGCGTCGACCTCCGATCGATCAGCGGCACCGCCAGCACCGACACGGACACCCCGGCCGACATCGGCGCCCTGCCCTGGCCCGACCCGGTCGAATGGGCCGCACGTGTGGCCGGGAGCCGGCTCGTGGGGGACGGCCGCCCCCTCCACCTCGACGGCACGGTCCTCTACCTGGACCGTCTGTGGGCCGACGAGCGCCAGGTCGCCTCCGAGCTGCTGGAGCGCGCCGGACGCCCGGTCGACGGTGTCGACACCGCGCTGTTGGCCTCCGGGCTCCAGACGCTCTTCGGCCGGGACGACGCACCCGACCTCCAGCGCATGGCGGCGGCCACCGCCGTGTTGCGAAGGGTGTCGGTGGTGGCCGGTGGCCCGGGCACGGGGAAGACCACCACCGTGGCCAAGGTCCTGGCGCTCCTGGAGGCGCAGGCGCAGGCGGAGGCATCGGCGCGGAGGCCGCCACTCGTGGCACTGGCCGCGCCGACCGGGAAGGCGGCCGCCCGGTTGGAGGAGGCCGTCCGCAGCGGAGTGGCCGGCATGGCGGTCGACCGGGACGTGCGGGAACGCCTGGGGGCGCTGCAGGGTACGACGTTGCACCGCCTGCTGGGCTTCAACCCCGGCAACCGGACGCGGTTCCGACACCATCGGCTGAACCGGTTGCCCCATGACGTGGTCGTCGTCGACGAGACGTCGATGGTGGCGCTCTCGTTGATGGCCCGCCTCATGGAGGCGGTGCGCCCTGACGCCCGTCTGATCCTCGTGGGCGATCCCGAGCAGCTGGCCTCGGTCGAGGCGGGTGCGGTGCTCGGCGACATCGTGGGACCCGCGGCGCAGGCCCTGCGCATGAGCACCCCGGCCCGCACGCAACTGGCCGCCGTCTGCGGGGAGGCGGTCCCCGGGGAGGACGTGGGCCCGCGGTCGGCCATCGGGGACGGGATCGTCGTCCTGCGCCGGGTGCACCGCTACGGAGGTGCGATCGCAGAGCTGGCCGCAGCGATCCAGCATGGTGACGCCGACGGCGCCATGGCCGTGCTCCGAGCGGGTGGCTCGAACGTGCGGTGGATCCCCACCGATGCCTCCGCCCCGACCGCTCTCCAAGCGCTGGACGACGTGCGCGCGCTCGCCGTCGAGTGTGGACGCGCCGTGAGGGAGGCAGCGAAGCTCGGGAACGGGGAGGAGGCAATCGCCGCCCTCGGACGGTTCCGCCTTCTGTGTGCGCACCGCAGAGGTCCCGAAGGAGTCGCCACCTGGATGGGCCACGTCGAGACCTGGCTCCGGGCCGAGGTCGAGGGCTTCACCACCGGCAGCGAGTGGTACGTCGGGCGTCCGCTGATCGTGACCGAGAACGACTATGGCCTGCAGCTCTACAACGGCGACACGGGGGTCGTCGTCGCAGCCCCCGACGGCCGGCTGGTCGCGACCTTCTCGCGCGGTGACACGATCGCCGAGGTCAGTCCGACCCGGCTCGCCGCCGTGGACACCGTGTACGCCATGACGGTCCACAAGAGCCAGGGCTCGCAGTTCGACGTGGTGGCCTTCTTGTTGCCGAGTGCCGATTCGCGCGTGCTGACTCGTGAGTTGCTCTACACGGCCGTCACCCGTGCCCGCGAGCGGCTCATCGTCGTGGGCGGCGAAGAGCCCATCCGCTCGGCGATCGATCGGCCGATCACCCGGGCCTCGGGACTGCGGCAGGCCCTGTGGGGCGACGGGGCCGGTCCGGCGACGGCGTGACCGCCGCCGCTCGTCATGACGCCGCAACGTGACGCGGCGACCCGGGGGCACCGAACCGACAACCGGGCGTTGACGAGCGGACGGCCGCCCGGCCTGGGGTTCCGGGGTCCCAGACCATCCCCGATTGCAGAATTACCGTTATTTATGCTGATTCCGCGAAGAAATTCCCTGGTCTCACACCAATAACAGGCAATACACAGGTTGGATTCAGGGTATTGACCCATGATGACGCTGACATGACTCCGTAACAATGGCGGAGCCTGAGTGAAGACAAAGGTGACGATGAAGATCCTGGTTCTCGGAGGAGACGGCTATCTCGGATGGCCCACCGCGCTGCACCTGTCGGCCCTAGGACACGAGATCACGATCGTCGACAACCTCGTGCGCCGCGAGTACGACCGGGAAATGGGTGTCGACAGCCTGGTGCCCATCGCCCCGCTGCAGGACCGCGTGAACCGCTGGGAGCAGCTCTCTGGGCACGCCATCAACCTCCGGATCGGCAACCTCACCGACGCCGCCTTCACGTACGGCGTGGTGGCCGAGGCCAAGCCCGACGCCATCGTGCACTTCGGTGAGCAGCGCTCGGCCCCGTACTCCATGATCGACCGGGAGCATGCCGTCTACACCCAGGTCAACAACGTCGTGGGCAACCTGAACGTCATGTACGCCATTCAGGAGACGGACCCCGACATCCACCTCGTCAAGCTCGGGACCATGGGGGAGTACGGGTACCCCAACATCGACATCGAAGAGGGGTTCATCGAGATCACCCACAAGGGACGCACCGATGTGCTGCCCTATCCGAAGCAGCCCGGATCCTTCTACCACCTGTCCAAGGTGCACGACAGCCACAACATCATGTTCGGCTGTCGCATCTGGGGCCTCCGCGCCACCGATCTCAACCAGGGCATCGTCTACGGCCAGTCGACCGAGCAGACCGACCTCGATCCCGTCCTGGCCACCCGCTTCGACTACGACGGCGTCTTCGGCACGGTGTTGAACCGCTTCTGCGTCCAGGCCGTCACCGGACACCCGCTGACCGTCTACGGCGCCGGCGGCCAGACCCGGGGCATGCTCAACATCCGCGACACGCTGGCCTGCGTGACGCTGGCGGTCGAGAACCCCGCCGACCGGGGTGAGTTCCGGGTCTTCAACCAGTTCACCGAGTCCTTCTCGGTGCGCGACATGGCCGAGATGGTGAAGAAGGTCGCCCCGAACCGGGTCGACATCGCGGAGGGCCTGGCCAATCCGCGGGTCGAGAACGAGGAGCACTACTTCCACGCCGCCAACACCAAGCTCCTGGACCTCGGCCTCCAGCCCCACCTCCTGACCGACGAGGTGATCACCGAGATGCTCGAGCTGGTGGAGCGCCATCGGGACCGGGTGGACGTGCGGGCGATCGCCCCCACCGTGCAGTGGCGGTCCAGCGCGAGCACGCTGAGCACGGCGGGCGAAACGCCGGGTTCATCCTTCCTCGCGGTGTAACGCAGCCGGTCCCGCAGTAGGTTCCTGTGGCGATGTCGCCACGCAGGCCACGCCGACGCGCGCGCCGTCGATCACCTGGTCGCCCCATCGTTCTTCTCGTGGCGGTGACGATCGTGCTGGCGCTGCTCGTGGGCGGGCTCATCCAGGTGTCGAGGCAATCGCAGGGCTACGACGCCAACTCGAACCGGTCGCTGGCTGCCCAGAGCGGGGTCGTCGCCGAGCAGTCCAACGTGACGGCTTCGCAGGTGCGCAGCCTCATGGCCGACCTGCAGACGCAGGATCGCCAGGCCCTGCAGTCCTCCCTCGACACCGCGGTGCAGGAGACGGCCCGCCAGTCGGCCCGGGTCGACCTCGCGGCCGGCTCGGCGTCGTCGGACTCGGTCCCCGGTCAGCTCGCTGCCGTCTTTGCCGAGCGGGCCCAGTCCATGACCGACCTCCGGGGCGCGGTCGATGGCTTCCTCGGGATGCAATCCGTTCCCCCCGCCGGATCCCCCGCCACCGACGCGGGCACCTCGCAGAGCGCGGCCAGCCAGTCCGCCCTCCTCTCGGCGACACAGGCCACGAATCGCATCGCCGCGGCCGGTGCGCTGTTGTCCCGCTCCGACAGCCTCTACCGGTCGGTGCGCCGCTCCCTTGCGGCGGAGGTCGGCCACGCCAGGCTCCCCGCGTCGGTCTGGGTCAGCGATCCGCAGGTGTGGCAGGTGGGCACGGTGGCGGCGCAGGTCGATCTGATCGCCACCTCGTCCACGCTGGCGCCCACCCACTACGTCGTGCTGCGCACCGTGCGCCTGAACCCGCCGGCGCTTCCCCCACCGCCCGGCGCGTCGGCCAGCGTCTCGGTGCTGAGCCCCACGTCGCTGCTCGGTGTGACGGTGGTGGTGGGGAACGACGGCTCGTCCGCCGAGCCCCGCGCCTCGGTCCGTCTCTCGCTCGCGAACCAGACCTCGGGGGCGACCGCAACCCAGGTCGAGTCCACGGCACTGGCCCTGGGAGCATCGGTGACCCTTCCGACGGCCTCCTTCCACGTCAAGCCGGGAACCACGTACCAGCTCACCGTCGCGGTGATCCCGCCATCAGGCCAGGCCGTGACGGTCGGCACGGTGATCCAGCAGGCACTGCAGGTCGCACCCGCCACCTGAGTCGCCCAGGGCACCCGCCGATCGCGTGTCGACCGCACGCACGTCGTGGTCATAGGATCGGTGGGCACCGAAATCAGGAACTGGAGGGCTCTTCACGTGGCCGAGAGCATCACGATCACGGACAATCGCAATGGCGAGTCCATGGAGATTCCGCTCGTCAACGGCGGGGTGTCGGCCGAGGAGTGGGCAAAGCTCCTCCCTGGGGTGTGGTTCTTCGACCCCGGGTTCATGTCGACGGCGGCCTGCGAGAGCGCCATCACGTACCTCGACGGGGACGCCGGGATCCTGCGCTACCGCGGGTACCCCATTGAGCAGCTGGCGGAGAGCTCGACGTACCTGGAGGTGGCGTATCTCCTCCTGAACGGCGAGCTCCCCGACGAGGATCAGTTCGCCGCCTGGCGCCACGACGTGACGTACCACACGTTCATCCACGAGAACGTCCGCAAGCGCTTCCTGGAGGGGTTCCACTACGACGCCCATCCCATGGGCATGCTGGTCTCGGCCGTGGCCGCGCTGTCGACCTTCTATCTCGACGCCAAGGACATCTTCGACCCTGAGTCGCGGAACAAGCAGATCATCCGGTTGATCGCCAAGATGCCGACGCTGGCCGCCGCGGCTCACCGCTTCAGCGTCGGGATGCCCTTCGTCTATCCCGACAACTCCCTCGACTTCGCCCCCAACTTCCTCTCCATGCTCTGGAAGGTCGCCGAGCCGAGGTTCGAGGCCGACCCCGTCCTGGCCCGGGCGCTCGACGTCCTCTTCATCCTCCATGCCGACCACGAGCAGAACTGCTCGACCACGGCCATGCGTGTCGTGGGCTCGTCGCACTCGGACCCCTACTCGGCCACCGCGGCCGCCGCCGCCGCGCTGTACGGCCCCCGTCACGGCGGCGCCAACGAGGCCGTCATCCGCATGCTGACCGATATCGGCAGCATCGAGAACGTGCCGGACTTCATCGCGACGGTCAAGGCCGGAACCAGTGGGCAGCGCCTCCAGGGCTTCGGGCATCGCGTCTACAAGAGCTACGACCCTCGGGCCAAGATCATCAAGCGCACAGCCGACCAGGTCTTCGAGGTCACGGGCAAGAACCCGTTGCTCGACATCGCTCTCAAGCTCGAGGAGATCGCGCTGAGCGACGAGTACTTCACCTCACGGCGGCTCTACCCGAACGTCGACTTCTACTCGGGACTCATCTACCAGGCCATGGGCTTCCCGCTCGAGATGTTCCCCGTTCTCTTCGCCATCCCACGTACCGCCGGCTGGCTCGCCCACTGGCAGGAGATGCTCGACCAGGATTCCAAGATCGCCCGACCGCGCCAGCTCTACATCGGCTCGGAGACCCGCGACTACGTGCCCATGGAGTCGCGCTGAGCGCTGCCTAACCCGCGCCCTCGACCTTCGGACGCAGGGTGCGGGTCAGCCCCTCTTGGACCATGGAGACGCAGAGGCGGCCCGATTGGTCGAAGAGAAAGCCCCGGGCCAGGCCGCGTCCTGCGATGGCGACGGGTGAATCGGTGTCGTAGAGCAGCCATTCGTCGGCCCGGAAGGGCCGGTGGAACCACATGCAGTGGTCGAGGCTGGCGCTCATGAAGCCCTCGTCGCCCCAGCGCACCTCGTGCGGGGCGAGGATGGTGTCGATCAGGGACATGTCCGAGGCGTAGGTCGCCACACACGCGTGCAGCAGCGGATCGTCCGGCAATTTCCCTTCGGCCCGGATCCACAGCCGGTGGCTGGGTTCCCCCGCCCCCCGTGAGTGCCAGGGCAGCTCGCCGATGTGACGCTGGTCGATGGGGTGGGGCCGCGCGAACCAGTCGGCCAGCTCGTCCTTCCACGGCTCCAGGCGTTCGGCGAGTGGCGCCAGGGCTTGGGGCGCGGGGACCTCGGGCATGGGGAACTGGTGCTCGGGGCCGTCGTCGTGGTCGTGGAACGAGGCCTCCAGGTTGAAGATGGCCCGGCCATGCTGGACGGCGACGACACGCCGCGTCGTGAACGACCTGCCGTCGCGGATCCGGTCCACCTCGTAGAGGATCGGCACCGTCGGGTCTCCGGGCCGCAGGAAGTACGAGTGCAGCGAGTGGACGCGCCCGTGCTCGACGGTGCGTCCGGCCGCCATGAGGGCCTGCCCGGCCACCTGGCCGCCGAACACGCGCTGGCGCTCCTCGTTGGGTTGGGTGCCCCGGAAGATGTTGACCTCAATGGGCTCGAGATCAAGCAGGTCGACGAGGAACTCCAGGGACGTGCTCATCCGCCCATGTTCGCAGGCGCCGGGACGGGCCCGGGCAGAGCACGGCGCCGCCCCCCCCGCTACCCTGCGGCGACATGGCACCAGAGTCCCAGGCCCGCGAGCAGGGCGAGATCGTCTTCCCGAGTGGGTTCACCTGGGGCGTGGCCACGGCGGCGCACCAGATCGAGGGCGGCAACGTCAACAACGACTGGTGGGCGTGGGAGCACGACCCCACCTCTGGGACCCTCGAGCCGAGCGGGGATGCCTGCGACTCCTTTCACCGCTGGCGTGAGGACGTGCAGCTGGTGGCGGACATGGGCCTGGGCGCCTACCGCTTCTCGCTCGAGTGGAGCCGGATCGAGCCCGCGGAAGGAGAATTCTCCACCGCCGCGCTGGAGCACTACCGGCGCATGTGCGCCGCCTGCCACGGGCACGGGATCGTTCCCGTCGTCACGTTCCACCACTTCACGACGCCACGGTGGCTGACCGACCGTGGCGGCTGGGAGGCGCCGGACGCCCCGGAATGCTTCGCCCGGTTCGTGGCTCGGGCCACCGCGTACCTCGGAGACCTGATCGGATGGGCCTGCACCATCAACGAGCCGAACGTGGTGGCGGTCATGGGGTACTTCCAGGGCGAGTACCCGCCAGGGGTCAAGGACGACTTCGGTCGGTACGCGGCCGTCAACGAGGCCATGGTCCGCGCCCACCGCCTGGCCGTCGAGACCCTCCGCTCCGGTCCCGGCGACTTCCCGGTCGGGCTCACGCTCTCCATGGCCGAGATCACGGCCGACGACGGCGGGGAGGCATTGCGTGACGCGGCCGAGGAGATGCTCGAGAACATCTTCTTGCGGGCCACCGGCGACGACGACTTCGTGGGGGTGCAGTGCTACACGCGGATGCACTTCGGCCCCGATGGGTTGGCGCCCAACGATCCCGACGTGCCGGTGACGCAGATGGGCGACGAGCTCTGGCCACAGGCGGTCGAGCACACGGTGCGGCGGGCTGCCGCGGTCAGCGGTCGCCCGGTCGTCGTCACCGAGAACGGGATCGCCACGGCCGACGACACCGAACGCATCGCGTTCCTCTCCGACGCGCTCCGGAGCGCCCATCGCTGCCTCGCCGAGGGGATCGACCTGCGGGGCTACTTCGTGTGGAGCCTGATGGACAACTTCGAGTGGCATCTGGGCTACGGGCCCAAGTTCGGGCTGGTCGCAGTGGCCCCGGGCACCTTCGAGCGCCGCCCCAAACCCAGCGCCCACTGGTTCGGCGAGGTCGCTCGCTCGAACCGTTTGCCCGCGGGTGGCGCCCGATGACCTGACCCTGGGGGAATTGGGCCCCACGCTAGGGTGTCGTAGTGGTTTCCCGGCTTCAGGCGCTCTCTGACTGGCTGCACACGCACGAAGGCCGGAAGATCTTCCGCTACACCATGGTCTCGGTCATCTCGACTGCGGTGTCGCTGTTCGTCATCGCCCTCGTCTACGGCGTGCTCCACCTCTGGGGCGAGGTGGAGAGCACCATCTTCGGCAATGCCGTCGCCACGTTCCCCTCGTACTGGCTGAACCGCAAATGGGCCTGGGGCAAGCATGGCCGGTCACACTTCATGAAGGAAGTGGTGCCGTTCTGGGTGATGGCTGCGCTCGGCATCGCCTTCTCCATCGTCGGCGCGGCACTCGCCCGCCACTACGCGATCAAGTACAACCTGGACCATTTCGAGACGACGCTGCTCGTGCTCGCTGCCAACGTCTTTTCGTTCGCCATTTTCTGGGTCGCCAAGATGCTGGTGTTCAACCGACTGTTCCGTACCGAGCTCGACGAGTTCGACGAGCGCCTCACGCAGGAAGAGCGAGAGGTGTCGGAAGACGTCAAACCCCACTGACGGGGCGGCTCGGCCGCCCGCCGGTGCGCAGTCAGTCCCTGAAGTTGTCGAACTGCAGGGGGATCCCGAAGTCCTCGGCCTTGCACTTCGCGATCACCTCTTGGAGGTCGTCGCGCTTCTTGCCGGTGACACGGAGTTGGTCCCCCTGGGTCTGAGACGACACGCCCTTGAGGCCCAGATCCTTGATGAACCTGTTCAACCGCTTCGCATGGTCCGACGAGATGCCTGCCTTGATGGACACCTTCTGACGGGAGGTGCCCTTCTGGGCCTCCTCGACCTTGCCGTCCTCGAACGCCTTCAGCGAGACCTGGCGCTTCACCAGCTTCTCGTCGAGCACCTGGTGCAGGGCGCGCAGGCGGTCCTCGGTCGAGGACCGCAGGACGAGCTCGGTGTCGCTGAGCTCAATGACCGAGTCGGTGTTCTTGAAGTCGAAGCGGGTGGCGGCCTCCCGGTTGGCCTGGTCGACCGCGTTGCGTACCTCCTGCATGTCGACTTCCGAGACGATGTCAAACGTGGGCATGCCGTCAGCGTACCGGTGCGATCTGCCGTGCCGGGGTGGCCGGCGCGACTATCCTCGCCGGCTGCGGGTCGGTGTCCGAGTGGCCAAAGGAAACAGGCTGTAAACCTGTCGGTTAACACCTACGGAGGTTCGAATCCTTCCCGGCCCACGCAGAATCCGCCGGGATGGCCAGCGGAGACACCATGGCCCTTGCCACCCCCCGGCCTGCCGTTACAATGGTGTTGCAGATCGATTGCGGGTACATGCTCCCCGGGCGTGGGCCCTCTCCTCCCCCTCCGGGGTCGTAGCCCCGGACACGACAAGCGAGACTGACACCCCGTGGACGAAAGCGCGATGTCCCCTTCACCACCGGTCCTGGACCGGGTCGGCACGCGCCTCCGGCGGCTCTCCATGCGGGCCGAAGCGGTACGCCTCCGCCTCACTCCGAGGGTCACGCTGACGCAGCGGGTCGAGGCCGAGTCCGGCGATCCCGACGACTGGTCCTTCCTGAGGCGGCCCGCCATCCTGGGCTTCGTCGCAGTGGTCTCCATCTGCGTGGGAGCCTCGCTGCCGAGCTCACCCTTCAAGCTCGAGATGGGTGGGACCTGGTTCTTCGGCGAGGCCAACTGGCCGTCGACCACGCTCCTGCTGCCCGGCGTCGTGGCCGTCTACGGCGGAATGGTCCTCTTCGTGCGCGTGTGGTTCGGCCTGTACCAGACGCTGCGGGCCCGGCCCGGTGTGCCGATCAAGCGGCTGGCCTACATGCTCGCCCTCTGGATCCTCCCGCTCCTGGTGGTGGCGCCGCTGTTCAGCCGGGACGTGTTCTCCTACGCCGCCCAGGGCGAGATGATGAGCCACCACATCAACCCCTACCACTACGGCCCGGGCACGATCGGCTCGGGTCCGTACGTGTCGGGGGTCGACGGCCTGTGGCTGAACACGCCGGCCCCCTACGGGCCGCTGTTCTTGATGCTGGCCGGCTGGTCGGCGTCGCTGAGCCTGCACCACGCGCTGATCACCGTGGTGCTCCTGCGCCTGCAGTCGGTGGCCGGCATCGCCCTGATCGCCTACTGCATCCCCAAGCTGGCCCGCTCGTTCGGGAGGGACGCCGGCCCCGCCTTCGTGCTGGCCGTGCTCAACCCGCTGACCCTGCTCGCCCTGGTGGGCGGGGCGCACAACGACGCGATCATGGTCGGCCTGCTGCTCGCCGGCGTCACGGCGGCGCGGTCTCGCCACCCGGTCTGGGGCGTCGTGCTGTGCGCCCTGGCCGCGTCCATCAAGGTGCCCGCCGCCATGGGCATCGTCTACGTGGCGTGGGACTGGGCGGGACCGTTGGCGGACTGGCGCCGCCGCGCCCGAATGATGGTCCGCTCCGGCCTGATCACCATCGCGGTGATGGGAGCCCTCTCGCTCGTGTCCGGTCTCGGCTGGGGCTGGATCGCCAACCTGGGCACGCCCGGCACCGTGCGCTCGTGGATGGCCCCGGCCACCGCGGTCGGGCTCCTCATCAGCGGATCGGCCCACGTGGTCGGCATCGGGGTCGGGCTGGGGGGCGTGTTGACGCTGACCAGGGCCATCGGCCTGCTGGCCGCCGCCGCGGTCGCACTGTACTGCCTGCTCAATCGCGACCGCATCGGCGTGCTGAGCGCCCTCGGCATCACCATGTTGGCCTTCGTGCTGCTCGGCCCGGTCGTCCAGCCCTGGTACCTCACGTGGGGCATCATCATCCTGGCGCCGGTCGTGACGGGCCGGATGCTCTACGTCGTGCTCGGCCTGTCGATCGTGACGCCGTTCATCGGCTTGACGGGAGGTGCCGACCTCCTCAACCAGCTGCTCCACACCGACCCGGCGAGCATGGTCCTGGCGGTCATGGTCCTGTGGGCCGTGGCGATCGTGCCGCTCGGCAACTGGACAACTTCGTGGAGGATCGACCGGTCCCGGCTGCCCGCGCTCGCTGCGCACGGCCAGGGCGCCGTGCTCGAGTCCACGAGCCCCGGAGCCTGATCCCGGGGACCCGCTACAACAGGCGCTGCAACTCCACCACGTCGAGCCACTGGCGATGCTTGCGCCCGACCTCCCGCTCCACGCCGACCAGTTCGAAGCCGGCCGCCTGGTGCAACCCGATGGACGTCTCGTTGTGACCCGCGATCCGGGCGATCACCGAATGGAAGCCGTGGGCCGACGCCAGGGTCAGCAGCTCGGCCAGGAGGGCCCGCCCCACCCCCTGGCCACGCTGGGAGCGGTCGACGTACACCGAGTTCTCCGCCGTGGCCGAGTACCCCGAGCGCTCTCGGAAGGGTGACAGGGAGCCGAAACCGAGGACGATCTCCCCGTTGGCCCCGACCTGGCCGCCCTCCGCCGAGGAAGGGGCCTCCGTGGCCACCAGGGCCGGGTGCACCCCGCTGTGCTCGAGGATCCAGGCTTCCTGCTCAGCCCGGGTGCGGGGCACCATGTCGAAGGTGTTGGTGCTCCCGAGGACCTCGACGTTGTAGATGGCCCGGATGGCCTCGGCGTCGGCCAGCTCGGCCAAACGGATCCGCATCCGTCGATGGTACTGTTGACGTGCTGAAACCGGGGGCGCGGACGCAGCCCGTGCCGAGCCTTGACTATCATCCAACGCTCGCGGAACGTTCCCGCGGCGCCCCTGTAGCTCAGTGGTAGAGCACCTCCATGGTAAGGAGGGGGTCGTGGGTTCAATCCCCACCGGGGGCTCGCCCATGGCGGCGTAGCTCAGTTGGTCAGAGCACACGGCTCATAATCGTGTTGTCGCGGGTTCGAGTCC
>Ga0181526_10000759_pt1 | contig 32789 bp, 24 predicted proteins | sample PEATcosm2014_Bin_35_FD_119750 | JGI IMG/M metagenome (GOLD analysis project Ga0181526, IMG submission 119750) | Peatland microbial communities from MTU Mesocosm Facility, Houghton, MI, USA - PEATcosm2014_Bin06_30_metaG | ecosystem: Environmental > Terrestrial > Soil > Wetlands > Peat | place...
CGCGAGTCGAGCGTGCGCGCGCTTGAAGAGGCGCTTACCGGCGACCGCAAGATCTTTCTCGCGACGCAGCACGATGCGACGATTGACGAGCCCAAGGCCAAGGAGATCTATCAGGTCGGGTCCATTTGCAACATCGTGCAGAGCGTCAAAATGTCGGACGGTGCCTATAAAGTGCTCGTAGAAGGTCTGGAACGTGCCGAAATTATCGAGGTAGAGCTCCGTAACGGTTTCTATCTGGCAACGGTTCGCCCGGGTCCGGATGTCGGCCTGCTCATGAAGCAAGTCACCGGACTCTTCCAGCAGTACGTCAAGCTACAGCTTTCGTTTAACTACGAGACAATTTTCGCTACGATACGCACGGACGAGCCAGCCAAGCTAAGCGACACCATCGCCGCCAATCTGCAACTGGGCATCGAAGAGAAGCAGAAATTGCTGGCCATCTTCGACCCGATCATGCGACTTGAGCGCATCGCTGACATGCTCACTGCGGCCATTTCAACCTCCAAGGTGGCACAATGACTGCAAAGACCGAAGCGCGCAAGCTGCCCATGATGCCCATTCGGGACATGGTGATCTTTCCCTACATGATGATGCCCTTTGTGGTGGGCCGCGAATCGAGCGTGAGAGCGCTTGAAGAGGCGCTTACCGGCGACCGCAAGATCTTTCTCGCGACGCAGCACGATGCGACGATTGACGAGCCCAAGGCCAAGGAGATCTATCAGGTCGGGTCCATTTGCAATATTGTACAGAGCGTCAAGATGCCCGACGGCAATATCAAGGTGCTGGTCGAGGGCGTGGAGCGGGCAAAGTCGATCGAGGTGAACGACCGCGACGGGTTTTTTGTGGCCACGGTGCGCGTGGGCAAGCCGCAGTTCGAGATGACTCCGGCTGTCGAGCAACTGATCCAGCGCGTTTCCGGCCTCTTCGAACAATACGTCAAGCTACAGCAATCGCTCAACTACGAGACGATCATCGCCACGGTGCGCATGGATGATCCTGCCAAGCTGAGCGACACTATCGCCGCCAATCTGCAACTGGGCATCGAAGAGAAGCAGGAATTGCTGGCACTCTTCGACCCGGCGATTCGCCTCGCGCGCATCGCCGACGTGCTGGACGTGGAGATTGAGAAGCTGGATCTCGATCGCAACATCCAGTCGCGCGTGAAGCGGCAGATGGAGCGGGCGCAAAAAGAGTATTACCTCAACGAGAAAATCAAGGCCATCCAGAAGGAGCTGGGCCGCGGCGAAAAGAGCGAGTTCGACGAGCTGCGCAAGAAGATTGAGACCGCCGGCATGCCCAAGGATGTTCTCGACAAGGCGATTCAGGAATTGAAAAAGCTCGAAGCCATGCCGCCGATGTCTGCCGAGTCGACCGTGAGCCGCAATTACATCGACTGGCTGCTGGCCGTGCCGTGGAAGAAGAAATCCAAGGAAACGCGCTCCATCGATTTTGCGGAAAAGGTGCTGAACTCGGACCACTACGGCCTCGAAAAAATTAAAGAACGCATTCTCGAATTCCTCGCAGTGCGTCAGTTGGTGAAGAATCCCAAGGGGTCTATCTTGTGTTTCGCCGGGCCTCCGGGCGTGGGAAAGACCTCGCTGGGCATGTCGATCGCGAAGGCCACCGGCCGCAAATTTGTGCGGCTCTCTCTGGGCGGCGTGAGAGACGAAGCGGAGATTCGCGGGCATCGGCGGACGTACATCGGCGCGCTGCCTGGGCAGATCATCCAGCACATGAAGCGGGCGGGCACGAAGAACCCCGTCTTCCTGCTCGACGAAGTGGACAAGATGGCCTCGGACTTCAGGGGCGACCCGGCGTCGGCGCTGCTCGAGGTGCTCGACCCGGAGCAAAACATCGCCTTCCAGGATCACTATCTCGACGTGGATTACGATCTCTCGCAGGTGTTGTTTGTGGCCACGGCCAACGTGATGCACACCGTTCCGGCAGCGTTGCAGGACCGAATGGAGGTGCTTCGGCTTCAGGGGTACACAGAGCAGGAGAAGCTGGAGATCGCAAAGCAATACCTGGTGAAGAAGCAGCGTGAGCAGACCGGACTAAGCGAGAAAAATATCGTCTTCAAGGACGACGCCCTCATCGAAATCATCCGCAACTACACGCGCGAGGCCGGCGTGAGAAATCTCGAGCGCGAGATCGGCAACGTCTGCCGCAAGGTGGCGCGCAAGGTGGTCAAAGCCGGCGCGAAACACAAGGAAGAGCTGACGGCGGAGAATATTCACGAGTTTCTTGGCGTTGCCAAATACCGCGACTCGGAAGTGCACGAGAAGAGCGAGGTTGGCCTCGTCACCGGGCTCGCATGGACCGAGGTGGGCGGCAGCATTTTGACCACCGAGGTGCAAGTGCTCGACGGCAAGGGCAAGCTCACCATCACCGGCCAATTGGGCGACGTGATGCAGGAGTCGGCGCAGGCTGCGTTGAGCTACATCCGCGGGCGCGCGCAGGCGCTGGGGCTGAGTCGCGAGTTCTATCGCAACGTCGATCTGCACCTGCACGTGCCCGAAGGCGCCATTCCCAAAGACGGTCCCTCGGCCGGCATCACCATGGCAACGGCGATGGCCAGCGCGCTGGCCAAGATTCCCGTGCGCCGCGACATCGCAATGACCGGCGAGATCACGCTGCGCGGTAAGGTGCTGGCCATCGGCGGACTGAAGGAGAAGCTGCTGGCCGCGCTGCGGGCCGGCATCTTCGAGGTCATCCTGCCGCGCGCCAACGAGAAGGACGTTTCCGAACTCCCGGACAACATCAAGAACTCCATCAAGCTGCACTTTGTCGACAACATGGATGATGTGCTGGCGCTGGCGCTGGAGGGTCCGCTGCCCGCTGCACTGCCCTCGGCGAGCGAAGTCCTAGCCTCGGTGCCGGTGGAGATCACTGCGAATCTGCCCGCGCCACAGTAGGCAGGTTAGCCAGCCAACCTTTGCGCTGCGTCGAGACATGCATTTGGGCTCATCACATGTGCGCTATCAGCCTCTGCGCTACAGCTTTGGCCAGGGCTATTGTTTCCGCTTGCGATTTGCCGATGTACATCGAGATGACGATCACATCTCCCTTGGCCTTCACAGCCAACTGGCTTCCAAAAAAGATGGCGTCGGAGCCGATGCCGGGAACCGACTGGGTATCCTTGAACTCTTTGCGAGCGTTGGCGGCGTAATCGCTAAAGCGCGGGCCGTCGCCCGAGTGAATTATGATGCTGAACGACTTGAATGCGTGGCCGAAGCGGCAAGGATCGGTGCGGCTGCGTGTGAGCTGCGTGCCAACTGCAGCCGCTACCTCGGCCTCGGTGAGGCGGTTGCAAAGATCCTGGGCATACGCCGCCCCACTCGACAGGGACAGCGCCACCAAAACGGCGCCTGAAAGCAAGTTGGAGATTTTCATGCTGGCCAGTTTATGCCAGCATTGTTACCATCTTGTAAACTCCAACCTCACCGGAGAGACACTCGAACGATAGAAAGAGCGGGGCCTGCGCCCCGCTCTTCTGTTGATTGAAAGCGCTACTTACCGCCAGTGACCTTCGACCAGCACCCATTCGCCGTGGCGGTGGACCCACTTGTGAGCAACCCAATGCGCGCCGGGATGTGGCGGGCGATCCCAGCGGCCAGGGACCCAGACGTAGCGCTCGCCGTCCCAGCGGTGATAGCCGTCGATCCAGACGAAGCCGCGCTCGGGAGGAACGCCTCTGGTCTCGACGATCGGAGCCGGCGGCCCAATGCGAATGACAACCTGCGCAAACGATGCCACAGGGCAGAGAGTGAGAGCAAACAACAACGCCAGTGCAACCTTCTTAACCATGAACGGAATCCTCCAGGGTTCAGTATCTCCGGGCCTTGTCACGCGTTCCGGATTGTTGATTGTTTCAACGTTGTGCGGCAGGAATAGTTGCGGAGAGTTGGCATACCGCACCCAGAACACTTCTACTCCACTGGATTTGGTTTCGATGTACCGGATTGCTCTATCGGTGGCTGACGGTCTTTGCCGTCGCCTCGATCTCTTCGGCCAAGGCATCTGCCGCCATTACGCAGGCGGCGCGATTCACGTCGAGATGGGTGACGAGGCGGATTGCGTCGTGCGCGAAGGCGCTAGCGAGAATGCCGCGCGCCTTGAGCCGTTTCACAACATCCACAGCGCTGAGGCCGTCGGTGAGCCGGAAGATGACGATGTTGGTCTCGACCGCGTCGAGGTCGATCGCGACGCTGTCGATGTTGTCCAGCGCCTCGGCCAGCAGGCGTGCATTGGCGTGGTCCTCATGCAGCCGCTTCGGGCCGTGCTCGAGCGCGATCAATCCCGCCGCGGCCAGCACGCCGGCCTGGCGCATTCCGCCACCGAGAGCCTTGCGATAGAGCCGCGCCCGCGCCATCAGTTCAGCCGAGCCCACCAGCATCGAGCCCACCGGCGCGCCAAGACCCTTTGAGAGGCAGAACATCACGGTGTCGAAGCCGCGCGTCAGCGCCTTCACATCCACACCCAGCGCTACAGCCGCATTGAAGATGCGCGCGCCATCGAGGTGGGTAGGCAGCTTGCGCTGCTTGGCATTGGTCCAGATCTCTTCGAGCACAGGCAGAGGTGTCACCGTTCCACCGGCGAGATTGGCGGTGTTCTCAATCTCGATCAAACCGGTGGCGGCACGAAACGATTCGCGTTCATAGATCGCCGGCTCAATCTGCTCCCAGGTAAGAATGCCGCGCTCGGCAGGAACCGCGCGCACCAGGCAGCCGGAGAAGACCGCGGTCGTTGCCATCTCCCAGTCGAGAATGTGCGCACGCGATTCGGCGATCACCTCCTGGCCCGGCTGTGTGTGCAGGCGGATGGCGATCTGATTGCCCATGGTGCCGGCGGGGACGAAGAGCGCAGCCTGACGGCCGAAAGTGGCTGCCGCGCGGCTTTCGAGAAGATTGACGGTGGGATCTTCGCCGTAGACATCGTCGCCCACCTCGGCCGCAGCCATCGCAGCGCGCATCTCGGCTGTGGGACGAGTCACAGTGTCGGAACGCAGGTCGATGATGGCTGCCATTGGCTATCCTCCGAACCGTGGATTTCCAGACGCCCGGGTGTGTCTAGAAGATCTCCTATCGAGTGCTGATTGCGCTTCTCAGGGGCTAAAGCCCGCATCGATTACGCGGCAAATGCGGCACGACTGAAGTCGTGCCCTTTCAAAACCAGGTCACAAAACAGCTTCCGGTTGTTTTGAGCCTCGTGGTCTCCCACCCATTCCGCAGAAAAACGCGGAATGGATGGGGCACGGAAGTCTACAGTAAATCCGAAGATGCCCTGGTCCCTAGTCCCTGTTCCCTAATCCCCGTTCCCAGTCCCCTAATCCCTAGCCCGTAGCCCCTGCCTTTACGGTATCTGCGCCATGGGCAGCTCAAGCACCGGCGTCCGCTTGCCATCTTTCACTGCGTAGGCCCAGAGGCCGTGGAAGTGCTGGCGCAACCCCGGCTGCGCCTTCAAGAACGCGCTCAGCACGGCAACCGCCTCGGTGCGCAGAGCGGCCGGATCGGTTACACCAATCGACTCGTAGACCACGCCCAGGTCGGCGCGCATGAGTGTCTGGTCGAAGTGCGCGGTATCGATCTTCCAGGTGCGCGGGCCGTCGGGGATCGTCATCGGAAAAGCGTCCTGCGGAGAGTTCTTGAGCAAGGCCTGCTCCGAGCCGAGCTTATCGAGGTTTGGCGATGAGAGAAAATCCACCGGCAGCAGGAGCGAGCGCGCCACCTCGTAGGAGTACCAGGCTGCCCATGAGTTCGCTGGTTCGGCCTTCACTACTTCGCGGGCATGGGTCCACCACCAGACCCCGTCGTGGCCCTCGAGGGCGCCGGGACGTACGGTGAGTCCTCCCAGCTTCCAAGCCGAGGCTTGAGCGTCCCATACGAGAATAAGGCTCAACTGAGCGGCAAAGGGCGCACCGGCGGCATCGGCCAGCACCACTGCGTAGCGGCCCGGCGGTAGTGCCCGCATACTCAGGGTGACGGTCATCGAGCCGGTCGCATTCGAACAGAAGAACTGCGTATCGGCAGGCGCAGTCAGACTGGTTGCGTCCAGCAGGTAGAGGCTGCGCAGTTGCACCTGACCACCCTTCATCAGCGGCGCCGCATCCTGCACCACCGCGCTGATGCCGTCCCACTCCTGGGCCACGGCGGGCAGCAGAGCGGCCTTGAGGGAGACAAGATCCTGCGCGGCCACGGCCCTGGCCAGTCCGCCCCCGGCCGCCGCCAGCGCGTCGCGATCCTGGGGCAGCAGCGAGGCCTGGGTGGTGCAACTGGTGGCGCTCGCCGGCGCCGCCACAGCCAGAAGCCCCAAAAGGAGCGCCGGCGCGGCTAAAGTGTTCACACAAAGGCGCATCTACTGCTTCCTTTCCCTGTTCGCACGGCCAGCGGCGATTCGATATGAGCGTCCGACGGCCACTGTTAGTCTAGTACAGTAGAGCAGCAAACGGCTGGCCGCGGTGCTTCACGGTATGGGCGTCTTCTTGCGTAAGACCGCATCAGATCCAAGCAAAGAGAGCCAGCCGGTGGGACCAAGGATCAGTTTTGATGCGCAATCACTTCTCGTTGAACTTGCCGGCCTGGTTTGAAGTCTCCAGCCTGTGCCCGCTTACCGTGCTGGCCGTTCTGGCCATCGCTTTGGGCGGGGCGCAACTGGTCGCAGCCCAGGATTCGATCATCATCCAGGATCCGGCCGAGTTCAACGCCCACCAGCAATGCGCCATTCAGTCCAATCGGAATGCCAGGGCCGTGTGCCTGGAGCACTATTTATTGACTCATCCGCAGAGCGAGGCAAAGCCGGCGTTCCTCGAATCGCTCGTCGACACCTACGAGGGCATGAATGATGCCGATCGCGCGCTCAGCGCGGCCAACCGCTTGCTTCAGGCAGATCCCGGCAATATGAAGGCCATGTTCGTCGCGGTTTTCATCAAGAAGGGCCAGTGCCTCAAGAGCGTCGATCAAAGGACCGCCAGGAGCAGCGATCCCAAAGCCTGTAACGACGCCGCTGCCCTCGCCCACAGAGGTCTCTCCCTTCGCAAGCCTGACGGCACCCCTGGCGACGACTGGAAGAAGCTGACGGCTGGAGCCTATCCGGTCTTTCATTCGGCAATTGCCCTCGACGACGCTTTCTCGAGGCATGAATTCAAGAATGCGGTCGCCGAGTATACGAATGAATTGACCCTATACACGGAGAACGAGACCAAGTCCGTGGGCTTGTGGGATACGATGCTTCTCGCCAGTACCTATGCCCGGCCAGAGATCGACGATCTAGTGAAGGCGATCTGGTTTTATGCCCGCGTCTCGGACTTCTCTGCCGGCGAATATAAGGATTCCGTTGAAAAACAACTGGATTATTACTACAAGCAATATCACGGCAATTTGAACGGTCTTGATGAAATCAAGAGCCTGGCCGCAGAGAGCGTTTTTCCGCCGGAGTCTTTTGTCATCTCGCCCGCTATCGCGTCTGGCGGAATGCCCGCGCAGCCGCGCAGACGTCCCGCAGCGGCACAGCCACAATCTCTCGCGATTTCGATTCCGCAACCGGCGCTGCCGTCGGCAAGCTCGCCCACGACTGGCACGTCAATCTGGCCTGCCAACGAGAAGCCGCTGGATGCATCCATCACCTGGGACAGCCATGGTCTAACCATCAGCGCAGGCAATTCCAGCCTGCAGCAGATTCTGAAGGATGTAGCGACAGTCACCGGCGCGACGGTCGAAGGCTTGGACACCGACGAGCGCGTCTTCGGAACTTATGGCCCCGGCAAGGCCCGCGATGTGGTTTCGGAGCTTTTGCGGGGCACCAGTTACAACGTTCTCATGATCGGGGACCAGGGCGAGGGAACTCCGCGCGAGATTGTGCTCAGCGCCCGCAACGAGGCAGGAAAGACCGCGGTGGCCGCCAACCCCGTTCAGGCCAGCGATGACGACGCAGACACCGACGATCAGCCTCAGCAGCCGCCCCAGCCCCTCGTCCGGCCCCCCTTCGCACCCGGCGGGCAGCGCATTCCGTCGCCGATGCATCCGCAGCCGGGCCAGCCGCAGCCGCCTACCAACCCGCAATAGGGGTCAGGGATCAGGGGGCAGAGTTCGGGAACCCGCAGCCCGTGGGGGCGGATCATTGTGCTTTTGAGCGCAGTCTAGAATTGATGGGCAGAGGAGACAACGTGTGGCGAAAAGGGTCTTACTGTCGCTCTTGATTGCGGCCGGCGCGTTTATTCTCAGCTTCGTCGCTTTCAATTTTATTTCTATCGAATGGCCCGTCTGGCGTTATCCCCAAGCCAATTCCATGGCCGGAATGGCCGCCTTTTTCTTGGGATTTCCGGTCGGGGCAAGTGTTGCGATCCTCAGCTTTTGCTTCGTCTTCCATTGGCTGGGTCGCCACGTCTCAGGCTGATCTTCGATCCCCGATCTCTGCTCTACAGCACCCGCGCGACTTCCTGCTGCGTTTTCACCGGGGCCGGGCATTTTTGCGGACGCATCAGCGCAAAGGCCACGCGCAGAGTTCCATAAGCCGCCAGGATTCCAAAGGCCAGCGAACCAACCGAAGTCGAGATCAATAACACCAAATTCAACACATCCGCCATCGCTGCTGCCTTCGCTCCTCTACCTGGGGTCCGTGCCGAGCTTCCTCTCTCAGGCCGCCAGGAACCGGCCGGCAAAAGCGGAGGATCGCTTTCTGCGATTCTCGCAGATAAAACGCCGCATTGACCCTTGTTTCTATTAACCAATAAAATACCCCTAGGGTGCTGCGATGCGGTGATCTGCCTCACAGTGCTCTCGGCTCCCGATTCCCGCTCCCAACTCATGCCCATCACTCACATCTCGGTGCGCGGGGCGCGCCAGCACAACCTGCGCGACATCCATGTGCGCATCCCGCGCAATACGCTCACGGTCGTCACGGGCCTCTCGGGCTCAGGCAAGAGCTCGCTCGCCTTCGACACGATTTATGCCGAGGGCCAGCGTCGCTACGTTGAGACGCTCTCGGCCTATGCGCGGCAGTTTCTCGATCAGATCGAGCGGCCCGATGTGGATTCGATCGAAGGGCTTTCGCCGGCCATCTCCATCGAGCAAAAGACCACCAGCCGCAGCCCGCGCTCCACCGTAGGTACCATCACTGAGATCTACGACTACCTGCGTCTGCTGTATGCCTCGGTCGGCACGCCCCACTGCCCCAACTGCGGCCGCCCCATCTCCCGGCAGACTGCGGACCAGATCGTCCAGCGCATTCTTGAACTGGGCTCGGGCGAGCGCGTCACCGTGATGGCGCCAGTGGTTCGAGGGCGCAAGGGCGAATTCAAAGAGCTATTGGACGGGCTTGACCGTCAGGGCTTCCGCGCGCGCGTGGACGGCGAAGTGATGGACCTTTCTGAGCCTGTCTCGCTCGACCGGCGCAAGAACCACACCATCGAAGCGATCATCGACCGGGTTTTGCTTAAGAATCCCCCCGCGGATGCTCCGCCGCCGCCAGCCGGCAAGCCTTCCTTTGAAAAGCGCCTTGAAGCCGCCGTAGCCAAGGCTCTGCAACTGTCCAATGGCCTGATTCTGGTGGCTGTTACGGGCGGCTCCGGGCCTCAGGAGCAGTTGTTTTCCTCGTCGATGGCATGCCCCGACTGCGGTCTCGACGTGCCCAAACTCGAGCCGCGCAGCTTCAGCTTCAACTCCGCCTTTGGCGCCTGTCCTGAATGCCACGGGCTGGGATCGCTCTACGATTTGGACCCCGCCAAGGTTATTACCGACTGGTCCAAGCCGCTACTCGATGGCGGCCTCGGTCCCGGCTCAAGCTCGCAATATCTGCTCAGGCTCATCCATCTCGCCGCCGAGCGGTACAAGATCGACCTCAAGCTTCCCTTTGAAGACCTGCCGCCGAAGCAGCAACATCTGCTGGTCTACGGCCCGCCAAAGGGCGAGGCACCGCGCACCGGATTTCATGGCATTCTCGCCTTCCTGCGCGAGAGCATCGAAGAGGCTCATAGCGATGCTTATCGTGAGTCCATGATGGCCTATATGTCGGCCACGCCCTGCCCGGTCTGCCGCGGCAAGCGCCTGCGCCCGGAGTCGCTGGCGGTCAAGATCGGCGGCCTGTCGATCGCCGACTTCACCGCCCTTCCGCTCAATCGCGCACTCTCGGCGGCCATCAACCTCACTTTCACCGCACGCGAATCTCTGGTGGCCGAGCGCATTCGCCGCGAGATCGCCGAGCGGCTTGAGTTCCTCTGCGCTGTCGGCCTCAATTATCTTTCGCTCGACCGCAATGCCGCCACGCTCTCCGGCGGCGAAGGCCAGCGCATTCGTCTCGCGACGCAAATCGGCTCGCGGCTGCGCGGCGTGCTCTATGTGCTCGACGAGCCTTCGATCGGCCTTCATCAGCGCGATAACAACCGGCTCATCGAAGCTCTGGAACGCCTGCGCGACCTGGGCAACACCGTGCTCGTCGTCGAGCACGACGAAGAGACCATCCGCCACGCCGACTATGTGCTCGATCTCGGTCCCGGCGCGGGCCGTCTTGGCGGCCAGGTGGTCGCACAGGGCACACCCGCCGAGATCATGGACTGCCCCGAGTCACTCACCGGGCGCTATCTCTCTGGAGCCTCCGAGATGTTGCAGCGGGCCCATCCGCGGCCGCTCACCGGCAAGTGGCTCACTGTCACCGGCGCGCGCGAGCACAATCTGCAAGACATCAATATTCGCATACCGCTGGGCGTGATGACCGTGGTCACAGGCGTCAGCGGCTCGGGCAAAAGCACGCTGATTAACGACATCCTCTATCGTTCGCTCGCCAAGACAATCTATGGCTCCCGTGAAGATCCCGGCGCGCATGAGTCGCTCACCGGAGCCGAGCAGATCGACAAAGTCGTCCGCATCGACCAGTCACCCATAGGCCGCACGCCGCGCTCCAACCCGGCGACATACACCCAGGTCTTCGCACCCATCCGCGATCTTTTTTCGATGCTGCCGGAGGCCCGCGAGCGCGGCTACAAGGCGGGCCGCTTCAGCTTCAATGTGGCCGGCGGAAGGTGCGAGACCTGCCAGGGCGATGGACAGCGCCGCATTGAGATGAATTTTATGCCCGATGTCTACGTGCAATGCGAGGTCTGCAACGGACGCCGCTACAACCAGGAGACGCTGACCGTCAAATTCCACTCGCACTCCATCGCCGACATTCTCGACCTCACCATCGAGGACGCGCTCACCGTGCTGGCCGATGTCCCGCAGGTGCGCCAGAAGCTGCAAACGCTGGTCGATGTCGGCCTGGGCTACGTCCATCTAGGCCAAAGCGCGACCACGCTCTCGGGCGGCGAGGCGCAGCGCATGAAGCTGGCGCGCGAGCTGTCGAAGCGCCAGACAGGCCGGACACTTTACTTATTGGACGAGCCCACCACCGGACTGCACTTCGACGATGTGCGCAAGCTGCTCGAGGTGCTCCACCGACTCACCGATCTGGGCAACTCGGTGATCATCATCGAGCACAATCTTGACGTAATCCGCAACGCCGACTGGATTCTCGATCTGGGCCCCGAGGGCGGCGAGGACGGCGGCCGCATCGTGGGCGAAGGCCGCCCGGCAAAGATCGCCGCAACACCCGGCTCCTACACCGGCGAGTTTCTCAAGCGCTACTACACATCGACGAATGGCCATTTGGAAGAGATAGAGCCGGAGACGCTGGGCGCCCCATCGATTCCACAGCTTTCCGCGGAATGGGTGGGAGACCACGAACCCGAATCGACACCCCTAAAAACAAAGACAAACGGGAAGAACGGAAGAAACGACACAGCCGAGAAGACGACCGCCAAAAAGAAGTACGCCCCGCGCAGAAAGAAGACGGTCTTGCCATGAGTGACGAATCCACGCCCGACCTCGAATCGACGCCCACCGAGCCGGAGACGGTTCCATTGCCCACGCCGGAACCGGTGCTGCCGCAAGTCGCGCAGGCCAGCGATGAACCTGCTGTTCTCTTTCAGTCTTTTACTCATCCGGAGGCCGTTGTTCCCAAGCGCATTCCGCATCTGGGCCATCTCGCCCTCTTCGTGGCCTTCCTGCTCTTCGGATTTTTGGTCATGACGGTGGCGATGTTGATCGCCTTGTTCGTTCAATTTCATGACATATCGCATCTGGATCGCATCAAGACCGATGTTCCTTACACCTTGGGTAGCGAAGCAATTCTCTATCTGGTGACTCTGGCCTTGAGTTTTATCGTCTTTCCATTGTTTTGGAATCAGAGCTTCTTCGCCGGCATCCAGTGGCGCTGGACCACGGCGCTACAACTCCGTTGGCGGTTGATCGGAATTGCCCTGGGCTGCCTCGTCCTCGCCCTGATCGACGATCAGTTACTGCCCGGACCCAAAAACGCACCCATCGACGAGTTGTTTCGCACCCCCGGCGCGGCGTGGCTGATGTTCGGCTTCGGCATCACATTCGCACCCTTCTTTGAAGAAATTGCCTTCCGCGGTTTCCTGCTGCCGGTGCTTGCAACCGCGTGGGATTGGACGGTCGAAAAGTGCACCGGCGCTGCCGTCCGCCCCCTCGACGCCAATGGCCATCCGCAGTGGTCTATCCCCGCCATGGTGGCCGCCTCCATCGTTACCAGCCTGCCCTTCGCACTGCTCCACGTTGAACAGCAAGGCCATTCGCTGGGTCCGTTTGTTCTGCTGGTTTCGGTCAGCCTGATACTCTGCGCGGTGCGACTAAAGACTCGCTCGCTGGCCGCCAGTACATTGGTCCACGCCAGCTACAACTTCATGATCTTCACCATCGCGCTGATCTCCTCGGGAGGCTTCCGGCACTTTGACAAGATGTGACGGCAGAGATCAGGGGTCAGAGATCAGAGACCAGTTTTTGGTACTTGAGAGAATGACGAATCACCTTAACCGTGCGATGAGCACTTGACAATCCTGAATCGTCCGAATCATTCCTCCGATCTCTGTTCTCTGTTCTTCTATAATTGACTCATGCCCGAGACAATGAAGCCCATCGATGTGGAAGCCCTGAAGGCGCTGGTGCGCACGGTGCCCGATTTTCCCAAGCCGGGGATTCTCTTTTACGACATTACTACTTTGCTCAAGGACAAGACCGGCTTTGCCCGGCTGATCGATGCACTTGCGGCCCACTATCTCGAACAGAAGATCGACCTGGTGCTGGGCATCGAGGCGCGGGGATTCATCTTCGGGCCGGCCTTGGCCTATCGGCTCAACGCCGGATTTGTGCCGGTGCGCAAGCCGCGGAAGCTGCCGGCGCCCGTCGCGCGAGTGACCTACGACCTGGAGTACGGCTCCGACACCCTCGAAATCCACATGGATGCGATCCAGCCCGGCCAGCGCATTGTGCTGGTCGACGATCTGCTGGCCACCGGCGGCACGATGGAGGCGACCATCAAGCTGGTCAAGCAGTTGGGCGGCGAGATCGCGGGGCTGGCCTTTGCCGTCGAACTCGACTTCCTCAAGGGCCGCGACCGCTTCACCGAGTACGACGTTTTCAGCCTGCTCCACTACGATGAGTAGAGTGCATCGCCAGACTGCGAACAACTCGATGTCTTGAAAGGACATTGCTTCAGCCCTGTCGTAGAGGCGTTTAACATTGACTACGGCTTTAGCCGCGGAGGAACTCATTCCGCCACTTTCGCACCCAATCTGGTCTTTTTCCGCAGCCTGTGAAGTCGGGCCCTGATACAAAGCGCGTTTTTAGATCCCGCTGGACGAAACCAGCCACAGCAGCCCAACCGTTTCGGCGAATCACACTCGCCTTTCGCGCCAAGGAGATTCAAACGTGTCGGTCCGAACCCGCCTACTGCTTTTCTTCCTTCTTCCCCTAACTTGCCTCAGAATGAACGCAGCTGCGGCCCAGGCTCTGGTCTCCGCTCCAGGCTCGAAGATGGCCCACGAGAACTTCCGCGTCGCAATCTATATTCCAGTGGCCGTTGTGGAGCATATGAAAGACCCGGCATGGCTCCAGAACTCCTGGGATCAGATCAGCAGCCAGGTCAAAGTGGACAAGGTCTACATCGAGAGTTACCGCAGCGGAGTGATGGCCGACGATGCTCTGCTGGAGACCGTGAAGAGCTTCTTTGCAGCCCATGGCGTCAAGGTAGCCGGTGGCATCGCCTTTGCGGCTGGCGGGGATACGGCTGGCTCGGAGACGGTCGAAGTGGGCCAGTTTGCCTCGTTTTCGTACACTGACCCCAAATCCCGCGCTTATGTCAAGAACGTTTCCGAGCTGACGGCCCGCCACTTCGACGAGATCATTCTCGACGACTTCTTCTTCAACAACACCAAGCGCGACTCCGACATCGTCGCCAAGGGTGCCGCGAGTTGGACCGCCTTCCGCCTGAAGCTGATGGACGAGGTCTCGCGCGATCTGGTCGTGGGCCCGGCGCGGGCCGTGAACCCGAAGGTGAAAGTGATCATCAAGTTTCCAAACTGGTATGAGCACTTCCAGGCCAATGGATACGATCTCGACGAGGAGCCGAAGATCTTCGATGGCATCTACACCGGCACAGAAACCCGCGACCCGGTGACCACTGACCAGCACCTGCAGCAGTATGAGAGCTACCAGATCGTTCGCTACTTCGACAACATCGCTCCGGGGCACAACGGCGGCGGGTGGGTCGACACCTTCGACACGCGCTATCTTGACCGCTATGCCGAGCAGTTGTGGGACACCATGCTGGCCAAGGCCCCGGAGATCATGCTCTTTCAATGGTCGAATCTTGTTAAGCCGGCCGAGATGGGCAACCGCACCGCCTGGGCCGGCCTCGATACCAGTTTTAATATGGCCGGTCTGGAGAGGTGGCGTGCGGCTTCGCCAGGGCCAATCAACTACGCGACTGTGGCAGGCTACTCGCTATCGACGGTGAATGCCGTGATGGGCAAGCTGGGCACGCCAATCGGAATTGCCAGCTACAAACCATTCCAGACCGCGCCCGACGACTCGGGAGAGGATTTCATCCACAACTATCTCGGCATGATCGGCATCCCCATCGATCTTCATCCGGAATTCCCGGCGAATGCGGGGACGGTTTTGCTGACTGAGTCGGCCAAATCCGATCCGGCCATTGTCAACAAGATCAAGACGCAGCTCGAGAAGGGCGGCAACGTGATTATTACCTCCGGCCTGCTGCGGGCTCTGGAGGCCAGGCCATCAAAGCCTCTCGACCAGATCGTCGAGCTGCACGCCTCAGGCAATGTGCTCAAGACCACGGAGTACTGGGGCGCAGTTGGCGCGGGCGGCGGGGCCAGCCTGGGTTCGACTGCTGAGATCCTGGTGCCGGAGATCGACTTCCAAACCAACGACGCCTGGCCGGTGGTGCGCGGCACCGCAAGCGGGCGCGGCGCGCCGCTTCTGATTATGGATCACTATTCGAAGGGTATTCTCTACGTGCTGACGATTCCTGAGAACCCGACCGATCTGTATGCGCTGCCGCAGCTAACGCTGACGGCTATCAGACAATATCTGCTGCGTGATTTTCCGGTCCAGATCGACGCGCCGAGCAGGGTCAGCCTCGTCGCCTACGACAACCATGCCTTTGTGGTGGAGTCCTTCCGGGATGAACCGGTCAAGGTGACTGTCTCTGCAACGGGAAAGTTCAGCAAATTGCGGAATCTGGCTACTGGAGAGGCGGTGGAAGCCAGCAAGTCCACCGCGGACGCGAATCAGGCAACAAGCTCAGCGACGAGCATCGCACGGAGACGCGCGCCGGAGGCCGAGAGGACAGATTTCAAGATTGAGGTCGCTCCGCACAGCTTTGCGGCGTTTGTCGAGGAGTAGAAGCGGAGGGGCGGGGCGGAGTTGAGCCGAGCACCCCAGCGACGGGTCGGAGTCGCAGGGGTGCTAAGGGGAAGCTACCCCCACAACGTATCGCACCGGCGACCTTCGTCTCTTTGCAATTCCGCAATTTCGGCAGGAATAGGGAAGATTCCCTGCTCTCATCTCCAGACATGCAGCCAGTCGCGGAGCTTGCGCTGGGCGGGCTTCTCGATGCAATGCAGCGCCACAAGAGCCAGGCCGATGAGCAGCACGTAGCTGATCCAGGGGTCGTAACCGCCCAGGCGAAAGAGGTCTAGCACGTGCGAGTCGTGGAGGATATGCCAGAGCGAAAAGTGGAGCAGATAAAGGCAGTAGCTGGCCTCGCCCACAAAGACCAGCGGCCGCACGCCCAGAGCCCTGGAGAGCGGATTCTGCCCGGCCAGCCCAAGAACGATGCATGCGAAGAGGGGCATCAGAAGGCCGTCGTGCATGATGGCATAAGGCACGAGAGGCCCGAGCGTCAGCAGCCCGTAGATCCCGGCAAAGCCGCCCAGCCCTAACCACAGGCGCAGTCGGCCCTGGCGCGGAACGATCTCGTCCAACTCGGCCAGCATTACGCCGAAGATGAAGCTGGCAACATGCGCATAAGGCGTGTACTTGAGCGCCCACAGCCAGGGGCCGTAGCTCCAGCGGTCCGGGTGAGCGATGCCGTCGGGATTGAAGGCCATGTAGAGGGCTCCGGGAACCATGCCGAGCAACCATATACCGGCCATCTTCCACAGGTGCGGCATCACGCGCTCGGGGCGCTTCCAGCGGGCCAGCCAAGGAAAGATCGCGTAATAAAAGACCTCGGCCGACATCGTCCAGGCCGGGGTGTTCATAAACGTCGCTATAGCCGGAATCCATCCCTGGAGAAGCAACGGAGTGAGCGCAACGCCGGCCCAGAACATGCCGTGCGTGTGGCTGCCGAACTCCCTAGGCAACGTGCCAATGCTCAAAAGGAGGCTGAGCAGGTAGATAGGATAGATGCGCGTGAAGCGCGCCTCCCAGAAACGCTTGCGATCCAGTTCGCCGACGCGCGCACGAGCATTGTAGTTGTAGCCGAGAACGAATCCGGAGAGAAGGATGAAGTAGCTTACCGAGACGTACCCGGCGTCGACCACCGGCGCCAGCCAGCCAAACCACTTTGGGTTGGAGAAGTGGAAGAGAACAATGTTGATGGCCGCGAAGCAGCGCAGGCCTGTCAATGCGTTCAACTTTGCTGGTTTGCTCGTTTCCACTAGCTGTAGGATGCCTCAGGCCAGCCGAAAGGCCCAGCAGTCGCGCACGGCTCTGTTCCCTGATCCCTGACCCCTGAACCCTGTTTTTACGCCGTTACCAGCGATCCGACCTTCTCACCCATCACCACGCGCCGGATATTCCCCGGCTGGTTCATGTTGAAGATGACCATGGGCAGGTTGTTGTCCTTGCATAAGCTCACGGCGGTCAGGTCCATCACCTTCAAGCCCTGACGCAGGATCTCCATGTAGGTGATCTCGTCGTACTTGACCGCATCCTTGACCAGCACCGGGTCGGCGCTGAATACGCCCTCGACCTTGGTGCCCTTCAAGAGCACATCGGCCTTGATCTCCATGGCCCGCAGGCTGGCTGCTGTGTCGGTGGAGAAGAAGGGGTTGCCGATGCCGGCGGCGAAGATGACCACGCGACCCTTTTCCAGATGCCGCTCGGCACGGCGGCGGATGTAGGGCTCCGCGATCTGGTTCATGAAGACGGCGCTCATGACGCGGCAGGGGACGCCGCGCTGCTCGATGGCGTCCTGCATGGCGATCGCATTGATGACCGTGGAGAGCATGCCCATGTTGTCCGCGCTGACCCGGTCCATCTCCTTGGCCTGCTCGGCGACGCCGCGGAAGAAGTTGCCACCGCCGACGACGACGCCGATCTCGACGCCCAGCGCGTGGACATCGACGATCTCCCCGGTAATCTCAGCGACCTTTGCGGCATCCAGGCCAAAGCCGCGTGGGCCGGCCAACACCTCTCCCGATAGCTTGAGAACAATCCGTTTATACATGCCTTTTTGAGTATCGCATACCGGCCGCTGGCATCGTCTCACTGTCCCTCTCCGCCTTGAAAAGGGCGTAATAAGGCCCAGGGCTTGCACCCTGGGCCGAATTGAAAACGCAGCTTTGTTGGGAAGATCGGAGATTAGTTGTGTTGTCCCCTCTTGCGTCGCACTGAGCCAGCCAGCCCCGCCAGGCCGCTGCCGAGAAGCAGCATCGTACCCGGCTCCGGAGTGGGAGCAGGATCTGTGTAGTCGATCGTCACAAAGAACTGCGCGCCCTTGGGTCCCCGGTCCACAGTATCTTCGGAGATGACCAGGGTATTGCTTCCCGCCTGAAAGAACCCTGCATTGGTAGTGCTGAAGTAGGTCACGTTTCGCCCATCCAGTTCGCCGCTGATGAGATTTCCATTCAGGAAGACCCACCCCATTTCGTCCACACCGCCTTCGCCAAACAAGGAAACATCTGCAAAGCCCGCAGGCAGTGTAAATGCGGTTTCAAAGAAGCCTTGGTTGAGGCAACCGGTTCCGCAATCGGGCGCTATTGATATGGCCATCGCTCCATCAGGCGGAGTGCTGACCGATTGCGCGGCTCCGGCATAGAAGGGATTGACCGGCGTGAACGGGAGTTGCGAGATCAGATTGGCGTTGTAGCTACTGAAAACACTTTCGTCCCCTCCCCAGCGGGCTCCGAGGGTCGAGGCGTCGCTTTCAACGGTGATTTGATCGGCCCAAAGGTGCATAGGTGCAATCACCGCCAGAAGCAACACAGCCCATAAATAAGACGCGACTTTTCTCTTGCTCATTGTTATTCCCTTGCTTCCAGCCGCCTTCGTTGACTTCAGGGATTCCGGGAACTTCTGGAGATGGAAGCAGCTGTTTCTGTTACACAGGCATCCATGCGATGCAACTTCGGTCGGGTTGCGGACGCACCCTGGGTTTGACCTGAGGATGAAAAGGCCAAGTTTGAATCTTCAAATGCAATTATGATTCCATCAAGAACGCTGAGAACAAAGGAGATGAGCTTGAGACGTTCCGATTCTATGCAATAGTTTGCAGAAAGAGTGGAAAGCATCTGCTCAATCGAAATGAAGGAACTCGTGCTGAATCGGCTGCGTTCGGGGAGCTCACCCCTGAGGACTCGGTTGTTGGCTTCCTAAAACACGGAACGGCCCAGGTCCGAGGTCCGTTCCGATTTCTTGTCTCTGCCTGAGAAGTTGCTCGGCCGTTGCTTCGACGGGATTGGTGGCGGCTACCGTCCAGTCGGGGGCGCCTGCCTTGAGGCGTTCAGAGTGTTATAGTGCTTCGTGAGGGTTGCGGGAGGAGTCGGAGATGCCGTCGAAGCCCGTTGGAAATGGCAAGGACCACGAAGAAGCGAAGGACGAAAGCCGCGAGTTTCTCGCCGGGATGAGGTGGCTGGCGATCGCCGGCTGCGTGGCGATTCTTCTTTATTCGCTGCGATTCTGGTCCTCCGGCCAGGTGCTTCGCATTTTTGGCGTGGGATTGCTGGTGGCTGGAGCGGCTCTGCTGAGCGGTTTCCTGCTGGGTTTCATCTTCGCCATTCCGCGCGTAGGAGACCAGAAGGAGAAGACGGCTTCCGCGCCGTCGGAGGACTCTCCGGCGCCATTCAACGCCAATCTGGTTGAGATCTCCGACTGGTTAACCAAGATTATCGTGGGCGTTGGACTCGTCGAATTGAAGTCCATTCCAGGCAAGCTGGGTGAGTTGTCGTACTATCTTGCTCCGGGGTTGCAGCCGGCGCCCTGCGCGGGCGCTGTCTGTACAGAGTCTCTTATCAGCGGTCAGGCGGTGGGCCTGGCGATTCTCATCTTCTATTTCGCGCTGGGATTCCTTTTTGGATACGTGTGGACGATGATCTACTTCCAGGGCGATCTGAGACGGTTGCTGGAGAAGGCGAGGCAGCAGAAGAGAGAGTTGCTACAGCTTCAGCAAGCGGCCTACCGGTTCATGCCGCCTAAAGTCCCTGTGATCCTGCGGGCTGAGGCATCCATCAGCGCAAACAAGCTCGACGAGGCAATGGCCACTATCGACGAGGCACTCAGGAACGATCCTCAAAACGGCTTCGCCTTGATGACCAAAGCCCGGATTCTCAAGCGGGAGGCCTATGAGCCGGGCCGGTCTGAAGCGGATAAGGAGAGGTTGCTGAGCCAGGCCATTGCCTGCTCCGACCAGGCCATTGCCCTGCTGCCGGACAAAGGCGAACCGATCTACAACAAAGCCTGCTATCAGGCGCTTCTCGACTCGAATCGGCTGAGGAACGAAGTGCTCGGAAATCTCGAATCGGCCTTCCGCCTCAATCCCGCCCTGCGGCAGGATGCTCAGCATGACGAGGATCTGGCATCGCTTCGACAAGATGATGATTTTATTAGGCTTACATCATAAGGCGGGGCGTGGAATGCTTGACAATCCCCCCTCATGGAGCTAAGATTGCTTTGTCAGGTTGTATAAGGAGCTGAATGCGATGAGAGACACCATGCCAGTCAGACCCTAGCTCAAGTTGGCGCCACTCACAGACCGCAGCATGGCGCGTTCCCCGAAGTTCGCCAGTTGGCGATGAACGCCATCGAGGTCAAGATCGAAAGGGCAGGTGCAGATTGTATTCTGCGCCTGCCTTTTGTTTTTTGCGATAGAGTTTCGGCTCACGTAAAAAGGCCCGGAGCCTGTGTCCCGGGCCTTTTGTATGCCTTGCTTTCTGCTTACTCGGCTGCCGCTTCCACCGGCTTGGTGGTGGCCACGGTCCAGTCGGGTGCGCCGACCTTGAAGCGCGCAAAGCGGCGCACGGTGATGTTTTCGCCCAGCTTGCCCACCTTGTGCGCGATCAGCTCCTTGATGCTGATGGTCTGGTCCTTGATGAAAGGCTGCTCGATGAGGCAGACCTCCTCGTAAAACTTGGCCATCTTGCCCTCGACGATCTTCTCGATCACTGGGGCGGGCTTGCCGGTGGCGGCGGCCTGGGCGCGATAGATCTCCTTCTCGCGCTCCATATCGGCTGCGGTCACGTCCTCAGGCTTCACATAGCGCGGATCGGAGGCGGCGATGTGCATCGCGATGTCCTTGAGCAGCCCCTGGAAGTCCTCGGTGCGGGCCACGAAGTCGCTCTCGCAGTTCAGCTCGATGAGCACGCCGATCTTGCCGCCGGCGTGAATGTAGGTGCCCACGGCGCCCTCGTTGGTGGTACGCGCGGCCTTCTTCTGCGCCGAGGCCATGCCGCGCTTGCGCAGCACAACAAATGCATCCTCGATGTTTCCCTTGGTCTCTTGCAACGCCTTGAGGCAGTCGCCCATGGGCGCGCCGGACTTTTCCCGAAGCTCTTTGACTAATTTGGCATCAATTTTTTCGCTCACTGTCCCAGTCTCTCTTTTCCTAGATTCTGCTTGTATCCCAGGTCTGAGAATCCGGACCTGGGGCACCCAGGTCTTCTGGCCTGGGATGTCTGACATAAGAAAAGCGTGGCACTCACCGCGCGCGGCCACGCTTTTCTCAGTATGCACACCGAAGTGCGCAGAGATGATTAAAAAGCGCCCTCGGCCACCTCGGCCTCGTCGAGCGCCGCAACCACTGCGGGCGCTTTGCGAATACCGCCGCCCAGAGCCGCTTCAAGATCGACATCCTCCGGCTCAGCAGAGGCAGCAGCCACCGGCTCGGGCGCCTCTTCCTGGAAGGCCTTGTCACCGACCAGGTTCACGCCCTCGGCCGCCGAGTCGGCGATCTTGGAGGTGAAGAGGCGGATGGCGCGCAGAGCGTCATCGTTGCCCGGAATCACATAGTCGACGACCGTCGGGTCGCAGTTGGTATCCACAACGGCAACCACCGGGATGCCCAGTTTGCGGGCTTCCTTGACGGCGATCGCCTCGTTGTTCGAGTCGACAATGAAGAGCGCATCGGGCAGCCGTTTCATCGTCTTGATGCCGGCGAGGTTGGCTTGCAGATGCTTGCGCTCCCTCTCCAGCTTGATTACTTCCTTCTTGGTCAGCAGCTCGTAGCGGCCGTCCGTGGCCATCTCATCCAGTTCCTGAAGGCGCTTGACCGATTTCTGCACCGTCACCCAGTTTGTCAGCAGGCCGCCGAGCCAGCGCTGGTTGATGTAGGGCATCCCGGCGCGGTTGGCCTCCTCGGCCACGGCTTCCTGAGCCTGGCGCTTGGTGCCGACGAAGAGGATCGTCTTGCCGGACGCACAGAGCTCGGTGACAAACTTCGACGCATCCTTGAATAGCTTGAGCGTCTTTTGCAGGTCGATGATGTAGATACCGTTGCGCTCGCCGAAGATGTATTCCTTCATCTTGGGGTTCCAGCGCTTGGTCTGATGCCCGAAGTGAACACCAGCTTCGAGCAGCTCCTTCATTGTGATCGTGGCCATTGGCCTCCTTTGTGAATTGCATCCGGGTGGTCGATGCCGGCGCCCGAATTGAACCCGCTCTTGCGGGAGATGGCTGAACAGAGATCAGGGGTCAGAGATCAGAGAGCAGAACCGCCAAAGCGGGAAGCTGATCTCTGATCTCTGAACTCTGGCAACTAGCGCTTGCTGAACTGGAAGCGTGCGCGAGCGCCCTTCTGACCGTACTTCTTGCGTTCCTTCATGCGCGAGTCGCGGGTGAGCAGGCCCTCGGCCTTGAGCGCCTTGCGCAACTCGGGGTTGAACTGGACCAATGCGCGGGCTACGCCCATCTTCACCGCATCGGCCTGCGAGCATACGCCGCCGCTCTTGACGGTGGCGACTACATCGAAGCTTGACGCCAGCTCGACCAGAGCCAGGGTCCGCTTGGCGGCCACTCGCTGCTGCTCGGTGACAAAATATACGTCGAATCCCTTGCCGTTAACCTTCCACTCGCCCGTGCCGGGACGCAGGAAGACGCGTGCGATCGCCGACTTGCGCCGCCCTGTCCCGTAATACTGAACCAAATCTGCCATTACTTTTAGCTCCTAGCCTCTAGGCCTCTAGCTTCTAGCTCTTAGCTAAAAGCCATAAAACTCCGATGCGCGAATCTGAAAGCTAGCGGCTAGAAGCTAGCAGCTAGCGGCTGCTCTTACGCGATTTCCATTGCCACCGGCATCTGCGCCGCGTGGGGATGCTTGTCGCCCTTGTAGACCTTAAGCTTGGTGGCCATCTGGCGGCCCATCTTGCTCTTGGGCAGCATACCCTTGATGGCCTGCTCCAGAATCATCTCCGGCTTGCGGTTGAGCAAACGAATGAACGACTCCTCGCGCAGGCCACCGGGAAAGCCGGTGTAGCGGCGATAGAGCTTGCTCTGGGCCTTCAGGCCGGTAAGGCGAACCTTCTCGGCGTTGATCACGATCACGTGGTCGCCCACATCGATGTACGGTACATACTGGGGATTCAGCTTGCCGCTCAACACATCGGCGGCCTTGGTCGCCAAGCGGCCCAGCGTCTTGCCGCTGGCATCGATGACAAACCACTTGCGGTCGATATCCTTACTGCTCGGAACAAAGGTGCTCATCTCTCTCCTGCCCTTGAAAAACAACCGCCCGGTCTGCCGCGCGGCGAAAATCCAGAAAAAGCCAACGCAAAACGCTCGTGCCCGCGCCAAACCAGCGCACGGGCCCAATTTCCACCCACTGCCAAACAAATCTGTTCGGGTGAGGAGTGCGGGAGCTGGCCCTTTTGAAGGGCTCTGGCTGGTCCGGAGGCGTTTAAGAAGCACGCCAAACAGCTCGACTCCGGCAGCCGGCAGCCTGTTCCAACCGATCCCTCGAAACATCAACCGAGGCCATGGTCAGGCGGGTCAGGTGTACACACAGACCCCAGGCGCAACACCGCACAAGGACTCCAGAATACCCGAATTGGGGGCCGGAGTCAACGAGCTAATCAACTTGACTCGGCGCGGGCATTGGGCACCGTTGCGCCCGACAAATCGGGGTTGCCCTGGAGGCCGGTCCTTTGCCTAAGTGTCATGCAGGTTGATGGCGTAAACGTGGCGGAGCGCTAAAGAAAACGTACGTCGCGGCCCTGGGGGACGGAAAATGGGAGTGAAACAAATTGCCCGGATTACCCGTCGCTCCATCCTGCTCACCAGCGGATGAAGCCCTGTCCGCGAGGGCACGGCCCGGAACTCTTATCGCCTCTCCCATACGACAGCATGAAGTCTCCAGACTGTCGATTGCGACAAATGCTGCTGCTTGTGGTGAAAAAATGATTATCCTTGCGCCACGCAGAATCAGTCGCATGGGATTGTGCGAATGCGGTAAGCTGATTGGATGCCAAGCCTTCGCCAGGGATCTATTCACCTGATGCGCGTCGCCGGGATCGATTTGTATCTGCATTGGTCGTGGTTTGTTGTGGCGGCCTTCGAGATTCAAGGTCGCGGGCGTTATTCCTCAGTCGTCTGGAACATCCTGGAATATCTGGCGTTGTTCGCGATTGTGCTGCTACATGAGTTTGGCCACGCGCTGGCCTGCCGGCAGGTTGGCGGAACCGCCAACCGGATCATGCTCTGGCCTTTGGGCGGTGTGGCGTATGTGAATCCGCCGCAGCGGCCGGGGGCTACACTTTGGAGCATCGCGGCTGGGCCGCTGGTGAATGTGGCGCTCGCGCCAATCCTGTACTTGGCAATGTCGACGGCACAGTCGACCGGATGGGCACAGACGATGCCCGACGCTTACGCGTTGTTGGGATGGGTTTCGTGGATTAACTTGCGTCTTCTGCTCTTTAACATCCTACCTATTTACCCGCTGGATGGGGGGCAGATTCTCAGGTCTTTGCTGTGGTTTTTGCTGGGACGCGCACGCAGCTTGATGGTAGCCACGGTTCTCGGCCTGCTGGGGATTGTCGCTTTCTTTGCCTTGGCCGTGTATGCGCAGTCGTTCTGGATCATTGCAATCTCTATCTTCATGCTGATGAATTGCTGGGGTGGATTGCGGCAGGCGCAGGCGTTGCTCAAGATTGCCAAGCTGCCGCGGCGGCCGGGCTTTGCCTGCCCGAGTTGCCGAACTGCTCCGCCGCTGGGAGCCTATTGGGGGTGCGGACAGTGCAGGCAGCCATTTGACACGTTCGAGACCCGAGGCGTTTGTCCGCATTGCGGGGCGCAATACGCCACCACGATGTGCCTGGATTGTCATGAGCAGCGGCCGATGAGCGAGTGGATGGTTGGCGCGGCGCCGGGAGTCGGCGTAATGAACGGCGGGATGCCGGCAAGGTAGATTCGCGACAGAGCTTGAGAAGACAATTCCTCAAGGGCTGAAGCCCGCGTGTATTTTGCGGTTTCTGCGACACGACTGAAGTCATGCCCTGATACAGGACAAAGTCGAGCTTCTCAGCCTCATCGCCTCCGCGGCGCGGAGTTCGCGGGTTAGCGAATTCGCGAAAAGATCGGCCCGCCAAGGCCTGTGAACCTCTTCAAGGCGTGGCCTTCACTGCGCGAGGATGCCCTCGTTGCCAAGGATGCGGTAGAGGGTGGAGCGGCTGATGCCGAGCTGGCGGGCGGCGCGCAGCTTGTTGCCGCGATTGAGATCAAGAACATATTGGACGTGATGCAGGATGACGGCATCGAGGTTGAGGCTACCTGTTTGTGTGGGCGGGAGCATCTCCGGCTGAGTCTCGATGCCGGAGGGCAGGGCGAGGTCGTCGGGGCGGATCACACCGTTGACGGCTTCGAGGAGCGCGGTCTCAAGCACCGCGGCCAATTCGCGTACATTGCCCGGCCAGTTGTGCTGTAATAGCCGAGCCAACGTGCCGGCGCCGAAGATGACGGGACGCTGTTGATAGAGAGCGCAGATGCGTTCGAGCAGCGACTGGGCCAGGGCTGAAATGTCTTCGCGGCGCTGGCGCAGCGGGGGGATGGCAAAGCGGACGGCGGTAAGCCGGAAGGCCAGATCGGGTAGCAGGAGACCTTGAGCGGCCATCTGGCGCAACGATGTTTGCGAAGAAGCCAGCAGCACAAATCGGCCCGACGGGCGATCCTGGAGGGCCTTGAGAACGCCCAGCAGCAGACCCTGGCCTGTCGGAGCAAGCAGGTCCACCCGATCCAGATAGGTGAAACCGGCAAGGTTGGCCGGGTCGGCGTCGGTAACCAGCCATTCGCGGGCATCGCGGCGCTGAAAGCTCGAGCCGAAGAGCGGGGAGCGGCTGAAGAGATAACGGGCCAGCGTATATTTTCCAACGCCGTGTTCCCCCTCTATCGTGGCTGTCTGCACGTGGGGAGCGGCCATCTCTGCCTGCATGAGGAGCTTTCTCCAGACGGCGCTGACGCCAACGGTCTTCGTATCGGCATGGGATACAACATCAACGAGGGTAAGGCCAGCGGCCGAAGGCAAGGGCTGGGGCTGGTACTGAGCGGCGCTGTGCATGGCTCTCAACGTGCCTCGCCTCCAGGGCCCAATAGAAGATTCCAGGGCCGACAAAGGTTTCATCGGCGAAGGGGGGAAAAACATGAACCGGAAAGACTGTGTGTCTTTCCGGTTCGGGAGGAAGAGTAATTCGGGTTGTCTGGTTGGAATGGAGAACCTTAGCGGAAGCGCTTGGAGGGCTCGTCGGAGTAGATCTGTCCGTCGCGGATGTGTACGACGCGATGGGCGTACTCGGCGATGTCGGGCTCGTGGGTGACGAGCACGATCGTATTGCCTCCGGCGTGAAGGGTGTCGAAAAGCGCCATGATCTCGACGCCGGTCTTGGAGTCGAGGTTGCCGGTCGGCTCGTCGGCGAGGATGATAGAAGGCTTGTTGACGAGCGCACGCGCAATGGCGACGCGCTGGCGCTGGCCACCGGAGAGCTCGTTGGGCTTGTGGTACATGCGCGACTCAAGGCCGACTGCGGTGAGCGACTCCTTGGCTCGCTCGATGCGTGCCGCTGCCGGGGTGCCATTGTAGATCAGCGGCAGCTCGACGTTGTGCAACGCAGTGGCTCGCGCCAGCAGATTGAAGGTCTGGAAGACGAAGCCGATCTCCTTGTTGCGAATGCGCGCCAACTGGTCGTCGTCCAGCTCCGAGACCAACTGCCCGTTGAGCCAGTAGCGGCCCTTGGAGGGCGTGTCAAGGCAGCCGATCAGATTCATGAGCGTAGACTTACCCGAGCCGGAGGGTCCCATGATGGCCACATATTCGTTCTGCTTGATGCGCAGGTCGATGCCGCTGAGCGCCTGCACCTGCTGCTCCGAGCCCATGTCGTAGGTGCGCCACAGGTCCTCAACGACGATCATGTCGCCGTTTGGCCCAACCGACTGTTTCACGTCGTCCGCGGTACTGATGCTTTGAGAAGCCATACGAGTTTCATCCTTTGCCCATGGCAGGATTTTCCTTCAGCCTTTTCAACCCCGTCTTCGCGCAAGAACCGTTGGCCGGCCGTTAAGAATTACTGCCCGAAGACGGCGTAACCGGCTTTTCGGTGTCCCGTTTGACCAGCGCGTTGATCTTGAGGCCGCGCAGCGTCTTGTAGGGGCCGATCACAATCTCGTCGCCTTCCTTCAGGCCGCTGAGAACCTCAATGTCCGTGGCTCCGGTGATTCCGGTTGTGACAGGCACAAACTTGGCCCGCAGCTTGCCGCTTTTGTCCTTCTGGATCACATAGACGCCTTGAACAGAGGCGCTCTTTGCAGAGGTGGAGGAGGTCGACGCCGCCTCGACGCCGCCCTTGGGCTTGTCGTCGTCGGGATTGTGCATGGTCAGCGCCTGGATGGGCAGCGAGAGTACGCTGGGCTTGTGGGCTGTGGTGACCTTGGCTGTGCAACTGAGCCCTGGGCGAAGGTCGTTGGACGGCGAGTCGAGTGTTACGACGACCTTGAAGTCCTTTGCCTCCTCGGTGCCCGTGGTGGACTGCGAGGTGGCGACGCCGGTGGAGCGCAGAAGAGCCTGATCCCCGGCCAGAGTTACATGGCCTTTGAAAACCTTGCCGGGCAAGGCATCGACGGTGACGTCGGCCGGTTGGCCGGTCTGGATGTTGACGATGTCGGTCTCGTCCACCTTGACCTCAGCGGTAACGACGCTCATATCGGCCAAGGTCATCAGCGTCGAACCCTCGGAGTTCTGAATTCCGGTCACCACTGTTTCGCCTTCGCGCATCGGCATGTTGGTCACAGTGCCATCAAAGGGCGCGGTGGCGATGGTCTTGTCGAGCAGGTCCTGATTGGCGCGAAGCGTGGCGATCTGGGTTTGCAGATGGCCGCGCGCCGAATCGGTTTGCGCCTTGGCCTGATTGAGCTGGGCGATCGCCTGATCCAATGAGGCGATATCCGTGTCGTAGGCCGCCTTCTTGGCATCGAAGTCCTGTTTGGCCAGGATGCCATCTCTATATAGACCCTGCGCGCGCTCCCAATCCAGCCGTTTCTGTTCCAGGTCGGCCTTGGCGTGCTCGACGTTGGCCTCGGCAGTTTTCTCGGCCGCTACATAGGAGGCAATGTCGGTCTTGGCCGCGGCAATGGCGGCCTGCTGGCCAGAGACGGACGCCTCCTGCTGCACGCTCTCGATGGTGGCCACCGTCTGGCCTTTCTTCACCGAGTCACCCTCCTTCACAAAGAAGTGTGTGATGCGGCCGAAGGAGGTAGCGCCCACATTCACGTAGGTTTTGGGCTTGATCTGCCCGGTACCGCTGACGACTGTGGCCAGATCCTGCCTCGCGACCTTGGCGGTGAGGACCTTGGTGTAGCCGGACTGCTGCCTCCAAACGAAGACCGACACTAGTACTACGACGGCTACGACGGCGAGAACAATGAGAATAATCTTCTTCATGCGAGATGCGTGCTCCGTGTCTCTTCAATTTCAGTGTACGCAATTCGAGTTCAAACGGTTCCCAAAGGCAAGTGAAATCAACCTCTGGCGCTTCGGTGATTCCCATGAACCAAGCCGCGGAGACTGAATGGTTCTAGCGCGGAGATCTTCCCCAACATGTGCCAGAGAGGCACTTGCGCAATCAATACAAGCGACGAAAAACTGCCGCGGCAGGGCAGAAAAGGACAAATGCACTGATTCATGGACGCAAGAGCGGCCCAGTTCGTCTCAAAAACGCCTCTGAAGTGGCACTCTTGCCATTTTGTGACGCTCTCTTTTTGCTCACCATCGAATGGAAATGGCGTCCAAGGGACAGCCAGCTCCCTACGGAATCTTGCTTAGCTCTTTTGAGACCCGTAGAATAAGGGATTGCAGGAGTTCTCAAGGCAAATGACGCTTAACCGCAATCGTCTTTCGGTATTCGCTGTGTGCTGCGGACTGGCATTGACCCCAGCAGCCATCCTCCGGGCCCAGCAGACGGGCAATCCGCCCACACAAGCACAACCGGCAAGCAGCCAGAGCCAGGGAGGGGACCAGGAACCCGACCCGCTGAAGCGCGAACGTTCGGACAAACAGAAGCTTGCCACCCAGAAGGCCTACAAAGGCGAGATCAGGGGCGCTTACAAGACCTGGCTGGAGCAGGATGTGCCCTATATCATCACCGACGAAGAGCGCGCCGCCTTCAAGAACTTGAGCAACGACGAAGAGCGCGAGGCCTTCATCGAGAACTTCTGGCTGCGTCGCAACCCAAATCCGGATTCGCCGGAGAACGAGTTTCGCGAAGAGCACTATCGGCGCATCGCCTATGCCAATGAGCACTTTGCCGCCGGCAAGCCTGGCTGGAAGACTGACCGCGGCCACATCTACATCTCTTACGGGAAGCCCGACTCGATTGATTCCCATCCCTCCGGCGGCAGCTATAACCGGCCGATGGATGAAGGCGGCGGCGAGACCTCGACTTTCCCCTTCGAGGTCTGGCACTACAGGTATCTCGAAGGCATCGGCGAAAACATCGATCTTGAATTTGTCGATGACTGCCAGTGCGGCAATTATGAATTCACCATCGACCGCAGCCGGAAGGACGCGCTTTTGTATGTCCCGAATGCCGGCCTGACGCAGGCCGAAGAGATGGGCATGTCCCAAAAGAAAGACCGCTTCCAGGGCAGCCTCGAACACATCAGCCCCAGGACCGGGGGAAACACTGAGGAGTCCAAGCAGTTTGGCCGCATCGAGCTGGCAGCCAAGGTTTTCGCGCCGCCGCCAGTGAAGTTTGTGGACCTCGAAGCCGCGATGTCCGAGCACAAGCTGCTCTCAGGTCCGATCTTTCCCTTCGATGTCCGGACGGACTTCCTCAAGGTGACTGATAGCACGGTTCTGGTTCCTGTCACAATTCAAATCAAGAACCGCGACATCACCTTTGTGACCAAAGACGGCGTGGCCACTGGCGTGGTCAACATTCTCGGCAGGGTAACCACGCTCACCCACAAGACGGTGCAGACCTTTGAGGACACGGTCGAGGTGGAACAACCCGCCGAGTTGCTGGAGAAGACTCTCGACCGCCAGTCTCTCTACTGGAAGGCGCTGCCTCTGCTGCCGGGCCTCTACCGGCTGGATGTGGCAATCAAGGATGTGAACAACAAGGACCACATTGGTTACTACGGCCGCAGCCTCGAAGTGCCAACCTATCACGACGAGAAGCTGGGCACCTCGTCGATCATCCTGGCAGACCAGATGAACACGGTTTCCTCCAGGGAGATTGGCAGCGGCAGCTTTATCATCGGCAACACATATATCCGGCCTCGCGTGAGCACGCAGACCCCCACTAACCCGAATCCCCCAGCCAAGTTTAAGCGCAACCAGCAGCTCAGCTTCTGGATGCAGGTCTACAACCTGGGCATCGACGAGGCTACCAAGAGCAACCAGGCGACGGTGACCTACCAGATCACGGACATGGCCACGAACACGGTGGATCTCGAGAAACAGTTGGAGTCAAAGGACTTGGGTGCGCACAGCGACCAGTTGACTGTCGCGAAAACTTTACCCCTGGCTGGATTGCAGCCAGGAAAGTACAAGGTGACGATCAAGATAAATGACGGAATCTCAAAACAAGAGATTGCGCAGTCGGCGCCTTTTGTCGTGGAATAGTATGTATCTCGCGCGGCAAGACTACCGGACGCCAGATTCGGAGGACCGTGCGGCTTCGATTCGCAGGAGTTGTGCCAGGGACGCCGGCAGGTTACATGCAGCATTGAACATGCGCAGGCTCCAATTCGTTTTCTTTGCAGCACTGATCTCCGTGTGCGCGGTCCCGCTTCAAGGTGCCGCACCGGGATCGGTGTCGGGGTCGGTGCGCGACTCGGCCGGTGTGCCACAGATTGGCGCCGAGGTTCAGTTGCTGCATCCCGATCTGACGCCGATCACCAGCGTCTACACCGATTCGAGCGGCCATTTTGTCATCCCCTCGGTTCTGCCCGGTCGCTACGCTGTCAAGGCTCTGGGTGCCTGGTTTCTGCCTTCGCTGCGCGAAGACGTCCGCGTGCGAGCGAACACCGTCGTCAACCTCACGCTGAGCACGCTGTACGAAGCGATGCAGTGGCTTCCGGCTGAGCCGCGGGCCGGCGATTCGCAAAAGGATGACTGGGCCTGGACGCTGCGCACGGCGGCCAATCGCCCGCTGCTGCGCTGGTTGGAGGACGGTCCACTGGTGGTCGTCACAGACGGTTCGGGAACGAATCGCCGTCTGAAGGCGCGTCTGGTGGCCACTGGCCAGGAAGGCGTTTTTGGCGAGAGCGGCGAGCGGATCTCCGCGGCGATCGAAGAGACGCCGGCCGACAGCCGCGAGCTGCTGGCACAGGTTGAGTTCGAGCCCGGCACCGATGCGGGCATGGAGTCTATGCTCGGCTTCCGCCAGGATTTGGGCTTTGCCGGCTCCGTGCAGTCGGTGGCCGCCGTCGCAGTTCATCCGGAGTTCGCCGCCGGCGGCGCAGAGGGGCTGGAAGAGGCTGCGGCTCGCACGTGGGAGACGATTCACCTGGGCGATGAATTCGATGCCGAGGTGGGTTCGAATGAGGTGCTGGCACGGCTCTCCTCTCCCTCCTCTAAGACTCTGGCTGCAATGCTTCCTTTTGTCTCAGCCGGTTGGCTGAATGGAAACTCCGCGATTCGCTATCGCATGACCACCATGCTCTCTAGCGCTCAAAACGCCGAGGGCGCCGAGGAGACTAAGGCTCAGACCTGGTTGCCCACTCTGGCTGCCCGCAACGGGGTTTTGGACATCCAAAATGGCCGGCACCAGGAACTCGGCTGGGAGCGGCGAACCGATCGCTCCTGCGTTTCCGCAATGGTATTCACCGACAGAATCGATAACCCGGTCATCGAGGCAGGAGGCCGCTTCACAGCCGGCGATCCCGAGGCTGCAACGGTGCTGATGGATCCGATGAGCGGCTTGTTCCACACTACCGGCCCGGATTATTTCGCCGCTGGGGTGGAGGCCAGTTTTGAGCGCGGGCTGCCCGGCGACAATCATCTCAAACTCGGCTTCGCTGACGGCGACGCGCTGGCGCTGTCGGCCATTCCGGCAGCGTCGATGTCTTCGTCGCAACCGGTTACATTGGCCCAGTTGCTAGCTGGAGCGCATCCTCGCCGAACACAGGCCTACACACTTTCACTCTCCGGGACCCTCGAAGGCACCGGAACACGTTGGCGGGCCAGCTACAGCTGGCAGCCGGAGGACACGGTGACCCAGGTCGCTCCGTTCGCGCAAAACGCCGCCGAGCCCTACCTCAACCTGCACCTCCGCCAACCCATACATCTGCGCAGCGACGGCACGACCAGCTTCGATGTTGTGCTCGATATGAACAACCTTCTCGCTCAGGGCTACCGCCCTTATCTTTTGCGCGATGGTTCACTGGTGATCTTTGCCCAGGAACAGCGCTCGATTCGCGCCGGCCTTGCCTTCAATTTCTAGTTATCCAAGATCCCGCATTGGCTCCTCCGTGGTTTTGAAAGAGCCTCGCGGCTGTGATATATTTTTCAAGTGCACACAGGAAATCCCTGTGTGCTCAAGCCGTGTGCAAACCCGACCGTTGCACGGTTTTTCTTGAATGGCATGGACGCGTAGCTCAACTGGCAGAGCATTCGGCTCTTAACCGACAGGTTGTAGGTTCGATTCCTACCGCGTCCACCAAGTCATTCATTATCAATACCTTACAGTGGGTGATATTTCGATATTTATCAAACTTCGCCGAATTTCGCCGAATTCA
>Ga0181526_10000760_pt1 | contig 32777 bp, 31 predicted proteins | sample PEATcosm2014_Bin_35_FD_119750 | JGI IMG/M metagenome (GOLD analysis project Ga0181526, IMG submission 119750) | Peatland microbial communities from MTU Mesocosm Facility, Houghton, MI, USA - PEATcosm2014_Bin06_30_metaG | ecosystem: Environmental > Terrestrial > Soil > Wetlands > Peat | place...
CTGGCAGCAAGCAACTCCTCATGTTCGGTGGCTACACCGGTCACAAAGTCCTCGGCGATACCTGGAGTTGGACCGGTACGGACTGGGCCGCGCTTTCCCCGTCGGCCAGTCCCTCTGCCCGAGACGGTGCCTCCATCGCCGACGACCCCGTTACCCAACAGCTCGTGCTCTTCGGGGGCTACGACGGCACAGCCGTTCTCGCCGACACCTGGACATGGTCCGGCAGCAACTGGACGAAGCTGTCCCCCGCGATGAATCCGTCCGGCCGCCAGTATGCCTCAATGGCATACGACGCAACCACCGAGCAGATGGTGATGTTCGGTGGTTGGGACCCTAACAACCCCGACTCCTTTGACGACACCTGGGCTTGGAACGGCGCCACATGGTCGCCCCTCTCGCCGACACAAAGCCCCGCAGGGCGCTTCGCCGCCGACATGTGCACCGCCTCGAAAGGGATTGTCCTCTTCGGTGGTGGCGGAATGCAGTATTTCAACGACACCTGGACCTTCCAGGGTGTCTCGACCCCTCCCGGCGCGCCCAGCCGACTGAGAGCGGCTTCCGGTGACGCCATGGACACACTCAGCTGGAACGCGCCGCTCTTCGACGGTGGCAGCGCAGTAACAGGCTTCGACATCTACGAGAGCACGAAAGCAGGCGGGGAGGGCACAAAACCGGTGAACCGTTCTTTGCTCGCCGCCAGCGCACGGCGCTACGTCGCGGCGGGACTAAAGGATGGCACGCGCTACTACTTCACCGTCGCAGCGATAAACGCCGTGGGCATCTCACCGTTTTCAAACGAGGCCTCTGCAACTCCGGTGGCTAAACCAGGTCCACCCTCCACACTCAAGGCGGTCGCCAGCAAGGAAAGAGTCCTGCTTACGTGGAAGGCGCCGTCGTCTGACGGGGGAAGTGCTGTTACCGGCTACTACGTCTACGAAGGGACCAAATCGGGGAAGGAGCGCAGTAAGCCGCTGAATATCAAGCCGCTCTCGGCAAGCACTCTCACCTATACGGTCGCTGACCTCAAAAAGAGTACGCGGTACTTTTTCGTTGTACGGGCGATCAATCTCGCCGGAGTCGGCAGAGCATCGCAGCAGGTGACTGCCATCCCGTCATGAGCACCGCACGAACTCGACGCCCGAGGTCGATGCACATCTGTTCGCCCCTCAACTCCAGTCCGCGAGGTAGGACGCCTTGCCCAGAGTGGCGACGAGCAAAGGTCCGTACGGGTCCGGCGCGTACCGCGGCTGCTCACCGCCCGATGTTGCCCCGCATGTCGGCGTTCGGCGCCGCTGCTGCCACGAGATCGGGTATGACGGCCCCGAGCTCTCGCGCTTCCCACCGGTCGCCCTTGTCGACGCCGGGACCGGCGTGCCAACCCTCGGCGACGCTGATGCGACCGCCGGCGACGTTGAAGACGCGGCCCGTGATCCCATTCGACTCCGAGCTGCCGAGCCAGACAACGAGGGGGGCGATGTTGTCCGGATGGGTGGCGTCGAAGTCCTCCGGCCGGCGCTCCTCGGACCGCCGGCCCATCCCGAGGTTCTCCGTCATGCGCGTCAAAGCTCCCGGTGCGACGGCATTGACGGTCACGCCGTAACGGCCGAGCTCCATGGCCGCGATGACGGTGAAGGCGGCGATGCCCGCCTTGGCGGCGCCGTAATTCGTCTGGCCGGGGTTGCCGTAGATACCGGAGGAAGAGCTCGTGTTGATGATGCGGGCGTCGTTGGAGGCACCCTCCTTGGCCCGCTCCCGCCAGTACATGGCCGCCCACTTGGCCGGAGCGAACGTCCCGCGCAGGTGAACCCTGATGACGGCGTCCCATTCGGTGTCGGTCATGTTGACGAGCATCCGGTCGCGCAGGATCCCGGCGTTGTTGACGAGCACGTCGAGGCCGCCGAATGTCCCGACGGCGGTGTTCACGAGGCGTTGCGCACCCTCCCAGTCCGAGACGTCGTCGCCGTTGGCGACCGCATCGCCTCCCATCGCCCTGATCTCGTCGACGACTTCACCGGCCGGGCCTGCCGAGGTACCGGAGCCGTCGACCTCGGACCCAAGGTCGTTCACCACCACCTTGGCGCCTTGCCGGGCGAACTCGATGGCATGACCGCGCCCGATCCCGCGACCGGCTCCGGTGACGATCACGACGCGGCCTTCACATATCCCGTGCACGAGCTCTCCCTTGTACCTGTTCAGGCGTCCGCATGAGATGAGCTGCTCGGTTCCTTCGGCAGCCCGAGGACGCGCTCTCCGGCGATGTTTCGCTGCACCTGCGCCGTCCCGCCCCAGATCGTGACAGAACGCGTGAGCAGGAATGCCGACTGCCAGCGATCTGGTGTGTATCCACGGCCCTCCTCGCCCATCACAGTGGCAGCCGCCCCGCGGATGTTCATAACGATCTCCGCAAAGCGCTGTGCGTATTCGGACCAGAACATCTTGTTGAGGGCCGACGCCGGGCCGGGCTCCTTTCGAGCGGCGACGTCGGAGAGGATGCGCAGACCGTTGTAACGCATGATCTCGCAGTGTGTGAAGGCCCACGCCAGCTGCTGGCGCACGAGTGGGTCGTCCGCCTTGCCGATCCGGCGGGTCATCTCGACGGCGTCCCAGAACTGCTTGGCGTACTGCACGTGCTGAGTGGTGGCGTTGCCACCGCGCTCGTTGCCGAGCGTCGTCATCGTGACGCGCCACCCGTTGTTCAACCCTCCGATGACGTTGCCGAGCGGAGCGCGCGCCTCGGTGATGAAGGTCTCGGTGAAACCGGCGCCACCGTTCAGCTGCTTGATCGGTCTCAGCTCGAAACCGTTGGAGGAGCCGTCCTGGCGGAACATCGGCGTGAGCACGTAGGAGATTCCCCGATGCTTCGGGGCGTCGGGATCAGTCCGGCAGAGGCAGAACATCATGTTGGCGAGCTGTGCGCCTGAGGTCCAGACCTTCTGACCGGTGATGACGACCTCGTCCCCGTCGACCACGCCACGAGTCGCAAGGGACGCCAGGTCTGACCCCGCATCGGGCTCGGAGAAACCCTGGCAGTAGCGGTCGGTCCCGTCGATGATGCGGGGCAGGAACTGAGCCTTCTGCTCGTCGGTACCCCACACGATGATCGACGGTCCGACCAGCCATTCGCCCATGCCCCGGGTCACTCGGGGCACGCCGGCGCGGGCGAACTCCTCGTTCATGACGGCAACCTCGACCCCGCCCAGGCCGCGCCCGCCGAATTCGACGGGCCAGCTGACGCAGAGATAGCCCGCTTCGTAGAGCTTCGTCGTCCAGGGCCGAAGCGCCGGCAGGTTGCCGAAGGCCGCTTCGCGCTCGTCGACGCCGGCGAGATCATGCGGGGCATTCGCCTCCAGCCATTGGCGGAGCTCGTTACGAAAGGCGCGGGCGCCCGGCCCGAGGTCGATCTCCACCGTCATCTCCCCTCCTCATGGTGCCGAGCCCGTGACGGTCCTTTGACTCGTGCTCCGGTCAGGTACCCGAGGTGGAGCGACGAGCACACGTCAGGGCTCCCGAGGCTGGAAGAGGGGAAGGCAGCGACCATCGGGCAGCTGTTCCCAGGTCACCTCGAGGGGCATGCCCACCTCGAGGGAGTCGAGCGGGCAGTTGACGACGTTCGCCATCATGCGGACGCCCTCGTCGAGGTCGACAAGAGCGATCACATAGGGCCCCTTGCCGCCCGCCAGCGGGCTCGGGGCTCGGTGCTCTACGGTGAAGGTGTACAAGCTGCCGCGCCCACTCGCCGGCCGCCACCTGAGCGAGGTGGCCGTGCAGTAGGGGCATTCCTCGCGAGGGTAGAAGATCGGTCGCTCGCAGCCCGAGCACCACTGGAGCAGGAGGCGTCGCTCCCTCGTGGCCTCCCAGAAAGGTGCCGTCGTAGCGGTGGCCGGCGGCTCCGTGCGGGCGGCGGGCGCCCCTTGCTCCGTCACAAGGTGTCTTTCGTGCCGAGCACGATCGTCGACATGACCGAGAGCACCATGCCCGACCCGTGCGCGACGGCAACCTCGGCTCCACCGACCTGGCGGGCGCCGCACTCGCCGCGAAGCTGACGGACGGCCTCCACGATGAGGAACATCCCGTACATGCCGGGATGGGTGTAGGAGAGCCCGCCACCGTTCGTGTTCATCGGGAGCGAACCGCCGGGCCCGATCGTGTCGTCCTCCACAAAGGGGCCCCCTTCGCCCTTGGCGCAGAAACCCAGATCCTCGAGATGCAACAGGGCGGTGATCGTGAAGCTGTCGTATCCCATGAGCACGTCGACGTCACTGGGCTTGACGCCCGCCATGGCGAAGGCGGCGGGTCCGCAGACCGCGCCTGGAGTCCGCGTGAGATCCGGCATCTGGCTGATCATCATGTGGTCGTGCGCCGTGGCGGCGCCGAGCACGTAGACGGGCGGGCGGGGCAGGTCGTCGGCACGCTCGGCGCTCGTCATGACGAAAGCGCCCGCACCGTCGGTGACGAGGCAACAGTCGAGCAGGTGCAGGGGCGACGACTGCAGCGGCGACGCGAGGACGTCGTCGACCGTGATGGGCTCGCGATAGCGCGCCTTCGGGTTCATCGAAGCCCACTGGCGTGTGCTGACGGCGATCTTCGCCAGCTGTTCCGGAGTGGTGCCGTACTCGGCCATGTGACGCGTCGCCGCCATGGCGTAGGGCCCCATCGGCATGCGCAGCCCGTAGGGCCATTCCCACTCGGCGGCCGGGTTCGGCCCGACGGGTCGCCAGGCACCGGGGCGCCCATGACGGCGATCGCTGCGGGGCGTCGCCCCGTAGACGCTCACGACGACATCACACAAGCCAGTGGCGATGGCGGCGGCGGCGTGCTCGGCGTGAACCTCGAAGCTCGAACCACCCGTGTGCGTCGACTCGGTGAACGTCGGGTGGATCCCGAGGTACTCGGCGAGGGCCACCGACGACGTCGTATGGCAGACGCCGTCGACGTCACCTCGCCCGAGACCGGCATCGGCGAGCGCCGCGTCGATCATGCTGGCCTCGAGCGCCCGGCCCGAGAGCTCCAGCTCTCCCGTCGGCGAGGCGTCGTCGGCGACACCGACGATCGCTGCCGCCCCGCGAAGGGTCCTCGCCATCGCCAAGATCTAGCACGCCCCTCTGCCAGGCGCCGCGTCCAGATGACGCGAGGTGAACTGCGTCATCGCCCCCGCACGAAGGCGGCCGCCGGCGGGAGCGCCGGCGTCAACGGCCCTCAGTTGAGGAAGGGAAGCGGTTTGAAGTTCCCGCCGAGAATGCGGCTGGCCGGCGCGTAGCCGAGAACGTCCTCGAGGATCGTGGCGTAGATGCGGCGAAAGTCCGTCGTGACGACGAGGTTGCCGAGCGGGTCGAGCTTGGAGAGGCTCGGTTGGGCACCGTAGAAGCCACCCTTGACCCCGGGGCCTACCACGAACACGACGCCGGAGGAACCATGATCGGTCCCGGCGCTCCCGTTCACCTCGGGGCGCCGACCGAACTCCGAGTGAATCATCAGCACGGGGTTCTTGCCCTCCACCGGGCTCGGGAAGACGCCCATGAAGTTCTCTACGGCGGCGTCGAGCTGCGAGAGCAGCGAGTAGTGCGTGTCGAGCTGGTCGGAATGGGTGTCGAAGCTGCTCCAGCCGACTCCGTACGCCTTCGTCGGGAGTCCGTACTCGATGAGCTCGGCGACGATGTCGAGCTGGTTGCCGATGTCGCCGGAACCGCGATCGCTGGGGTTCGGCGGAATCGATTCGGCATTGAGGGCTGCCTCGGCGGCGGCACCGACGGCGAGCAGGTTGATGCCTGACTCACCAACGTCGTTGCTGAGCGCCACGGCGCCGTGGTAGGGCGTCATGAGCTTCTTGTAGATCTTCAGGAAGTACGTGTCCTGCCCCGGCATCTGGGAGCCGCCCGACGTGTTGTCGTTGAGGGTGCTCGCCTGCTGGCGATCACCGACGAAAGCCGTCGGCAGCGTCGGCCCCACGCTGAGCGCCCGGAACGGATCCGTGCCCGTGACATCGAGCCAGCGCCCGATCCAGCCGGATGCATCGTCTCCGGTGACGGTGGCCGTCTGCCAGATGTCCATCGAGACGAAGTGGCTGTAGTTGGGGTCCGGGTACTCGACGCCGAGGATGACGGCGACTTGGCCGGCCTGATACAGCGAGTACAGGCCGCTGAGTGCGGGGTGGAAGCCGAGCTCCTCGCCGTCGAGGGATCCGAGCGTGAGCACCTCGTCGCCCGGGATGGTGAGACCGGGACGCAGGCGGTGGTAGTCGCTGTTGAGATAGGGCACGACGGTGTTCAGCCCGTCGTTGCCGCCCGTCAAGGTGCAGAGAACGAACGGCCCCGGCTTCACGCTCGAGGCGTGTGCTCGTACCCGGGCACGTGCCGGCAGCGTCGAGGCCACCGTCGCCGGATGCCGCGGCAGCCCGACGTGGGCGGCGCCCGCCACGGCACCTGCGCCGAGCGTCCTCGACAGGAACTGGCGTCTGTCCAAGGTCCCCATTCGATCCTCCACTCAGTTCAACATGAAATCTGGGGACACGAGGGCGAGCGTGACGAGCTCTTGGGCCGGCCACGAACCTCCGTCCTGCTTCAGTGCCGAGGCCAAGGTGACGAGCGACCCGTAGGTCTGCTTGGACCACTTGTCGACGGCGAGCAACTCGGCCACGGCGGCGACCTGCTGCGACGGCTTGCCGTTGAGGTCCTCGATCGTTGTGAGGTCGGCGTAGCTTGCGAGCATCTGGGCGAGCTGCAGGTACGAGCTGGCAGCCGTCGTCGTGAGCCAGAACTGGTTCTGCCCCCAGCCGCCGACGCTCGGGGGGGCGAAGGGGAGCTGGCCGAGCTGGCCGAGATTCCAGCCGAGCGACCCATCCGGGAGCGCTGCCGTGTTGAGACCGAGAACCCTGAGGGCGCTCGCCACGTACTCGATCGGCTGCTTCACGAGTCCGCCGCGGGCCTCGGGCGATACGAAGGCGGGATGCAGCAGGATCGCCTCCAACAGCCGGGTCATGTTGAGGTCGCGGGCGTAGGCCTTCGACAGACCGCGCACGATCGGGTGCTTCGCCGTGACGGGAAAGGCGAGCCAGGACCAGATCCTCGAGACGACCCAGCCGGGCGAGGCGGCGGAATGGGTGGCAATCTCGATGACGTCGTCGCCGGAGAGGTTGCCGCGGTGACCGAGATAGGTCTTCACGCCGTTGTCGTGGTCGTACGGGTTGATGTAGAACTCGCCCGTCGTGTAGTCGAGCTGCCAGCCCGTGAAGCAGCGCGCACCTTGGCGCACGTCCTCCTCGGTGTAGTGGCCGGCGCCCATCGTGAAGCGCTCCATCAACTCGCGTGCGAAGTTCTCGTTCGGCTGGTGGCGGTGATCGGTCCCCGTGTCGAGCCAAATCAGCATGGCCGGATCCTGCGCGACAGCCGTCACGAGCTCCTGGAAGTTGCCTGGCCCGAGGCGGCGGAACAACTCGTTCTGGGCGTACATGAGGCTCGCCCAGCCCACCTTGTCGAACGAGGTCGGGAACTGGCAGTGGAGGAGGAGCACCAGCTTCTCGCGAAGGGGTGTGTCGGACACCACCATCCGCTCGATCCACCACGTGATGAGCTCGCTGAACTCGTTCCAGGCGTCGAAGGTGTACCCGGGCACGTTGGCCTGCGGGATCGTCGTGAGGTGAGGGAGCGGCACCCGGTCGCCCGCTGCATCGCGGGCGCTCAGGCCCTCGATGAGCTCGCTCACGAGCTCGCTCCAACTCCGCTTCGACATCTCCGCCACGCTGCTGGCGGTAGCACCAAAGCCCGCCCGCCGGTGCAGGTGAGCTACAAGCTGGGGGTTCGTCGCCACCGTGCATTTTTACCACACACGGTGGCGATGTCAATACCTAGAGTGGTAACTGGCCTCACGCCGCGTCCTCCGCCCGCTGCGAGACGGACAGGTGACACGCACGCCGCCATCGAGCGTTGACCCATTTGCGCCAGTTCCTCTAGCCTGCGTCATGAGGCCCGATGCGATCGCATCGCGACCAACAAAGAAGGGGGTGCCCGACGCACGTGGCGCCCGTCGATGACTGAGACCGAATCCCGAGGACAAGTTCACCGCGCCGCATCGGAGTCGCAGCTGCCGTCAGAGGCCGACGCCCGCGCGATCTCTGACGAGCTGCTCAGCGCCTTCATGGCGCTCATGCCCGATGCAGCCGTCGCAATTGACCCGACCGGCAGCATCGTGGCGGTCAACGGGCAGGCCGAGAAGCTCTTCGGCTACCCATCCGGCACGCTCACCGGTCTCGCCATCGAGACGCTCGTTCCGGAACGGGCGCGGAGCCGGCACCGCCACCACCGCGCTGCCTACGTGGCCGAGCCGCAGAGCCGCCCGATGGGTGCGGGGCTCGAGCTCGCCGGCCGGCGTCGAGACGGCGGCGAGTTCCCCGTGGACATCAGCCTGGCTCCCATCACGAGTGCCGGCGGGCATCTCGTCGTCGCCGCCGTGCGCGATCTCACCGAGAAGCACGCGGCGACGGCCGCACAGGCGGAGCTCGCCGCCATCGTGCGCTCCTCCCTCGACGCCATCATGTCGACGACCCTCGAAGGCCAGATCACGAGCTGGAACCCGGCGGCCGAGCGCCTGTTCGGCTACACCCGCGACGAGATCGTCGGTCAGCACATCGCCATCCTCGTATCTCCAGAGGCGTCGATCGTCCTGGAGGAGCTCCTCGATCTCGCTTCTGAGGGCGCCTCCCGCGGTGCCCGCGACACGCGTTGGTGTCATCGCGACGGCCATGAGATCGACGTCGCCGTCTCGATCTCGCCGTTGCGGGACCGCAGCGGAACGTTGCTGGGTTTCTCGTCGATGGTTCGCGACATCAGCGAACGGAAGCTGGCCGAGAACGAGCTGCGCCGCCTCCTCGCCGAGGAGGAGCGCCTCGAGCGCCAGCACGAGGTCACGGCGGCCATCCGCCTTGCCCTCCTGTCCGGGACGCCTCTCGTCGAAGCCCTGACGCTCATCTGCGAGCGGGCAACCGAGCTGTTGGCGGCGCCCGTCGTCGTCATCAGCGTGCGTGACGGCGACGAGCTGCGCGTCGTGGCCGCTACCGGAGCCGCTTCCGAGCTGCTCGGGCGGGCGCTGCCGGAGCGGGAATCGTTTGCGCAACAGGTCCTGCGGAGCGGAGGGCTCCTTCAGGTGGCACACCGCAGCGACCTCTCGGGCGTGCCGGTGCCGCCCTCCATGCCCGATGGTCCGATTGTCGGGGTTCCCATCGCCGTCGGCGGCGAGGCCGCCGCCGTGCTTTCGGCCGTCAGAGAGGCGGACGCCCCCGAATACAGTGCAGCCGACTTCGTGGCAGCCGAGAACCTCGCCGCTCAGACCGCACTCGCCTTCGAGCTCGAACGCGCCCGACAGGACCGCGAGCAGATCGTTCTCGTGAGTGACCGCGAGCGCATCGCCCGCGATCTGCACGACCACGTCATCCAACAGCTCTTTGCCACGGGCATGACCCTGCAGAGCCTGTTGCCACTCATCGAGCGGCCGATGGCCGGTGCCCGGGTGACGGACGCGATCGACTCGCTCGACGAGACGATCCGGGAGATCCGCAACACGATCTACAACCTCTCGAAACCGACGCCGGGCAGTCAGCAGCTGCGAGCACAGATCCTCGACCTGCTGCGGGTGGCCGAGGGCAGCCTCGGGTTCGCCCCGTCGATCCGTTTCGAGGGCCCGGTGGACGTGGGCGTCCCCCACCTTGTGATCCCCGACGTCCTCGCCGTCGTGCGGGAGGCACTCTCGAACGCCGCCCGCCACGCCGGTGCGAAAGCGGTGTCGGTTCATGTCGGGATCGCCACGGGCGATCTCGGCGTCACGATCATCGACAACGGAGTCGGTGCGGGCAGCATCGTTCGCTCGAGCGGCCTCGCCAACATGGAGGAGCGGGCTCGTCTCCACGGTGGGCACTTCGAGCTCTCGTTGCCGGCTGAAGGCGGCACGCGCATCGACTGGGTGATCCCACTGCAGGAGTGAGGCCTCAGGGTCGACCGCACCTCCCGAGCCTGTCGTCAGCCTCCGGCGAGGCCGCTCACCACGACGGCGACGCACAGCCCGACCCAGAGCACGAGGCACGGCGACACCGCCCACTTCACGATGGCACGCTGCCGGCGGGCGAGGATCTCGAACCACTCCTCCTTGGTGACAGTGCCGCGCCGGACGTCGCTCTCGGAGCGTCGATCGAACCACCACCGACGCTCCGCCAGCTGGCGCATGCGAGCGTCGTCGCGCACGTACCAGCGGCTGATGACGAGGAGGGCCAGCCCCATGACGCACAGACCGAGGCCTTCGAGCACGAGGGTGGTGTTCATGCTGGGCTTCGCGGGCGAGTGGCGCCACGAGGCGCGAGGAATGGATCCAGCAGCTGTGAGCAGAGCAGGCGAGCCGGCCGGCGCTTGCTGGCCTGCTCGACGGGCAGCGGCCGGTCCGCCAAGCCGGTGCGGCAGGGCGCTTGTGCCGGCCGGGGGAAGATGGCCCTGTGGGCGAGGACGTCCCACACGGTCAGCACGATCCCGAGGTTGACGTCGTAGGGCCCGTCGGCGGCATGGTGGATGCGGTGGTACGCCGGACTGACGAGGATCCGTCCAAGCGGCCCGAAGGTCCATCGCACGTTGGCATGCGGCAAGGCGCCGAGACACAGGTAGGCCGTGATGAGAACGGGGGCGAGGGGGCGAGCGCCCATGACGGCCACGACCGGCACGGCTGCGGCCAGGAAGCTCACCGTGTGCACGAGCGGATGCGTCCGGAACGTCGTGAGGACGCTGAGCTCCTCCTGGCTGTGGTGAAGGGCGTGCACGCGCCAGAGGACGGCCACGCGGTGGTCCGCCCAGTGCGTGAGCCAATTGCAGCCGTCCATGGCGACGAGCGTCACACTCAGGGCGAGCCAACGTGGCCAGCTGGACGCCCAGGGCGCTCGCAGCCAAGCTGCGTCGCCCAGCAACAGGTGAGCCGACGCCACGCCGAGCAGCGTCACGAGCGGGACGACGGCGCCGGCGAAGACGAGGAGGTAACAGGCGTCTTGCACGTGGCCGCGCGCCAGGAGCCGGCGCCGCTCGGCCGGCCAGAGCCGCTCGCAGACGAGCGTCACGAGAACGACGGCGAGGACGCTCGGCCCGACGAGCTCGACGCGGGCGGCCGCCAGGGTGTGGCCGAGCTGCCCGTGGCGGGCGAGTGGGCTGGCGCCCTCGCACGTCACGAGGGCCGTCATGATGGCGAGGAGGACGGTCGGCAGGCAGAGGGGCCGTCGAGCCGCTGCCCGCACGACGGGGGCCAGACTGGCCTCAGGGGCGCTCGACGTCGCCTCGTTGCGTGCCACCGCCAGAGGATACGGACTGTGGCGGCCGAGCGACTGCCAACCGGACACATCCGTGCGACCGATCCGGGCGACCACTGGCGGGCGGGCGCCTCAGTCGAGTGGCCGCTCGAAGGCGAGCGCCTGCTCGTAGCGGTCGGAGTAGAGCGGTATCCGGTAGTAGCCACGGGTCTCGTAGAACGCCACCGCCTCCGGCTGGGAGGGTCCGGTCTCGAGCCGGACGATCCGGTAGCCCGCCTCGCCCGCCGCACCCTCGAGGGCGTCGAGGACGGCGCCGGCCAGCCCGCGCCGGCGATGCGCTGGGCTCGTCCACAGCCGCTTCACCTCGCAGATCTCGTCGTCGAGTCGCCGAAAGCCGCCACCCGCAAGGGTTACGCCATCTTCTGTGATCACAAAGAAGGCGCCATCGGGCGGCTCGAATTCCGCCGCTCTGGCGTGCTCGAGCTCGTCGATCTCCCCGTAGCGGACTCGGTACTCCCCGCCGAGACCGCTCAGCAAGGGGGCCACGGCGGCGTCGTCGTACGGGACACGCCGAGGCTCGGGCTTGGTCACCTGTTCAGAGCGATCCATGCGGTCAGCATGGCATCACGTGGCCCCTCCGAAACGAGGCGGCCGGCCGGCTCAGTCGAGGGCAGCGTCAACCTGCTCGGCGACCTCGTCGGTCGGGGCAAACGGGTGCACGGCAGGTACGGTGCCGAGCCGGCCGGCTTCGAAGTCTTCGAACGCCTGTTGAATCTCCGCCTTCGTGCTCATGACGAAGGGGCCGTACCAAGCGATCGGCTCACGGATCGGCTCGCCCCCGAGGATGAGCAGCTCGAGGGACGTGGTACGCGAGTCCTGCTCGTCGGCGGCTTCGACGCTGAAGACGTCGCCGGCGCCGAACACGGTGAGCTGACCGGTCTCGACGGGACGCCGCTCCAGCCCGACGGAGCCGCGCCCTTCGAGCACGTAGGCGAGGGCGTTGAAGCGGCCGGGCCACGGGACGACGACTCTCGCCCCCGGTGACAGTGTGGCGTGCAGCATCGTCATGGGCGTGTGGGTCGACCCGGGGCCGCGCCGCCCGTCGATCTCTCCGGCGATGACGCGCAGCACGGCGCCGGCGTCGGGCGACGTCAGCAAGGTGACGCGATCGCCGTCGAGGTCCTGATACTGCGGGTCGATCCACTTCTTGGCCCGCGGCAGGTTGACCCACAGCTGCAGACCGTGGAACCAGCCACCGGCCGCCACAACCTCGTGAGGTGGCGTCTCGATGTGCAGGATGCCCTTGCCGGCCGTCATCCACTGGGTGCCGCCGTCTTGGATGACGCCACCGCCGCCGGTGGAGTCGGAGTGCTGGATGATGCCGTCGATCATGTAAGTGACCGTCTCGAAGCCGCGGTGCGGGTGCCAGGGCGTTCCCTTCGGCTCGCCGGGGGCGTAATTGACCTCCCCCATCTGATCGAGGTGCACGAACGGGTCGAGGACGGCGAGGTCGACACCGGCAAAGGCCCGCCGAACGGGAAAGCCTTCCCCCTCGAAGCCCTTCGGCGCCGTCGTCACCGACGCCACGGGCCGCTGGATGGCCGTGCTCGCCGGCGCCGCGATGCGGGGCAGCCGCGTCGGATCATCAATGCTGACAGCGGGCATGAGCACCTCCCGTCGAAAAGTACCGGTTTAGCGCTCTCTCACGGCGTCGCCGACGGCCCCCCCGGCGCGTCGATCCAGGTCGGCGAATCCGAGCCGAGGGGGCGCGCCGGCAGTCTCCACCTGGGCGGCGTCACCGACATCTGCAGGGCTGGCTTGAGGAACCCGAGCCGCCCGTAGCCGCTCTCCGTCTCGTCCATGAGCGTGGCGACGTTGCCCAGGTCGGTCGCAGCGGCCGGGTTGAGATCGGCTCCGAGAGCGAGAAACCACATCGCCGTGCGGGCCAGTGACGTCTGCACGTGCACGAGCCTCCCTCGCTCGCCCGCCTCCGCAGGGCGATCATGGCTCCGAGGGCGGCGAGGTAGCCGGTCGTGTAGTCGTTCATGGCGGCCGGCGCCAGCATCGGCCGGCCACCGCCCTGCACGACCGTGACGCCGGTGGCCGCCTGGGCGAGCTGTTCCCAACCGGGGCGATCGTTCCAGGGGCCGACCTGGCCGTAAGCGTTCTCGGAGACATAGACGATGCCCGGCCGGAGCGCCGCCAGCTCATCGGGCCCGAAACCGCGGCGGTCGAGCGACCCGTGCTGGAAGCCCTGCGAGAAGACGTCGGCACCGACGACGAGCTGGCGCAGCCGTGCAGCATCCTCCGGCCGGCGCAGGTCGAGGTGGGCTTGACGCTTGCCGTGCCCGGTGTCGATCTCGAACAGCGGGATGGTCGGCAGGTGAGGTGCCGCCACGTGCAGCACGTCGGCGCCGTGCTCGGCGAGCGTGCGAGCTGCCGTCGGGCCGGCGAGCACCCGCGTGAGGTCGAGGACTCGGATGCCGCTCAGCGGGCGCTCCGCCGCTGCGAAGGGCACCGGCGGTCCCTCGCCGATTCGGGTGACCTCGATGAGGGGCCGGTCGGCCAGAGCGCGGCCCTGCGGGTGCCGTCCCCATTCGGCAGGTGATCGGCAGATGGCGCCGCACAGGCCGGCGAGTGCCAGGACGTCCTCGAGCTCGCCGGCCTCCCGCCGTGCCACCGCCTCTGCCACGGCATCGTTGTCGGGCTCACCGCCTAGCCCGAGCACGCGCAGGATGGCCGCCGGTTCATCGAAGCTGCCGTGCAGGTGGATGTAGCGACCATCCCTGCAGCGGAAGATGCTCGTGAGGTGGGCGCCGGCGCGGTGACCGAGGAGGGGGACGATGCCACCTTGGATCTGCAGCAGCAGGAAGCTGTGGAGGGAGGCAGCGGCGTGCCGGACGTCCACGCGCAGCCGCTGAGGCGGAAGCCCTCGAAGCTGGCCGATGCAGGCGGCCTCCTGTCCGAGGAGACCGAGCACCGTGGCGGCTCCCTCGCCGAGGTGCAAGGGCGACCGCAGCACCGGGTCGGCACCGAGGATCTCGATGTCGGTCGTGGGCGCCAGCGCCAGACCCGCCCGGGCGCAGTAGTCCTCGATGCGGGCACGCAGCACGCTCCCATCTTGGCGGACGCGGCACGTCTCCCGTTGCGAGGCGCTCCCAGGCTCAGTCCGAAAGAGCTGCCTGCATCTCCCACACGAGGATCTCGGCGGGCTCTGCGGCGGTCAGGCGCTGTCCGCCCGTGCCCGTGAAGCGCACGGCGTCACCCTCCTCCAGCGTGCCGGCGCCTTCGAGCGCCACGCTGCCACGCGCCAGGAAAAGATGGATCCAAGGCGCCTCCGGCAGCTCGACGGTCTCACCGGGCTGCATACGGGCAGCGTGCAGGGCGGCATACCGGTTCTTGATGCGGATGGCCGCCACGTCGTCGTGGCGTCGCATGCCGGATGCCACCGGCACGAGCCCGCCACGCAGCAGCTCGTCGTCGATCTCGAGCTGCTCGTAACCCGGATCGATGCCGCGCTCGTCGGGTACGACCCACATCTGGATGAAGTGCACGGGCTCGTCGTGGCGGTCGCCGCCGTGCAGGCGCCAGGCGTCGTTCTTCTCGGAGTGCCGGATTCCCGTGCCGGCGCTCATGCGCTGGGCAAGGCCCGGGTAGATCACGCCGCTGTGGCCTTCGGAGTCCTGGTGGACGAGGGAGCCCTGCACGACCCATGTGACGATCTCCATGTCCCGATGCGGGTGGGTGTCGAATCCCGTGCCGGCTGCCACGCGGTCGTCGTTGCTCACGAGCAGGACGCCGTGGTGGGTGTTGCCGGCATCGAAGTGCGGGCCGAAAGAGAACGAATGCTTCGAGTCCAGCCAGCCGAGGTTGGTCTTCGCGCGGGCGGCGGCGCGACGGATCTCCACTTCGGGTGCGACCTCTGCGGTCTTCACGGTTGACATCCCTCCCAGGTACTAGTTGACGAATCAACTACTGCGACAACGCCGGCGGGGTCGTACGTATTCCGGCGCCGGCGGGTCCAGCCTCGACCTCGACGGCATTCTTCTGCGCCATGATGGCGCCATGACGGTCATCAAGGTAAATGCCATCGATGTCGAGAGCGGCTCCGGAGACGAGCTTGCCCGCCGCTTCGCCGGGCGGGCGGGTGCCGTGGACACAGCGGAGGGCTTCGAGGGTTTCGAGCTCCTGCGACCGACCGACGAGCGGCGAACCTGGCTCGTCGTGACGCGCTGGCGCGACGACGACGCCTTCGACGCCTGGGTGAGCTCGCCGGCCTTCGCCCACGGACACCGCGGCGCCGGCGCTCCGCACGGCGACGCTCCACTCGCCACCCACAGCGAGCTGTGGTCCTACGAGCCCGTCGACCTCTCCGCAGGCGACAGCGCTCGGGCGGTGCCGGGCGACGCCGGCTGAAGGCTCCCTGCGACGGACCGAGAAGATGACGCCAGGGAGAATCCAGATGGCACAGAGATCCACGCCGGCGGTACCGGTGGCGGCACGGGCGCTCCCGAGCGCCATCCGGGCCGTCGCCGTCCTCGTCGTTGCCCTTGCGGCCTGCGGAGTCGGCGTCGCCGGGGCGGCGACTCCGCGGACGTCACGGACGCTTTGGGTCGCACCGGCGAACACGACGAAGGGCTCCGCAGCCTGCAGGACAGCGCCGTACCACTCCATCGCTAGTGCCATCGACGCCGCCGCCGCCGGCGACACAGTCATCGTCTGCGCTGGCATCTATCGCGGCTCGACGACGATCACGACGGGCATCCCCTTTCAGCCAGAGATCACGACTGGCGCCGACATCGACAAGTCGATCGTCCTGATCGGCCGGCACGGTGCCACCATCAATGCCGCCCACCTCGACAACGGCGTCACGTTCTTCAAGGCCAGTGACGCCGAGGTGGAGGGTTTCTCCATCTCCGGTGCGCTCGGGGAGGGTGTCCTCGCATTGCGATCCACCAAGGTCACGATCGCCGACAACGTCGTCACCCGCAACGACAAGGGCAGCTCGTCGAGCTCCTGGAGCGAATGTGAGGCCTCCGGCAACGTCCCGAACGACTGCGGCGAGGGCATCCACCTCATGTCGACGAGCCTTTCGAAGGTGCTTGACAACACCTCGGAGTTCAATGCAGGCGGCATCCTCCTCAGTGACGATCTCGGCTCCCCCACCGAAGGCAACACCGTGAGCGGCAACCTCGTGGAGGACAACGAGTCGGATTGCGGGATCACGGTGGTCGGCCACAGCGGGCACGCCGTCAACGCCGCCGGGCATCCGACGCCGAAAGCGGGCGGCGTCTTCGGCAACACCATCAGCGACAACGTCGTGATCTCGAACGGCACCAACCCCGCCTCGGGGGAGCTCGGCGGCGGAGGCATCCTCTTCGCCTCCGGCACCCCCGGAGGGGGCGCGTACGACAACAGCGTGACGGGCAACGAGATCGCCGGCAACGGGCTCAGCGGCATCACGGTTCATCAGCACTTCCCGCTGTCGGACCTCTCCGGTGACGTTTTCTCCGGAAACTGGATCGGCACCAACGACATCCTGGGCGATCCGGGCACGGGCGACTCGGTGACGACGGGCGTGCTCCTCGACAACGGCGGCACCGGTAAGTCGATCAAGGCGACGGTCACCGGCAACACGATTGCGTGGGACACCTACGGCATCTACGACGACGCCGGCGGCCTCGCACAGAAGGGCAACGTCTTTCTCCACGTGACGGTCCATGTGAAGTCATAGCGCGACGGGGCAGAACGGCTCGTCCGGGCCGACGGTCCTCGCCTGTGCTTGCCGGTCTTCCTAGAATCCCCGGCGAGGAGCGCGACATGGCCGCAGGACCCATTCCGAGAGCACGGCCGCCCGGTCCTTCGCTCCGCCTCTCGATTCCCCTCCTCGCCCTCGGTGTTGTCGCAGCCGTCGTATCGATCGTCGGGCTCGCCAACGTCCTGTTGCACACGATCTCCGACGCCACCTTGATGTCGACGCCGGGCAGTGAGCAGGTCACTCTTTCTTCCGGCACCTACGTCTTCTACGTCGAGGCGGGAACGGCCTCCCTCGCCGCCACCCCAACGTCGGTCGACGTCACAGGCCCGGGCGGCGGGAGCGTGCCGCTTCAGCTCCAAAGCACGACAGAGACCGTCGCTCGAGGAGGTCGTGAGTTCTCCGGGCGGCTCGGTTTCACAGCCTCGGTGGCTGGCGACTACACCATCACGATCCACACCTCAGGTTCCACCCTCGTCGTGGCTCCCGCCTTCACGACCATCGCCCGTGACAACCTCGGCTGGGTCATCGGCCTCCTCGTCAGTCTGCTGGCGGGTCTCATCGGACTCGTCCTTCTCGTCGTCGGGCTCGTGCAGCGGTCAAAGGCCAAGAAACGGGCGGCCCAGTACGGCGGCGGCGTCTGGGGAGGTCCGCCCGGTCCTTGGCCAGGTCCTCCCGGACCACCCCCCGGGGGCCGTTGGCAGGCACCGGGCGGTTGGCCCGCGCAGCCCGCTTGGGGCTGGCAACAGGGTCAGCAGAGTTGGCCGCCACCGACGGGACAACCGGCATGGCCCCCTCCCCAGCAGCAACCGGCGTGGTCACCCACGCCGAGATCGGCCCCGCCGCCCTCGGACGAGCCCACCGAGCACTCCGGGCCGTTCGACGGTCCACTGCCCGGATGGCCACGACCGAGTAGCAAGCCGTCGCAACCACCGCAGTGACCAACGGTGCACCGCCGCTCAGGTAGCGGCGAGATGGGTCTTGTCCGAAGCAATGAGCTTCTTCAAGTCATTGTCCGCCGGGGATACCTTGAGGGCCTGCTCGTACCAGTAGAGGCTTGTGTTGTAGTCGTGATCCTTCATGGCAATCGTACCGAGACCGAGGAGCGCGACATAGGTCCATGGGTCGAGCTGGAGGGCGTGCAAGTTCTCTCGCTGCGCCGCCCCCCGGTTACCAAGCTGAAGTTCTAGGCTCCCGATCTCGCCAGCCAACGTCGGATCCGCCGGATCTCGTTGGCTTGCCGTGACGTACCAGTTGAGGGCGTGTTCTACGGCTGCGGTCCCGCCACTGTCGAAGTCGGACGCCCAGAGGTAACCCTCGGCGACTGCAGCTGCCGACTGGGCCCAATACGGAAGTAGGAAGTTTGCATTCTTGCCCGCGGCGATCTTCGCCTGCGGCTGAACGTCCTTGTAGCTCACGTACTGGTAGTAGTCGCCGGCGAGCATCGTGCTGCCGAGCAGCAATGACGCCACCAGTAGCACAGCTGTGACGAGGGCGCCATATCGTGTCGGGCGAACACGTGTTGTGGGACCAGACCCGACGTCATCCTCCCCACTCGACAGGCTCCGCCTCGACGTGCTGTCGCCCACAGCGGCCGGGCTTGCCTCCGCCACAGCGGAGCCGAAACCACTCCAGCGAAACGCCGCCAACCCGACAGATTGTCCGGACAGCGATACGGTCGCCGCTCCAAGTGCAAGGAATGCGACGGGCGTGACCCCGACATTGAGTGGTTCGATGAGCTCCACGCTGAGTATGGCTACAGCACAGGCGAGAAACGGTCCTCGAGCCTTTAGCGCTGCACCGCCAAGCCAGGCGAGGAAGGCCAGGAAGCCGAGTATCCCAGTCGTGGCAAGGACCTCGACCAGGAAGTCGTGGGAATCGGCCGGCAATGTCCCCACGCCGAGATGGGCGGCGAAGCTGGCGCTCACGTGAGGAGCGATTGCAGAGAGGACCTCGCCGGGGCCGACGCCGACGAGCGGTCGGTGGACCAACGACTCGAGTGCCAGGTGCCAGATGTGCAAACGGGTGCCATATGTCGTGCTCGACGTCCCGGACGTGACTCGGGCGCCGAGGCCGGAACCGCCTGACACATACGAGGCTGCGTAGCCAACCATCGTGAGGACAGCGAAGGGCGCCGCCCTACGAAGGCCATAGACAACGAGCGACGCCGCCATGATCACCAACATGATCGGCAGAGCGGCCCTCTCGAGCGTCAACTCGAGCGAAGCGGAAAGAATCAGAACGATGGGCCACCACATCCTCCTGTTCGCACCCGTCGACGCCCGGCCGGCGATCAGCGCCAGGGCACCGAGCAGGATGGCCTCGAGATGGATGGGGTTGCCAAGCATCCCATCGGCTTGTCCTCCTTGATATAGGACGAGGGCGCCGCTCGGGTGCGTTCCTACCTGGTAGATGGCCGTGAGGGCGTTGATGGCTGCTCCAACGACGATGCCACCGAACGCCCAGGTCAACTCCTCTGGCTTGAGCTTGGCTCCGATGGCAAAGGCACCGGCGCACCCGAACCAGAACAGCCAGGCGGTTCCCCAATCGTAGAGGCCGAAGAACCCCGTATCGACAGAGGGAGACAAGAGCACCGAGATCAGGCCGACCACAAGAAAGGCAATTCCCGCCCGAGCTGCCCAGGTGATGTGTGACGATCTCGCGAGACACACGAGAGGAACGGCACCGACGGCGGCCACGACAAGGAGAACGGCAAATTTCGGCGTGAACGTCAGAGAGAACATCGACGGCGAGAAGGCCGTCGGCAAAAGGGCAGCCGTCGCGACAGCGGCAAGAGCATAGCCACCTATACCTGATCGGACCCTTGGCGGATCATCGCCGCGGCCAGCGACGTCGTCGTTGCCTGGCACCTCTGCGATGACGGACTCCACGGTCTCAGCTTGCCATGTGTGCGCCCGCATACCTCGCGACCCTCAGTTCCTATCAGTCGCCGTGGAAAGTTCGCTCGCTCGTGCCACCAGGTCGCGTCCGGTCCGGCCCGTGGTACGGCTACACATACATCGGACGCGTCGGCGACACTCGAGCGATTCGGGACGGACGGCCTCAGCTGCTAGCAGGCCCTCTCAAGATCCCTTCGAAAAAGCCCAGTGCCCAGGCGGCATGCATCGTCGGTAAGGCACTTGCCATCACGAGCCCCTCCGTCGTGCCCTCCTGCGCCATCTCAATAACGGCCCGGCTTCCCACGACAAGGGCATAGACGGCCACGAGCGGCCGGCGCCAAGGGCTGAGAAGGCCGACGGCGAGGGCTGGGACAGCCAGCTGACGCGCCGAGAGCGACGACGGGTGCTTTCGGATCGTGATCGCCCGTTTCGTGCCGTAGCGCCGGAACTGCCGCCACAGGGGCCCGAGGCCCTCGCGCACGGCATAGGTGGACGAGATGGAGGGATCGAGGAACACGCCGCCGGCGCTCTGGGCCCGGAACGCCAGCTCGGCGTCCTCGTTGCCCCCGAACCACTCGTCGTAGCACCCAAGCGCCCGTATGGTGTCGAGGCGGTAGGCGCCCAGGTACACCGTGTCGACGAACCGCCCTGCTCCTTCGACGCGGCGGAACGGGGCCGGGCCGGCACCGAGACGCGAGGTCATCGCCTCGCGAAGCCCGCGCTCGGCAGCCGTCGAGGCCGTGTAGCGCATCGGGCCCCCCACCATGGCTGCCTTCGTCTCCTCGAGGACGGCGACGCAGCGCTCGACGTAGTCGCGTGCCAGCGTCGTGCGGGCGTCCACGCGAACGAAGATCTCGCCATTGGCGGCGGCGATGGCGACGTTGAGGCCGGCCGGGCGGACGCGGCGAGGGTTCTCGAGGAGGTGCAGGCGCTCGTCGGGGTAACCGGCGACGATCTCTCGCGTCCGGTCAGTCGAACCGCCGTCGGCGACGATCACTTCGAGCAGAGCCGGATAGTTTTGCGCGACGACGGCGTCCAGGCAGGCGGCGATGTGGCGTTCTTCGTTCAGCGTCGGAAGACCGACGGTCACCGTGGGGCGCGCCGAAACCTCGTCGGCTGGCGCTGGCGCCTCGTCCGCTGGCGCTGGCGCCTCGTCCGCTGGCGGGGACGTTGACCTGGACCTCGTGCGTTTCGTGTCGGGGCTCACCGTGGTCGGATGTTAGGTCGCCGCCACGAACCTGCGGTGCCCGCCCCCACCGTGGTTGGCGGTCAGCCGGGATCGGCTTCGTGGCCGGCGGGTCGAAGGCCGCGATAGGCCTCGGTGGCCGTCATCTTGCCGTCGATGACGCGCTGGATGACACCGCAGATCGGCATCTCGATTCCGTGCCGGGCGGCCAGCTCCATGGCCGTGCCCGCCGTCTTCACTCCTTCGGCCACCATGGTCGTCTCGGCGAGGATGTCCACGAGCGGGCGCCCCTTGCCAAGTTGCTCACCGACCCAGCGGTTGCGGCTGTGGGAGCTCATGCAAGTGGCGACGAGGTCGCCGACGCCCGCCAGGCCGGCAAAAGTCTGCGGCTCGCCGCCGAGCGCTACACCGAGGCGCGTCAGCTCCGCCAACCCGCGAGAGATGACAGCAGCCCGCGTGTTGTCTCCGGCTCCGACCCCTTGGGCCATCCCGGCCGCGATCGCCACGACGTTCTTCAGGGCGCCGGCCACCTCGCATCCGATGACGTCGTGGTTCGTGTAGAGGCGAAAGACACCTCGGCGCAGCACGGCCTGCAGCTCTGCGGCCACGGCGAGATCCTCAGTTGCGATCACGCTGGCGGCCGCCTGTCCCGCCATGATCTCCTTGGCAAGGTTTGGCCCGCTCAAGGCCGCCGCCGGGTGGCCGGGGAGCAGCTCGGCGATGACCTCGGTCATCCGCATCAGCGTCCCGGACTCGAAGCCCTTCGTCAGGCTGACAACCGGCACCCACGGCCGCACGAAAGGGGCCGCCTGTTCGAGGACGAACCGGAATCCGTGCGAGGGCACGGCCACGACGACGACGTCGGCAGAGGAGACGGCCTCCTCGAGATCGGAGGTCGCTCCCAGCGAGTCGGGCAGGCCGAAACCGGCGAGATAGCGCTCGTTCGTGTGCTTCTCGCGCAACTCGCGGGCGAGAACCTCGTCCCTCGCCCACAGCATTGTCGGGTGACGGACGGCAGTGATGGCGGCGACGGTGGTGCCGAACGACCCGGCACCGAGCACGGAGACACGCATCGACCTCACGGCCGTCGACCGTAGCGTCCTCGCGCAGGCAACGCCGGACTGTCGTGTTGCAGGACACTTGCCCGCACCAGCGGGCGGATCCCTCAGGCGGCGAGGTTTGTGCGGGCGAGGGCCCCGCGCAGCCAGGCGCCCAGCGGGTGCCGGGACACCCACGCCACGGTGCCGGCCAAGATGGCGAGACAGCCGAACAGACCGAGGGCAAAGATCTGACGTGAGCTGAGGACACCGGCGAGACCACCGGCTGCGAGCGGGCTGATCACTGACGTCGTCGCCCACACAGCTTGTAGGAAGCCCATGACCACGCCGACACCGATCCCCATTCGCTCGGCGCCGCGGGCGGCCAGCGGGTAGCAGACGGTCCAGAGGACCGAGCGGGCGACGGCGGCGGCGCAGATCATGGCCGTGATGGCAAATGGGGCCGACCCCACGATGCCGGGAACGAAGGCGACAGCGGCCCCGGCGATGGCAAGCAGGATCCAGCGGGCGCGGACGGCGCGCTGTCCGAACGAAGTCGTCGCCATGCTGCCGATCACGAAGACGGCGGCAGCCGCCGAAAGGACGAGCCCGATGGTGGCCGTCGACACGCCGCTCGCATGCAACTCCTGGGGGCCGAGGAGATACGTCACGCTCCAGGTCAGGCCGGCAACGACGACCGCCGCCGCGGCGACCACGATGCCGCGGTTGCGAAGCATGCCGCCGGCGGAGCTGCGGAAGCCGGACGGCGCCCGCTCACGAGCCGGGTTCGGGAGACGGAGCCAGCTGAGGAGCATGGTGAGGGAGAGGAAGACGGCGGCCGCCATGTAAAACGGCGCCGCCATCCCGACGAGACCGGCGAGCGAGCCGGCGAGAAGCGGACCGAGGATCCCACCGACACCCGAAGCGGCGACCGTGCCGCCGAGGCCGGAGCCTTGCGGCGACACGCCGGCAAGCCAAGCGAGACCGGCAGTCCAGACGATGCCGTAACCGGCGCCGAACACGAGGCGGGCAAGGAGCAACACCGAGAAGCTCGGGGCGAACGCCTCCACGAGCATGGCGGCGGCCATGAGCCAGCCGGCAAGGATCGTGAGTCGGCGAGCTCCGAGGCGGTCGGACAGGGCTCCGGCGGGCAGTGAGACAGCCATCGTCGACAGGGCGGTGGCGGCGAGCAGCATGCCAGTCTCAACGCCCGACAGGCCAAAGCGGTGGGCGTAGGCCGGCAGGAGCGGCACGATCCCCTGTTGGAAGGTAGCGCTCGCCAGGCAGACGGCATAGATGAGGACACGCAGAGCGCGCTGGCCGCCCAGCATCGCTTCGTGGTGCCCCACGTCGCCGTCTCTTGCCTCGACCGCAATGGTCGCCGTCGTCATCGCCTCACGCCTCGCTCGTAGCCCTTCACGTCGTAATCACACCTTAACGTGATGAAATAGTGGGCTAAACTGAAGATATGGCACCTGAACGATCAGTTCATTCGATCATACCTGGCATCGGGCTGCGCGAGCTGCGGGCCGTATTGGCAGTCGCCGAGCTGGGCTCTTTCCGGCGAGCCGCCCAGGATCTCGGTTACACGCAGTCGGCACTGTCGCACCAAGTCGCAACGATGGAGAGGGCGCTCGGGCGTCCCGTCTTCACGCGGCCGGGTGGCCGCGGGCAGGTGAAGCTCACGCCCGCCGGCGAGGCCGTCTGTCGCCGCGCTCGGCGAGCATTCTCCGAGGTGGAGGCCATAGCTTTTGAAGCCGAGGCCGCCGAAGGCGGCCAGACATCTCGCGTACGAGTCGGGGGTTCGCAGACGACAGCCGCCGAGGTCATGCCGGGGGCCTTGCGAGCCTTCCGGGAGGACTACCCCGACGTCGAGGTCGCCCTTTGGGAGTACGACAGTTTCGAGGCGGTGGCCTCCGCCCTCAGCCGGGGACGGGTCGAGCTCGGCTTCGCCCACAACCCGATGCCGGACGATCGCGTCGAGTCGATTCCTCTCCTCGACGACTCCTGGGTTATCCTCACCCGGCGCGACAGTTCAATCGCCGATATCGAACGACCGAGCTTCGAGGTCCTCGACGGCAAGGACGTCGTCGCCTGGAACCGCAAGTTGCAAGTGCAGGCCGAGCTGGAGGACGCCTGGATGCGGCGCGGGATCGCCCCGCGCATCGTCTACCGGACCGACGACAACCTCGCCCTGCAACGCCTCGTGGCGGCCGGCCTCGGCCATGCCTGCATCGGGCGGCTGGCCGCCCGCAGGGCCATCGACCCGTCGCTGACGTGGTTGACGCCGAAGGAATTCCTCGGTCCGCGCCAGATTGCCCTCTCGTATCCGCGAAATCGGCAGATGTCCGCCACCACCTCAGCGCTCATGTCCGCCATCCGGGCCCAGGCGGCCCAATGACACCTCCGGCGGCGGGCGACAGGTTCGCGGATTTTCGCGAAACTCCGACAATATGATGTCGCAACGGCCTGTCATGGTGAGACCTACGGCTGCAGAGTGCGGCCGCAAAAGGAGGCAACCAACGATGTTTCTCGGACTCCGAACGGTCATCTACCCCGCAGCGGACGTGGAAGCCAGCAAGGCGTGGTTCTCGAAGATCCTTGGGACGGCGCCCTACTTCGACCAGCCCTTCTACGTCGGGTTCAACGTCGGCGGGTACGAGCTCGGCGTCGTGCCGGCCGGTGACGAGGTCGGCCCTGGCATCACCTACTGGGGGGTGCCCGATGCGGGCGCCGCCTTGGCGCAGCTCGTCGCAGCCGGCGCCTCCTTGCACAGCGAGGTCACCGATGTCGGCGACGCCATCCGCGTGGCTGCCGTCCGGGAACCGAGTGGGTCTCTCCTCGGGATCATCGAGAACCCGCAGTTCGTCGTCACCGAGGTGACCGCGGCGACAGCGGGCCCGGGACGATGACGGCGCCGGATCGGCGCGCCGCCGTCCTCGAGCAGTGCGGCTCCCTGGCCGATGCCGAGCTCTGCTACCCCTTCGGCGACGACGTGGCCGTCTACAAGGTCGGCGGCAAGATGTTCGCCATCGTGAGCCTCCGGGACGGCCCGGGCGCAGCGACCCTGAAGTGTGATCCGGAGGAGGCAAGTGCACTTCGGGCCTCCCACAAGGCCATCTCGGCCGGCTATCACATGGACAAGCGCCACTGGATCACGATCGACCTCGGTGCGCACACGCCTGCCGGCCTTGTCGCCGACCTCGTGGGCAACTCGTACGAGCTCATCGTCGCCTCGCTGCCGGTCAAGCGGCGGCCGGCTCCCGTCTGAGCCACACTCGGTTGCACCGCTCGTATGACGCGACTGGAGCGCCTGCACGCCATCACCGAGGAGATCCGGTTGCGCGCCCCGCGGGCGGTGAGCGCCGCCTGGCTCGCGGAGGAGCTCGGTGTCACCCGCAGGACGATCGAGCGCGACCTGGCGACGCTCCGCGCGGCCGGCCTCCCGCTCCTCGCCGAACCGGGGCGCAGGGGAGGGCAGCGTCTTCATCCGAGCGCCGTGCTACCGCCTCTCAATCTCACGGACCGGGAGGCCACGGCGTTGCTCGTTGCGCTCACGCTCGCCGACGGCATGCCGTACACGACGGCGGCTCGCAGTGCGGCCTCCAAGCTCCGCCGCGGCCTTCCCGACGCCACTGCAACGGCGACGAACGACCTCTGCAACCGCATCCGCATCGAGCAACCGCTCCCCTCCCAGGTCGACCGGCATATCCTCGGCGTCCTCGAGGATGCCGTCGCCTCGGCCACCGTCGTACGGCTCGACTACCGGGACCGCAACGGAACACGGACGAGGCGTGAGGTGGAAGGGGCGGGCTTTCTGGGGGCCGGCGACGGTTGGTGGTACCTCGGCGCCTGGTGTCGCCTGCGTCAGGACCGGCGCCTCTTCCGCCTCGACCGGATCGAGCGGGCAGCGCTCACGAAGGAGCGGGCGCCGGCTCGGGATCTCGACGACGTGCTCGGCTGGCTGCCTTCACCGACGACGACGCCTCGCTAACCGGCGCAGAGCTTGACCGCCTTGGCGGTCAAGACTTCCGCAACGGCCCTCTCGAGCTTGGCGCGCGAAAGATGCCCCGCCGCCACCGCATCCAGCGCCGCCGTGCGGATTGCGGCGGCGACGGCTAGGTCGTCGCCCATCGATCCCGTCGGCCCGAACAACACCATGTCGTCGCCGGCCTCGAGTGCCTCCACGGAGGCTCGCGGCACCGTGAGCGAGAGCGGGCCGTCCCGGATCGCCCCGGCGGAGAGCGAGTCGGTGATGATCAGGCCCCCGAACCCCAAGCGGTCCCGCAGCTCTTCGGTCACGGCCGCATACGAGAGACTCGCCGGCGTGGCGCCCGTCAGCCCCGGCACGAGCGCGTTCGACACCATCACCGCCGGGACACCGGCCTTGATGGCGGCTTCGAAAGGTGGAACGGCTTCGGTCAGCAGTCTCGACCATGACAAGGTGTCGGCCGGACCGTCGTCGGTGTTGCCCGAGGCGCCACCGAGACCCGGGAAGTGCTTGACGACGGGCAGCACGCCACTTCCATCAGGCCTCTGAGGAACGCCACGCCGTCGGCCTCCACTGTCGCGACGTCTCCGCTGAAGGAGCGAAAGCCGTCCGGATCCGCCGCACCCGGCTCCACCGCCCGGCCGTCGACGTCCACGACCGGAGCGAGGTCGACGTCGACGCCGTGGCGCGCCATCTGCGACCCGACGCGACGTGCGAGAGCCTCGATCTGCGAAGGCGTCATCGTGGAGCCCATTCGGCTCGGCCACGGCATCGACCCGACGAGGTTCGCCATGCGCTGGACGCCGCCACCCTCTTCATCGGTCATGACGAGCAGGCCGAGATGCCCGGGCACCTCCCGGCGGAGGCGCTGGAGCTGGCTGGCAAGATCGGAAGGGGCCGAGGTACCGAACAGGATCGCCCCCCCGTAGCCGGCACGAGCCGCAGGTGCGAGGGCTCCGATGTCGGTTTCATCGGCAGGGATGACGATCGTCTGGTCGATGAGCCTGGCGAGCGACCAGCCGGCGAGCACCGTGGAATTGCTGCAAACCGGCGGCTGCGCCGCACGCTGCGAGGGCTGCGCCAGCTTGGCAGCGAGGACGGTCCCCGCCGCGGCGAGGACGATGAGCCCCGCCAGGAGCCGCACACCGACTGGACGTCGCTGCGCCCGATAGACGCTGCGAGATGCTGACTGGCGCCGGCGGTCCGGCAGGCCGGAGCTGCCCGTCAGTCGGCCACCTCGAGCGTGACAGGCCCTTCGGCGTCCTGTTGCAAGATCAGGCCGTTGCCGTCCGGATCCTCGATCGCCACCCATCGCCCCCAGGGAGCCGACTCGACCTCGACGTCGTCATCGATGGCACCTTTCGCCTGCAGCTCCGCCACGGCGGCCTCGATGTCGGCGACGGAGATCACCGTTCCCCGCAACGAGCCAGGCAGCATCGACTCGAACCACGTCGTCAGCGTGATGGCTGTCTCGGTCCCCGGCAGGCGCAACATGACCCAGCGCATCGCCGGACTCGTCTGGTCCATCTCCACCGCGAAGCCGAGCACGCCGACGTAGAACTCCTTTGCCACGTCCGGGTTGGTGACAGGCACGGAGATGACCGAGATGTGGGCGCCGTTCATGAGATCGCACCCTAGTGCTGGTCTTCGCCGATCGGGGAACCTCCAGCGCCACTGGACTGTGCCGCGCAGAGAGCCCGGCGGCATCCTCTCGAACCAAGTCGCGAGGGTGATAGATGTCTGGGTCCCGGGGAGGCGCAGCATCACCCAATCGCACGGCGGAGCTCACCTGGTCCATCTCAACCTCGAAACCCAGCACGCTGACGTAGAAGTCCTTCGCGACGTCCGGGTTCGCGACCGGAACGGAAATGAACGAGATGAGGCGCCTTCCACGACCGCACCCTGGGCAATGGGGCACCCGGGGTCAGGTGCGGGAGCGCCGGAATCGGGCTCACTGCTCGAGTAGGCCCCGAGCCGTCTGTATGACTCATCCGCAGGTGCCAGCTGTGCCCTTTGATGGCACAGCCATGGCACGCCTACGTAGTGAGTGACCGGGCAGGCGACGCAGGGCCTCGCCCGGATGAGGACCGGATGAAGCAATAGGAAGGACAACGACGGTGCCCAAGTACCTGATCGAGCGGACCTACGACGTCGGTGAGGACGAACTCCCCCGCGTCGCCACGAGGTCGAAGCGCATAGCCATGGAGCAGTTTCCGGACATCGTTTGGGAGCACAGTCATGTCGTGGCTGATGCTGACGGGACTTTGAAGTCGTTCTGTGTGTATCAGGCGCCGAGCGAGGAGATCGTCAGACAGCACGCTGCGCTACTCGGCCAGCACGTGGTCGATCACGTTTACGAGATCGGAGGCGACGTCACGCCGGACGACTTTCCGCTGTAGTTCACTAACGCCAGGTCGATGACACACATCGGTCGAGTCCCGCTGAAGCGGGGGCTCCGTCAAGGAGGCAACGAGCAATCAGGAGGGGTTCAGTGAGCATTCGGGAGACTCAGCGTCAGCTTCGCGAGCGATATGCCACCGAGTCGGTCGACTTTGCGATCGAGCTGCGCGTGCGGGGAGGCAGCGGAGATCTGTCCGATCCTCTTCACGCCGAGGTAGAGCCTGCGAGTGTTCCTGGAGTGATGTGGAGGTCAGGAGCACATCCCGCGGTCGGAGGAGAAGGCGACGCACCCTGCTCGGCGGATTTGCTACTCGGAGCGCTCGCGGCCTGCCAGGAGATCACACTTCGAATGGTCGCCGCCAATATGGGTATCGAACTCGAGGACCTGCAGGTCGAGGTGAAAGGGGACTGGGATCCCCGAGGGACTCTCGCCATGGGCAAGGAGTTCCCGATCGGGCTCATCGGGATCCGATGCCGGACAACGATCGTGCTGCGGGAGCACGAGGCGTCGGAACGGGCCGACCGCCTCCTGAGAAGTGCTGAACGATATTGCGTTGTGCTGAATACGCTCCGCCAAGGACTGCCAGTAGAGACAACGTTCGAACTACAAGCTCCGCACTGAGGCAGTGGCCGGAGACTGCTATAGGTCCTTGCGTCTCATGCGCTCGGCGCCGCTTTCGATTGCCCTCGAGTCAGCGACACTGCGTCCGGAACATGGTACGCCATCTGCTCGGCAACGGCGCATTGCAGGCGAATGCGCCGTCGACGCTCCGTGTCCCCTGGCGGGAGCAACCGCAGTGCCTCCTTGTAGTAGCCGACGGCTTCTTGCTTCGCCCATCCACGACCAGCCTGCTCTGCCGCAGCCAGGAGGCACTCCACGGCTCGCTCCTGATCGCCCGCCTCCTGCCAGTGATGGGCGAGAACGGCGAGCGAATCCCTCTCGAGTCCTGTCGCTTCGAGGAAGCGAGCAACGATGCCGTGTCCCGTTCGCCGCTTGGCCCTTGGCAGCGTTCCGTACGCCACCTCTCTGATCAGAATGTGCTTGAACCGAAACTGATCGTGCCCGTTGATACGGGAGACAGGTTCGCGCCGGATCAGGTCCCGCCCTTCGAGACGGTCGAGTAGCTCTCCAAGCCGATCGCCGCGGTCGCCAAGTTGAGCCAGGACGCTTACCCAGAAGACTTTCCCGACGATTGACGCATCGAGGAGGACGGACCGCTCGGCGGCAGGGAGCGCGTCCAGTCGGCCGGCGACGATGCCGTGGATGCTGGTCGGAAGGCCCTGGGCCGTTGCGGCTGATCGCTCTGCAAGAGAAGCCACCAGTTCCTCAATGAACAGGGGATTGCCTTCTCCGGTCTCGGCCAATCGAGAAACGGTCTCCGGAGCGGCTACTCCCGCGGAACGGGCCAGAAGGCGGCGAGCAAGCTCGCAGGATTCGGGCGCGTCCAACGGTTCCAAGGGCAGCGCCGTATAGGCGGGAAGTCCCGCTCCCCAGTTCGGACGTTCGGCCGCGAATTCGGGCCGGGCCAGCGCAAGCATCATGACAGGGCTCTCGCGGATGCGCGAGGCCAAGTGCTGGAGCAGGTCGAGCAACGTGGGGTCCGCCCACTGAACGTCCTCAAACACGAGCACGGTGGGTTGCTGGATCGCCAGGGCTTCCACAAGACGCCGCGCAGCAAGGAACAGCGTGAGCCGGTCGCTCGCGTCCCCGGTTGAATCGATGCCGAGGAGGATCGCGAGATACGGCGTAACCTCCTCGGCCTCCTCGGCTCCGAGCAATGCACCAGTTGCTCGCTGGAGCTTCTCTAGGGCCAGGTGGGCAGAGTCGCTGTCCAGAATGTCGGCCACTTGCTTCACCTGCTGAGCGAAAGCGCTATACGCCCCGCTCTCCCCGTACGGCAAGGACCGCCCGCGGATGACTCGGCCACCTCTACCAGCGACCGTCGAGGCGAACTCCGTGGCGAGCCGCGACTTGCCCACACCGGGAAGACCGAACACGGTGGCCAAATGTGCATGGCGACGAGCGAGAGCGTGGTCGAAGCGTTCCGAAAGGGCGGCGAGCTCCTCGCGTCGTCCCACGAGGTGGACTCGCTCAGCGGCCCGTTCGCCAGGCGGTCGTACGGCCGAGATGGCGAGCCACGCCGGCACGGGTGCTCGCTTTCCCTTCGCAATGATTGAGTCCACGGCTTGGTAGTCGATGACAAATCTCGTGGCGCGATAGGTCTCTTCGCCCACAAGCACCGAGTTGTTGGGCGCTGCGACTTGCAAGCGCGCTGCCGTGTTGACGGAATCGCCCGTCACCATCGCCTCGCCGGCCCACTTCTTCGCCGTGACGATCGCTTCGCCCGTGTTGACAGCGATTCGGACCTGAAGATCGAGGCTGGAATCAGCGGCGTTCATCTCGGCGAGCGAATCACGGATTCTCAGCGCGGCCCGCACCGCTCGCTCCGGGTCGTCGCCGTGGGCCGTGGGCGCGCCGAACACGCCCACAACTGCATCGCCCACATACTTCTCGACCTCGCCTCCGAAAGCCCTTATCTCGTCGCGGAGGCAGATGTAATAGGGCTCGAGAAACGCGTGCACATCCTCTGGGTCGAGCCGTTCGGATCGAGACGTGAATTCGACGAGGTCGGCGAACAGCACGGTGAGGACGCGACGCTCCTCTCCAGACTGAGATGCGACCGTCCCCTCGCTGAGGTCCGCCCCACAGCTCCCGCAGAAGTTGAAACCGACGGAGCAAGGTTCACCGCAGCCCGGGCACAGAGGCGCGAACGAATGACCGCACGAGCCGCAATAACGCTGGGTCGGTTCGATTTGGCGACCACCACAGCTCTGGCAAGTCGCTGGTTCTGCCGTTGTCATCCCCTCTGCGGCAATCTAGCTGCGGCGCAGTTCACGGGAAAGACCTGTTCGGCTCTTATGTGTGGGTATGTTTTCAGAGCCGGCGCCGGCTGGACATGACCGACTCGCCGGCGGCCGCGCCAATGTCGACCCGCCAGCAACCATGACGCTCGTGGCCGAGACTCACCCGGACCTGCAAACGACTGGTGATCGTTCGCATATGCTTCCCTTCACGGGACCAGCGTGGCGATTATGGACAGAGTCCACGGTTGAGATGCGAAGTTCCTGCTGGAGAGGTGCGAGAGCGGCCGAATCGGACTCACTGCTAATGCCCCGTTCACCATTTCTCACTTGCCCTAGTGACCAGCGAGATTCGACGTAAGTCCAGCTCAACAGTTGTTTAAGTTGAGACATGGCGTGGCTACTGCTTGCCGATTTCGGCGGGTCGTCGCATCGTGAGGTTGAATCTGGGTTGAACCACAGGACGATCAAGCCCTGCGGTGGGCGCGCTCAAGTTCGTGTCATGGCGCCTACAGGCGAGTCGGAGACGGCTCAGCCGGTGATCCCAGTTGCCGACTTGGGCGGTTCCCTCGCCAGGCTTGGGGGTTGGACCGCGACCGAAGTGGGAAGGTTACGCCAGGTGGTACGGCTGCCCGAGCACTTCGTTCCGTCCGAGCCAGGCCAGCGGTTTGGCCGTCTATCCTGCCGATGTGGCCCGGCGGACCCATCTGCGAGCGATGGTGGTGGCCAGCCCTGGTCGGCGACGGTCGATCGCATCCGATGACTCGTGGATCGCCGCCGAGATTGAGACATACCGTGGCTGGCTCGTCGACCACGACTACAGCACCAAGAGCATCTGGCGCCGGGTACCCAATCGCGTTTGACTTCGGCGAGCTCGCCCGTGGGCGAGGGCGAGGACCGTCGGCGAGCTGCCAGGCATGTCGAGGCATTCGTGGCCGATCGTGTCGCGCTCCAGAAGGCACGCACTGGGTCGACGAGGCCGGGGGCGAGGGGGACGCGGTCGAGCACATGCTGTCGCCTCCCCGCTGCTGGGATTGATGCCGAGCGTCGCCATCGCCGACTGGACTTGGTCGCCGAACGACTCCACAGCGTTCGGGGGTCGCGCTCGTTCGATGAGGCAGTCGGGCCATCTCCCGATCGACATGGACGACTGGCGACGTAGAAGATCTGGGCTTCGACCGCCGGCGTCCACGGTCACGTCAACGGCGGATAGCAAATACGGACGGTCGAGTCTGCAATAGGTGCCTGATTCCGGAAGACCGTCAGCACTCCCGGTTTCCCGCTCATCGCGAGGGCCTCCCGCAGCGAGCCCTCCTGGAAATCCGCTTCAAGAAAGACGAAATGCTTCTTCCGTTCCCTGCATTGAGCGACGATCATGTC
>Ga0181526_10000763_pt1 | contig 32749 bp, 29 predicted proteins | sample PEATcosm2014_Bin_35_FD_119750 | JGI IMG/M metagenome (GOLD analysis project Ga0181526, IMG submission 119750) | Peatland microbial communities from MTU Mesocosm Facility, Houghton, MI, USA - PEATcosm2014_Bin06_30_metaG | ecosystem: Environmental > Terrestrial > Soil > Wetlands > Peat | place...
AGGATTTCATCCCCATCACCCCCCGGAAGATTGTATTAACTGTGAGCACCGCCATTTGCGGATGTTCTGTAATCTCACACCCGAGGCGCTTGCGGATTATGACGGCATCGGGATCATGATGAGCCACGCCCGCGGCGCCAAGTTATTCTGCGAGGGTGACCCGGCGCGCAACGTCTTTGTCATCTGTTTCGGACAAGTGAAGATCTCTTCGACCTCCCGCGACGGAAAGACCATGATTCTGAAGATCGCCGGCCCCGGCGATGTGATGGGCCTCAGCGCGGTTCTGGCCAACGTTCCCCACGAGGTTACAGCCGAAGCCATCGAGCCCTGTCAGGTGAAGACAGTTCGCAAGCAGGAGTTCGTCGACTTTCTCGGCCGTCACGGTATTGCTTCGATGCACGCCGCGCAGTCGCTCTCCGGTGAATACCTGACGGTCTTTCACGACGCCAAACGCCTGGCGCTCTCCGGCTCCGCGGCGGGGCGGCTGGCCCGGCTGCTTCTCGATTGGGGCCGCGCGGCGGCCAACGGAAAGCCCGAGATCCGCTTCACTATGGCCCTGACGCACGAAGAGATCGCCAATATGGCCGGCACCTCGCGCGAGACGGTCACCCGGCTGCTTAATCAATTCCGCCGCGACCAGTGGATCAGCATCAAGGGTTCCAGCCTGACCATTGTAAAGCCCGATCAGTTGGAGCGGCTCACCGCCTAACCCCGCTTCAAATTCCCCGCTTCCAGCAATTCGTGCCCAGTCCAATTTCGACTCGTCTCAGGCTACAATCCATGCGCAGTCGCTCGCGTGAGCGGTTTCTTGCGGCGTTCTTGCAACCCATCGCTCACAGATGCAATCTCCTCCGCTGCTTGCGTGTGATTTCTTCATAGATTCCTTATGTCGCACCCCCAATAATTCAGACGAAGGCGCTTTACTAACACCCCATCCCAATACCCCATCCCAAAAAGGAGGCTCATGACAAAGTACAAACTCGAATACATCTGGCTCGACGGTAAGAAACCCGTTCCCGACCTGCGCGGCAAGGGTCTACTCAAGGCATTTGAGAAGCCACCCACCCTCGCCGATATACCCTTGTGGGGTTTTGATGGCAGTTCCACCATGCAGGCCGAGGGTAGCAAGTCCGACTGCGTGCTCAAGCCTGTGGCTCTCTATCCCGATCCAGCCAAAAAGGACGGCTATCTTGTTCTTAGCGAAGTCATGCACCCCGATGGAACTCCGCATTCCACTAATGCTCGCGCCACCATCGAGGACGATCCTGATTTGTGGATCGGTCTTGAGCAGGAGTACTTCCTCTATAAGAATGGGGTGCCTCTCGGCTGGCCGAAAGACGGCTTTCCTCTAACTCCGCAAGGCCCATACTATTGCGGCGTCGGCTACAAGAACATGGGCAGCCTGGCCCGCACAATCGTTGAAGAGCACTGGGATCTTTGTCTCGCCGCCGGCATCAATCACGAAGGGATCAATGCCGAGGTCGCCAAGGGACAGTGGGAGTTCCAAATCTTCGCCAAAGGCTCCGCCAAAGCCGCCGATGACACTTGGATGGCTCGCTACCTGATGATGCGTCTCTGCGAGAAGTATGAAGTGGATATGGTCTTGCATTGCAAGCCACTCAAGGGCGACTGGAACGGATCTGGCATGCATTGCAACTTCTCGACCAAGTACATTCGCGAAGTGGGAGGCAAGGAGTACCTGGAATCCCTCATGGCGGCCTTCGAGAAGTACATTCCCGAGCACATCGCCGTCTACGGCCCGGATAACCATCTGCGCTTGACGGGTCTGCACGAGACCCAGGCGATCGATAAGTTCAGCTACGGGCTCTCCGACCGCGGCGCTTCGGTTCGGTTGCCCGTCAACTTCATCAAAAACGGTTACAAAGGCTATCTTGAAGATCGGCGCCCCAACTCGGAAGCCGATCCCTACCAGATCGTCTCGCGCATTCTCAAGACCATCAATAGCGTGCCGAAACCCGTACTGGTTTCAGCATAACCAAGCCATGATTTCGCCGCAGTCCGGAGCGTGAGGGAAGCTTGAGGCGCAATCTGCTTCTCGCTCCCCGCACACCGGGCGCACACCTGACTGTCGAGCCTCCTCATCGGCGGTCGGGGAGAGCTTCGCGCCGAATCGACAGAATCGGCAGGGAAACCCGTCGCGGCGCCGATCCCACGGCCCTTCATTGACTTGCGTCTGTTTTTCCACCGGCTGGGTCGAAAATCTTCATGGATTCCTTATACCGAGACAGTACCTAGACTCTATAATTCTTTGGAAAGCCTCACACCCTTAATCGTTGTGTCTAAAAAGGAGAATCATGTCCACTGAATTCCGCAATTTTCTGGCTTTGTCGTATGCGGAGCTGGAAGAACTCAATCTGGAAGCAAAGGCCGATCGCGGCAATCGCGTCGCAGCCCATGAGATTCGCGAGAAGCGACTGAAGTACTTGACCGACGAGAAGCGGATCAAGGCCGTGACCGTGCTGTTCTCGGACCTCGAGGGCCGCCTTCACCTGCTCGACTACGACAAGAAGTTTATTCTCGGCGCCCACGAGAACCTGACCTTCGACGGCTCCTCGATCCGCGGCTTTACGGCGCAGAAGGAGAGCGATCTGCGGCTGGGCATCGACTGGAGCGCCTTCTACTGGGTTCCCGCCGATGTTTTCGGCACCGGCAAGGTGCTGGTCTTTGGCAACGTCATCGACAAGGACGGAACCGCCTACTCCGGCGATCTGCGCGGCGTGCTCAAGGCCTACGCCGACGAACAGCACAAGACCAACGGCTACACGCTCAACGCGGCTAGCGAGATCGAAGGCTTTGTCTTCGCCGGCAGGGACGCCGAGCGCACCTATCACAAGACCGGCAAGTTTGAATTCATCAGCGATGGCGGATACTATCACGCACTGCCGCTGGACCCGCTGCGCCAGTTCATCGACACCTCAGCCGAAGTGCAGCGCGCGATGGGCTTCCAGAACGAAAAGGATCACCCCGAAGTCGCGCCCAGCCAGTATGAGATCAACTACAGTTATTCCGAAGCTGTGGGTGCGGCCGACCAGATCCAGCTCTACAAGCTGCTCACGCGCCAGATCGCCAACAATATGGGCTTTACGGCCAGCTACCTGCCCAAGCCGGTGGTCGGCATCAACGGCAGCGGCATGCACACCAACGTCTCGGTCTCCAAGGGCAAGACGAACCTGTTCTGGAACGAGAAGGGTGAAGAGCAGTTGGACGCCTTCGGCTGGAACTTCCTGGATCGCATCCTGACCAGCGCGCTGGACCTGTGCCTGATCTTTAATTCCAGCGTCAATGCTTATCGCCGGCTGGACCCGCACTTTGAGGCTCCCAACCAGATTCGCGCTTCTGCCGTGGATCGTGGCGCCATGGTTAGAGTGCCCATCGGCAACCATCGTTCGATGAGAACCGAAGTGCGCGCTGTCGCTCCGGATGCCAATCCCTACCTCTCGCTCTACGGCATCTTCAAGACCGGCCTGGACGGCGAGATCTCAAAGGATGCGGGGCTGCGCGCCGGCGGCCGCTATCTGCCCGACAACATCCAGAAGGCCATCGCGGACTTCCGGGGCTCGGCCTGGATCAAGTCGATCCTGGGCGAGGACGTACAGGGCCGCTATGCGGAACTGAAAGAGGCCGCCGCCAACCGTTGCCCGCGCGAACTGGGCACCATCGTCAAGGGTGCCGAAGTGCAGTTCCATCATGAGGTCTACAACCAGTCCCTCTGGAATCTCTTTTAGGGCGAACTGCCAAGCCAGGTCCTGAATACGGGCACCTGAGTAAGAGAAACGGGCGGCGCTGCTTGCTAAGGCAGCGCCGCTTTTTGCTGTGCGTGTGAATTGGCCCTTTTGCCTCCGCGCCTAAGAGTGGCCTATAGTACGGAGGGAAACCCCGAATAAATCTCTGCTCCAGAGAAGAGAAATCCATGGGCTCGGACGGCAGATACCGGCAATTCGATGAGGCTGCGCAGGATGGGATCCTGATTCTCGACTCGCAGACGGGCGCGATTCTGGACATGAATCCCTTCCTGGCCAGGATGCTGGATTACTCCCCGGTGGAACTGCTCGGCATGACTCTCTGGGAGATCGGTCTTCCCGAGGATGTGGATGCGTCCAAACGAGCTTTCCAGGAGCTCATTGAGAACAATTCCGTGCACTTTGACAACCTGCCGCTTGTGGCCAAAGGCGGAGAGCAGGTCCGAGTTGAGGTCACGGGCAAGGTCTATGAGAGGCGGGGAGAAAAGCTGGTCCAATGCAACATTTGCCGCGTTGGCGAGCCAGAGGACGCTATCCTCCCCGAACGGCGCATTCGTCATGCACAGGAGCTGGAGGCAGTCGGCCAAATCGCAGGCGGCCTTGCCCACGACCTCAACAACCTGCTGGATATCATTCTCAAGTGCTGCGAGATCCTGGATGGACAGCCAGCCTTGCCCGAAGCAAGCCAGAGGTTGATCCAGGAGATACACGATGCTGGGAGATCCGCCCAGAATCTGACAGATCGCTTGCTCGCCTTCAGCCGCGGGCAAGTGGTGCAGCGCGTGGCCGTGAATCTGAATGAATCCGTGAGCCGAATGGAGAGTATGTTGCGCCGCTTGGTCAGTGACGGCATTGAATTGGTAACCCTGCCAGGCCGCAATCTCGGAAGCGTGAACGCCGACCCGAGCCAGCTTGAACAAATCCTGATGAACCTGGCAGCCAACGCACGCGATGCAATGCCGAGAGGCGGCAAGGTGATCATCGAGACAGCGAACGTCGACATCGACGAGGGCAACGCCGGGCAGTATCCCTCGATGCGGCCGGGCCGCTACGTGATGTTGAGCGTCAGCGATACGGGAACCGGAATGGCCCCGGAGATCCAATCTCGCATCTTCGATCCTTTCTTCACCACAAAACCCTTCGGTCAGGGCACGGGCCTCGGCCTGTCCACGGTCTTCAGCATCGTGGAGCAGAGCGGAGGCGCGATCTCGGTTCACAGCCAGCCTGGCGCAGGGGCGACATTCAAGATCTTCTTCCCCCGCCCTGAAAGAGCGCTGGAGATTGTGAAGCCCGCTAAATCGGAGCCGGCTCAAGGGCAGGCGGAGACGATTCTTCTGGTGGACGATGCCGGGTCGCTGCGCGGCCTGATACGGCGGCTCCTGGAGGAAGCCGGATACACGGTGCTCGATTCGGGCGATCCCGCCGTGGCGCTCCGCATCGCCGAAGGGCATCCTGGGCCGATCCCGCTGCTGATCACCGATGTGGTCTTGCCTGGCTTTAACGGCTCCGAACTTGCAGCAAGAGTGACCGCGGAAAGGCCGGAGACCAAGGTTCTCTATGTCTCGGGGTACAATGACGACTCGATCGCTCCGTCGTCTGCGCCCGGACACAATTCCGGCTTTCTCAAGAAGCCATTCACCCAGGACGAACTGTTGAAGAAGGTTCGCCAGCTTCTTGATTCTTCGATCAAGCCTCCTCCGAGGCCGGTTCAGTAGTTCACACTGGCCGCAGAATCCCGCCCTCTCCCGCGGGGCCATTCGAGGCAGGACAATTCGACCTAAACTCCCTGTTTTCCAGAGCCACGCGCTACGTTCTCCGTCCCATAAATCGCGGCAATCGCCCGTCATGCCGTTGAAATCGAGGGTCGGTCTTGCCGATGGTTGAAAAGCGGCTGTAGGTCTATGCAGCCGCATCAGCGGATTTGCGGTCACACTTGGGTCGTTTGAAAACGCTTTGCGGACGGGATGGAATAGAGCATGTTTCAGATCGGTGGAATCCTGATCGTCTTCGGCTGCGTCGTCGCTGGCTACCTGATGGAAAAGGGCCAGATAGCCGTTCTACTGCAACCGGCCGAGCTGATCATCATCGGAGGCGCCGCGATCGGCACGCTGCTGACCGCCAACCCGATGCATATTCTGAAGAAGATCGTCGCGGAACTCAAGAATATCGTGAAAGGATCGCCGTTTTCTAAGCAACGATATCTGGATACGCTGAAGATGATGTTCGACCTTCTCGCCAAATCCCGCAAAGAGGGAGCCATCGCAATAGAAGGGGATATAGAAGAGCCCAATAACAGCCCGCTCTTCTCACGGTACCCGGTATTCCTCAACGACCATCATGCCCGAGACTTTGTCTGCGATACGATGCGCATGGCGATTACCGGCGGCGTGAGCGCGTTCGACGTAGACCAGATGATGGAGCTGGACATGGATGTCCATCACATGACAGCAAGCCAGCCTAGCCAGTCCTTGACCACCATGGCCGATGCTCTGCCAGGCCTGGGAATCGTGGCCGCTGTTTTGGGCGTGGTGGTAACGATGCAGGCGCTGGGCGGCCCTCCGGAGGAGATCGGGCGCAAGGTAGCCGCGGCGCTGGTCGGCACCTTTCTGGGAATTCTCCTATGCTATGGACTGGTGGGGCCGCTGGCCTCCAACATGTCGAAAACGGTGGACGAGGAACAGAGCTACTACCATGTGCTACGAGTGATGATGCTCGCCTTCATCAAAGGCACCTCGCCGATTCTGGCGGTTGAGATGGGCCGCAGGGCAATTCCCGAGCACTCCCGCCCTGACTTCTTCGAGGTGGAAAAGGCATGTCGGGAGAAAGTTGGAGAGCCGGCAGCGGAGGAGTTTGAAGCCGCATAAGGTGGCGCAACCATGGTAGCCGACGAACAGATCATCATCGTCAAAAAGAAAGGCGGCCACGGCGGCCACCACGGTGGCGCGTGGAAGGTTGCCTATGCCGATTTTGTCACGGCGCTCATGTCGCTGTTTATCGTGATGTGGCTGATGAATAGCAGCAAGCCCGTTCAGGAAGCGGTGGGCGGATATTTTCGCGATCCGAATGGTACAGGCGCAAAAAAGGGAACGCAACTGAACGGGACCGGCGATGCCGCTATCGTGAAGAAACAAGACCTGGCCAAGATGAAGGACGAACTTATGAAGGCCATCGAGAAGATGGCCAACTACGACAAGATCAAGAAGCTGATCGAGATCACTGTCACTCCAGAGGGTCTTCAGATCGAGTTGATGGAAGATCCGCACGGAACCTTCTTCGAATTGGGAAGCCCGGAGCCAACTCCGAATCTCCAGAAAGTGCTTGAGGTTTTGGCTCCCGAGATTGGCAAGCTGCCCAATCCGCTTTCGATCGAGGGGCACACGGATTCCAAGCCTTACTCCGGCGTGAAAGTCTACGGGAACTGGGAGCTCTCGACAGACCGGGCGAACACCGCAAGACGCCTCATGGAAACCAGCGGACTTCGCTCCGGCCAGGTTGTGCAGGTGCGCGGCTACGCGGATCGCAAACTGCGCAAGCCTCAGCAGCCGGAGGATGCCTCCAACCGGAGGATTACCTTGATCATTCAGGCCATCCCCGCTCCCGACCCGCTGCCGGCGATCATCGCCAAGGGCTCGCTGCCGCCAATCAACTGACGAGACCCCATTGAGGAAGCCAAGAGACATCCCTCAGGGGCTAGAGCCCGCATTTCTATCGCTCGTTTTGCGGCACGGTTAAAGCCGTGCCCTTTCAAGACAGACTGACGCAACCATCTCTTGCGGACTCAGTCCCGCAGCGTCGGCAAGAAGCAAGCTTGGCCTGGACTCTCTTGTGCTTGGACCCTCCAGCGATCACGCCAGCGCAGTGTTCAGCGGCGCGACTATGGGAATTGAATGAGCATCGATGCCGCGGCGTGATTGGCGATCACAGTCATGTACTCGGCTGTTGCCGTGCGCTCCCGAGGCGTCTCAAAGTCGAAGATAAGCCCGATATAGCAATTGTCGATATAAGCGACCTGGGCCTCAATCTTGAGCGTGCCCATCGGGTGGCGAAGGGTGAGCAACCCGGAGTCGCCGACCACCACAGAGCCATCGAGCTTGACGCGAATGCCCGTATCGCTGACATCGCGGCACAGGCCGACAAACGTCTCATTGCCCACAATGAAATCGACATCGAAACCCGTGGTCACACGGCAAGGCCTGTATTCGAATTTGCGGATATTTTTCAGGTCAGTCATTCCCGCGGACTCCTCTCGGTTCTGGAGGCAGGATCAACATGCCGGCCAGGGGCTCATCGTGCCTATCGGCACAAGTCTTTCATAGTTTCAATATTACTTCCGATCGCCTCTCAGAATGTCACAATGCAATCATCGGTCCATTTGGCGTTGCCGATCGGTGTTGCCTCTCCTCGCCAGAACGGGGGGGACCGAAAAGTGCGGAGGTATCTGCGAATCCTGTGTCTATGCGCCCAATCTGGCCAGGCTCGGAGGCAAATCAGGTCGGAGATTCTTCCAACCCAGCGGCCATGAATGCAAGACGAGGATTTATCTCTTTTAGAATCAACACAAATAATTTTTGTTAACCTAACTTTGTCTAAATTAGAATTGGATGATAATATTGCAAGTCAAAGCCATGTGTCCTCAGTCGCATTCATCTGGGTCGCCGGAAACCGGTGTGCATTCTGGCGGCTCGCGATCACAGCCGGAAGCAAGCGAACTTCTCGAACTTCCACCCAATTCGCTCGGGCCGAAGATTCTGGTTGTCGACGACGACGTTCCCCTGGGCAAGTTTCTCAGCCGCGAACTCAATCGCAGGCATTTTTCCGTCGAGATTCGCCACGATGGCGAAGCCGCTCGCGACGACATTCGGGAATCCACTTACGACCTCGTAATTCTCGATCTGAATCTGCCCAAGATGGACGGCATGGCGGTTCTGAAGCAGGTTCGCATCAGTCACCCGCGGCTGCCCATCCTGGTTCTGACGGCGAGGAATCACACCCACGATCTGGTCTCGGCGCTCGAACAGGGAGCCGACGACTGCCTGATCAAGCCCTTCTCGTTCCTGGAGTTGCTGGCACGTATACGAGGCCTGCTGCGGCGCAATTACACCCCGACTGCGAGTTCATCGAAGGTCGGCAATCTGACCATCAATCGCGAGGAGCACTGGGTGCAGCGCGGCGAGCGGCGAATCGATCTGACGGCGCGGGAGTTTGCCCTGCTGGAGTACCTCATGAACAACGCGGGCAAGGCTGTTTCGCGCGCGACCATCATGCAGGAAGTGTGGAACACACCCTTTGATTCCACGACCAATATTGTTGACGTTTACATGAAGTATCTGCGGGACAAAATCGACCTCGATGGAGAAGTCAGATTGATCCGCACAGTCCGGGGTGTGGGGTACGTTTTGAGCAGCGATTAGCATTGGGGGAGTCGTCCGTGTCGAAATCCGCAACCGAGGCGCTTTGCTTCAACCTTTCGCAATGCATCCATGCCACCGCACAGCCGCTCGCCGTTCTTCGCGCCAGCCTCGGTAACGAGCGTGTGGAACGGATGAGCGTGGATGAACTCAGGGAACTGGCGTCGGGCTCGGCCTTGGAGGTGGAGCGCCTGTGTTCGCTCTTCAGTTGCCTGCAGCGGCTTGTTAGCACAGAGAGCACCAAAGCCAAGCTCTCCGAGACGCCGATCCAGCCTCTTCTCGAACACGTGGCAGACGGAGTGAATCTGTTGTACAAGGAGGACCGGATCTCCCTCCGTTCGATCGTCGCCGAAGATTGCCAGCCTGTTCTTATCGACAAGGCGAGAACTCTTCAGGCCTTGTCGACGATTCTGTTGATAGCCCATGCCGTCTCCCGTCCACAGGACACGGTAGATTTGATCGCCTCATCCTCCAAATCCAATACGGTGCGAATTGTGGTGCAGAACCTGGCCTCGTGCGTCGATGCGATGAATGCGGAGACGAGCCTCAGCATGGCCTTTGCCGAGGCGAATATTCGAAGCCAGCAGGCCGATTTTCTCTGGACCCTGAAGCCCTTCAGCGTTCAGATCGAGTTTGAGGGAGTTCCGTTCGTGTAAACTTGCTGATTCTGGGGTTAGCCGAGTCTTTTGACTCTGATTGATACTTTAACCGTAGCGGAAGGACCACGGATGGGCTCGTCGACATTTCCGAAGTTACGTGCGGACGAAAGCACCGTTATCAGCGTGCTGCTGGTGAGCCCGAACAGCAGGCTTCGCCAGGCGCTCAGAGACAAGCTCCGCCAGCCGCGCTGGAATCTCACCGAGGCCGGGAGCGGCGCCGAAGCCCTCGAGTGCCTCGATGAGAACGCCAGCGAGATTTTGCTTCTCGATCCTCTGCTCCCCGATCTTGAGTCGGGTGAATTCAGCGCGATGGTGCGCGACCAGTTCCCCAACATTCAGATCCTCTCGGTAAACTCGCATACCGGGCAGCTTGTTCTTGGCACCTCATCGCCCACATTGCTGTCGGCGCAACTGACCGAACTGCTCTATAGCGGCGGCAATGCACCCTCCAACGCCATCTCTCCAGAGCGGTTGCAGCGGATGAGGACGCACGAAGAAGGATATCTCGGTATCCGTGGCATGATCGGCGACTCTCAACCGATGCGGCAGGTCTATCAACTCACCCACATGGTCGCGCGGCGGGACACGACGGTCTTGGTGACCGGAGAGAGCGGTACAGGCAAGGATCTGGTTGCCCAGGCGATTCATCTGATCAGCTTGCGGCAGAAGCAGCCCCTGGTGGTAATCAATTGCGCCGCCATCCCCGAGTCGCTGCTCGAAGCCGAGCTCTTCGGCTATGTGAAGGGTTCTTTTACCGGCGCGGTGCAGTCGCGCATCGGGCGGATCCACGCGGCACATGGCGGGACGCTCTTCCTCGACGAGATCGGCGATATGCCCCTCTCACTTCAAAGCAAGATTCTGCGCTTCCTCGAACAGGGCGAAGTGCAGCGGATCGGCGGCAACGACAATCTGAAAGTGGATGTGAGGGTGGTCGCCGCGACCAACGCCGATCTGCTGAGTCGGGTCAAACAGAGCCTATTTCGCGAAGACCTTTATTATCGCCTGGCGATCTTTCCCATCAAGCTGCCGCCATTGCGCGAGCGCGACGGAGATGTTATCCAGCTCGCGGAGTCTTTTTTGGAGAGGTACGCTCCCGGTGTCTCGTTCAACGCTGATGCGGTCCGTGCTCTTGAGCAGCATGATTGGCCGGGGAACGTTCGCGAACTGAAGAACGTAATCGAGCGCTCCAGCATCGTCGTCGGCGGCGAGCGCGAGATCCTGGCCCGGCACATCCTGTTCTAAGACACCGTGCATAAACAATCGCTTCAATAATGTCGCATTGCGTCAGGGCACGACTTCAGTCGTGCCGTAAGAGCCAGCGAAGAATGCGGGCTTTAGCCCCTGCCGGGGAGGGTGCTGTGCAAAGGGACGGATCGTGAAAAGCATCCCTCAGGGGCTAAAGCCTAAGGCTCAATTTGCCGCGTGTGCGGCACGACAGAAGTCGTGCCCTGACAAGGTCAAGTGGAACAGTTGTTTATGCAAAGTGCCAAAGCCGACACCCGGCAAAGTTTGCCCGACGACGAGAGTTGGGAGCGGTGGCGTCCAAGCGATGAGGAGGGCGCGGACTCCGATGCCTGCGAATGGAGCTTGCCCATAAAGCTTGCGGAACATATATATAGATGCAAGTTTCGCCTTTCAATCCCCGGTGCAAAAGCCCAAACTGAGTTGGCCCTCATCGTGCATAGTCGATAGGCAGATGCTGCCTACTTCTCATCTCGTACAAATAAATCTTCCGCTCATCGATCTTCCGGGCGGCGGCCAGGTGCAAGCTCCATCCGGCGAGATGAGCTTCGCAGGCAGCGGTTCCCGGCCGGGCGGTTCCGAAGATTTTGAGATGCAAGCCAGAAACGCCGTGCTCCTGGCTGGCGAGTTCTCAGAGTTCATTACTGCAGCCACGCGCCTTGAGAACTCCTACCGTGAATTGCAGGAGCAGGTCTCCCAGTTGGGTCAGGAGCTCTCGGAACGGAATGCGGCGCTGAATACCAGCCTGGCCGAGAACGAGCGGATGCGCCAGGCTCTACAGCAGATCGTGGATTCTATGCCCTGCGGCGTGCTGGTTCTGGATTGCGATGGGCAGATCTCGATGATCAACCCCGAGTGCCGCCGGCTGCTAGGTCTCAATGAAGCGGATTTCAATACAGAATCGAAGACCACCCTGCGGCAGATCTCGGTCTGGAGTGGGGTCAATCTTGAAGCATCGTTCGAGAACGCTTCCAGCGGCGAGACGGGACAGGAGTTCTGCGTGCGCGGCTCTGGCGGAAAACGCTGGGTCGAGGTTCGCAATCGCCGACTTTTCCGTTCATCGGGCAAGCCTGGGGTGCTCGACAAGACCATCCTGATCCTGCGCGACATCACCGCCCAGAAGCGCGCCGAGCAGGAGCGCGAGGCCGGACGCAAGGCAATGGCCCTAGCAGAGATCACCACCACTCTCGCTCATGAAATTAGAAACCCATTAGCCAGCTTGGAACTCTTCGCCGAGTTGATTGAAAAGGACGATGTGCGGCGCGGCGAATGGATCTCCAATCTGCGCGCCGGCATCCGTTCGCTCTCGGGAACCGTGAACAATGTGCTGAGCTTCCATGGTTCTGGCTCGCTGTCGCTTGCGCCGCTCTCGCTCTCCGCGGTGATGACGAATGCTCTCAAGTTTATTCAACCGCTTGCTGACCAGGCGGCGGTTTCGCTGGAGTGGACGGCCGGTCACGATGATGTTCGAGTGATGGGCAACGCAAGCGCCCTCCAGCAGGTCGTACTCAATCTGGTCTCCAACGCCATCCGCCACACTCCGGCGGGCGGCAATGTGAAGGTGTCGCTGCGGCTTGCGCCGGGCGATGCAAAAGGCAAGAACGACGGAGACAATTCCGGCCAGCTCATCGCCGAATTCTCCGACACCGGTTGCGGCATTCGTCCCGATCAGATTGATCGCATCTTTGAGCCCGGCTTCAGCGGAAGTGGCGACACCTCCGGGCTTGGCCTGGCAGTTTGCGAGCGCATCATGAAGCAGCACGGTGGGCGGATCTCCGCAACCAACCGCGCGCATTCAGGCGCTCGATTCACGCTCCTTTTTCCAGTGCACCAGATGGAATTGGCCTTGGTATGAACAGCACGCTTGAAAGTAACAGTGAATCTTCGGTATTGGTAGTCGACGACGAACCGGGAATGCGGACCGCATTGCGGGCCAACTTCCTGCGCCACGGCTGGCGGGTGGAAACGGCCACCGGCGTTCGCGACGCGGCTCGGGCCTTCGAGCTGACCAGCTTCGATCTCGTTGTCAGCGACATCCGCATGAGGGATGGTGACGGTTTCGAGGTGATGTGCTCGGTGCAAAAGAACTCGCCGACCACGGCAGTGATTTTGCTGACCGCCTTCGGCAGCGTTCCCGAGGCCGTTGAGTCGATGCGCAGCGGGGCCTTCGATTATCTCACCAAGCCCGTCTCTTTCGATCAACTCCAGGCCGCCGCTACTCGCGTCATGCAGCGCATCAACGAAAAGGCAGCCACGGTCAGCGTTCCCAGCAAAATCGTAGATCAAGAGATCGTGAGCCATGGAATCATCGGGCGCTCGCCCTCGCTGCTGCAAGCCATGCAGCGCGCGCGCGCCGCCGCAAGCACCGATGCCGATGTGCTGATCGAGGCCGAGAGCGGCACCGGCAAGGAACTGATGGCGAAGTTCATCCATCAGGCCAGCGACCGCAGCCGTAAACCCTTTGTCGCGGTGAACTGCGCGGCCGTGCCGGAAAGCCTGCTGGAGAGCGAACTCTTCGGACATGCGAGGGGAGCGTTTACCGGCGCGAACGCGGCAAAGATTGGAAAGTTCGAGCTAGCCGACGGCGGCACGCTGCTGCTGGACGAAATCGGCGAAATGCCGCTCAACCTGCAGCCCAAGCTGCTGCGCATACTTCAAGAGCGCGAGTTCGAGCGGCTAGGCGAGACGCGTTCCATTCACGTCGACATTCGCGTCATCGCCACCACCAATGCATCTTTGGCTTCGATGGTCGAGCAGGGCCGCTTCCGTTCCGATCTCTACTATCGGCTCAACGTAATCCCTCTTTCGATTCCCGGTCTTCGCGAACGGCTCGAGGACATTCCCGCACTCGCAAAACATTTTGCCGAAAAGTTCGCCGTCGAAACAGAGTCTGCCGTGCCGGAGCTGGAGGCAGGCTTCATCGAGAGGCTTCAAGCTTACAGCTGGCCGGGCAACGTCAGAGAGCTGGCGAACTTCATGCGGCGCGTTCTCTCGCTCAATCAGGGAAGAGCGATCGACGCCGAGTGCTTCCATCGGGAGTTTCATCCACTAGGAAGCGCGCAAGCCGCATCGCGTGCGCTGCCCGCCCCTGGAACGCCGATCTCCGTGATCGAAAAGATTCATCTGGAAAATACCCTGGCCCTGGCCCACGGCAACCGTACCCACGCCGCCGAGATGCTGGGAATCAGCCTGCGCACAATGCGCAACAAGATCAGGGAGTATGGGCTCCCTCCAAGGAGATATGCCTGATGCCGACACCAACTCTGATTCCAACGCTTGAAAACTATCTGAAGCTGGCGATCGCACGCGAGCAGACGATCGCAGCCAATATGGCCAACGTCGACACCCCCGGCTACCATACGCGCGACATCGACTTTCAAGGCGAGTTGAACAGGGCCATGAGCAACGTCCTCAACCACTCCGGAGACGACGGCGTCACCGCCCAGTTGAATCCCGTGGTTCAGGAGGTTCCGAATCTCATGGAGCGCGCGGACGGCAATAACGTGAATCTTGATCGCGAGGGACTGTTGATGTCCGAGACGCAATTGCAATATCAGATGGGCGTTCAACTGGTGAAGCTTCAGTTTCACCAGATGCTCAGCGCCATCAATGGGGGAGGCCAGTAATGAATCTCTTCGACTCGTTAACTGTGAGTGGATCGGCCCTGGCCGCTGAGCGTCAGCGTTCCGAGATCGTCGCTGCGAACCTGGCCAATGCCGAGACAACACACACGGATACCGGTGGACCTTACCGGCGCAAGGAAGTGGTCTTTCAATCGTCCGGCACATCCAGTTTCCGGCTGGCGCTGGCCAGCACAGGCCACCAGCTTGGACCCGAGCCCGGCAGCGTGCAGATCTCCGAAGTGATCGAAGATCCCACGCCTCCCGTCATGCGTTTCGAGCCTAACCACCCCGATGCGGACAAGGATGGCTATGTTGCCTATCCGGCAATCAATCCGGTGATGGAGATGGCGGACCTGTTGAGCTGCGTTCGCTCCTATCAGTTGAATGCCTCCGCGGTGGCCGCAGCCAAGCAGATGATCCAGCAATCCATCGACATCCTCAAGAGTTAAGCAGGAGATTTGAAGATGAGCAGCCCAATTGCAGGTCTTGGTTCCATTGGCTCAATCGGCAGCCTTCCTAAGCTGCCGGCGCTTGTGCCCGGTTCTTCAGAGGAAGGCTTCGGCGCCGTACTCAGCAATGTGCTTCAACATGTGAACGAACTCAAGGGCGGCGCAGATCAGCAGATCGGCACCCTTCTCAAGGGCGGCAATGCGGACATGAGTTCGGTGATGATTGCAGTCGAAAAGGCGGACGTGGCTTTTCAACTGATGATGCAGGTTCGCAACAAGATCGTAAGCGCCTATCAGGACATCGAGAAGATGCAGTTTTAGAAAGGTGCGCAAAGTTAAGTGCGCACACGGGAACGATGCATGGGGGATGCTGTTCCTGGTACGGGGTTTTGAGAGCGGCGGGGGCGGGGACGTATGGCCGGCAAGAACCAATTAGCAACAACGAAGCAAGCGCCAGGCCTCGACAAGGCCTTGGAACGCGGCAAAGTCTTCTGGACGGGCCTTCGTCCGCAGCAGCAGGCCTTCTTCGGCCTCGGGCTCGCCATTACCGTCGGGGCCATTGTCTTCTTTGTGAAGATGATCGCGACGCCCGATTACAAACCCTTGATGAATGGCTTGGAACCGGCCGATGCGCAGGCGATCTCATCGCAGTTGGCGGGCAAGAAGATTGCCTGCATTATCAGCCCAGACGGCACATCCATCAGTGTTCCTTCGGATCAAGTGGACGCGGCGCGGCTGGAAGTGGCCTCTCACGACACACCGCATAGCGGGCGAATCGGTTTTGAAATCTTCGACAAGGTGAGCTGGGGACAAACGGAGTTCGATGAGAGGGTCAACTACCAGCGCGCGCTCGAAGGCGAACTGGAGCGGACAATTCAGACCATCAGCAACGTCAAGAGCGCTCGCGTGCATCTGGTGATGGCCAGCGACTCGGTCTTTCTGGATAGGGAACGCGGAGCCAAGGCCTCGGTCACGCTGCGCCTGCGCCGCGGCAATCTCTCTCGCGAAGATTACGCGGCGATCTCGCGGCTCGTCGCCGGAGCGGTGGATGAACTGAAACCTTCCGACGTGGTCATCATCGATGCGGATTCCAATCAGTCGCTCGGGCAAGGAAGTGGCGCGGGCGCGGGGGGCGAAGGCCTGGAACAAGATCTGACACGGCGGCTGATCGCGACCCTCTCGCCCGTCGTTGGAGCTGATCGCATTCGCGCCAGCGTCAATGTGGAGTATGAGACCGGCAGCAGCGAAGAGAGCCAGGAGAAGTACGATCCCGCGGTGAGCGCCATGCTGACCATGCAACACTCTGAAGAGATGACGGGCCCTGGGGTGGGCGCCGCCGGCGTTCCCGGAACCACGAGCAATGTGCCTGGCGCCAAGCCTTCCGTGCCTGCTCCCAAAGACCCAAGCCAGTCTTCAAAGACGGATAACAATACCTTTGGCGTGAATCGCACGACCCGCCATGTTATCGAGCCGGCTGGAGGCATCCGCAGGCTCACGGCCGCGGTGGTCATCGACGATGCGGTTACGCGTACGCAGCAGGGTGGAAAATGGGTCGAGACTCGCCACAAGCGAACACCCGACGAATTGAAGCTGATTGGCGATCTGGCGCAAGCAGCCATCGGTTTCAATAGCACACGCGGCGATGTGGTGAGCATCCAGAATCTATCCTTCGATCATCCCGTTGAAGCCGAAGCCGGCCCCGTCAACATTGTCGAGCAGGCGCGTAAGGACCTGAACGACTATTCGTTCCTCGTTCGTTATGCGGTCTTGCTCGGTCTGTTTGTCCTGGTCTATCTTCTGACGATCCGGCCGATCCAGAAGCGCATTCTGTCCATTCCAAATTCGCTTCTTGTCTCACACCGCGCTCCAGTGCAGGTTGCCGCCGCCGCAGCGGGCGAGGAGGAACCGGTGCTCGAACCCGCCTCAATCCTTGCCAAGCGGTCGGTGCTCTTGAAGAAGCAACTCGCGGACTTTGTCAAGGCTGAGCCTGAGAGCAGCACCATCGCCGTGCGCGCATGGCTGCGGGAAGAGACGCAATGACTGCCATGGCGACCGAGAGGGCTAAACTGAGTGGCGCGCGCAAGGCCGCAATCTTGCTGACGGTCCTCGGCGAGGACGTAGCGGCGACGGTCTTTCGCGATCTGAACAAGCATGATCTGCAGCTTGTTGCCGACGAAGTTGCCAGCCTCGGAACCATCCCCACCGAGTTGACGGTCCAGGTCATCGAAGAGTACCAGCGGATGACGCAGGCTCAGGAGTATCTGGTCCAGGGAGGCTATGAGCTTGCCCAGCGTCTGCTGATCAAGGCCTTCGGAGAAACCGAGGCAGAGAGTATTCTGCACCGGCTGACCAAGGCCCGCGAACTGAAACCGCTCGAGTCGTTGCAGCGCGCCGACCCGCAGAAGCTGGCTAGATTTCTCGAGAGCGAACATCCGCAGACCATCGCCCTGGTTCTCGGCCAACTCGGAGATCGCCAGGCATCGGCCCTGTTGATGAGCCTTCCCAATGACACTCGCGCCGAAGCCGTCAAGAGACTGGCGAACCTCCGCCGCTTTTCGCCGGAGATGGCGGAGAAGGTATCGACCCTGCTAAGCCAGCGGCTGAAGACGGTTGGAGAGCAAGGCAAGCGGACTTACTCGGGATTTCAGAGCGTGGCCGACATCATGAACTGCATCGATACGACCGTTGCGCAGGAGATCCTGGAAAACATCGAGAACGAGGAGCCCACACTGGCCGTGAGCATCCGTGATCTCATGTTCACCTTTGAAGATCTTCTGCATGTCGGCGAGGCGCACATTCGCGAGCTCGCCGGAGCGATCGACAAGAGAACCCTTGCAACCGCTCTCAAGGGAACCTCCGATGAGTTGAAGAACCACTTCTTCCGGATCATGTCGACCAGGGCCGTCGAAATGCTCAAGGAGGATATTGAGCTGCTGGGCCCCGTTCGCGCCAAGGAAGTGGTCAAAGCGCAGACTGAGATTGTCACGATTGCCCGGCAGCTGGAGGCCGAGGGCAGGATCGTATTGAAGGGCGAGGGAAATGATGAATACATCGTTTGACGAATCTGCAAACTACCCGACCCCCGCTCCCGTGACATCGTACATGTACCGGGATATGAGTTCCTCCGCAGCGGCGAATGGCAAGGAACCCAAGCAGGAGAACTTGAGGCCTGTGCAGGTGAAAGAGCAGCAGGCGGCTCCGGGTACGTCACCGCAAGAGATCGGCGAGCTGCTGAATCGCGCCCGCGCCGAGGCAACGGCCGAGACTGAGAAGCGTCTGCGGTCGGAATATGATGCAAAGTCTGCTAACGAGGCCGCAAAGATCTCTAAGGCTCTGGATCTCTTCGTCAATGAACGGAAGAGCTACTTCTCCCGGGTCGAGTCTGAGGTGGTGCATCTGGCTCTGGCCATTGCCGCAAAGATTCTGCATCGCGAGGCGCAGGTCGATCCGCTGCTGGTTGCGGCATTGGTTCGGGTCGCCGTGGACAAACTGCACGACGGCTCGAGCGTCTCAGTACGGGCGACTCCGGCGAATGCGGCCAAGTGGCGCGAGTATCTGGCGAATCCGCACAATGGCTCGACGATCGCAATCATTGAAGACGCTCAACTGGAAGCGGACGATTGCATTCTCGAAACGGACCTCGGCTCCGCGAACTTCAGCATCGACGCGCAGTTGAAAGAGGTTGAGCAGGGATTCTTTGACCTGCTCGCGCAGAGGCCGACGATCAAATGAACACACTTGGGTCGCTTGCTCCTTACATGGACCGTTTGAATCGTGGATCGACGCTGCGATGGCGGGGACGCGTGCTCCAGGTGGTCGGCAATCTCATCGAGTCCGAAGGGCCGTTCTGTTCCGTCGGAGAGTCCTGCGAAATCACCAACGCGAGCGGTCAAAAATACTCCGGCGAAGTGGTTGGTTTTCGCGGATCGACACTGCTCTCGATGGCCGTCGAGAATCCGCAAGGCATTCGCTTCGGTGACAGGATCGTCGCATGGGGGACGCGGGCCTCGATCCGGGTCGGCAGTGATCTGCTGGGCCGGGTGATTGATGCAACCGGCGGGCCGCTCGACTCGAAGGGTGAATATCGCGGAGAACGAACGGTGTGGGTGGACGGCTCGGCTCCGCTGCCACTAGACCGCGTTCCTATTCGTGAGCCGCTGGGCTGCGGCATCCGCGCTCTGGATGCGTTTGTCACTTGCGGACGCGGACAGCGCCTGGGCATCTTCGGCGGCAGCGGAGTTGGAAAAAGTACGTTGCTCGGCATGATGGCGCGCGGAACCAGTGCCGACATGACGGTGCTGGCGCTGGTGGGCGAACGCGGACGTGAGGTTGGAGAGTTTCTCGAAGTGATCGGCGATGAGGGGCGTAAACGTTGCGTCGTGGTGGTCTCTACCTCCGATCAATCTCCTGTCTTGCGATTGCGCGCCGCTTTGTCGGCAACCGCCATCGCGGAGTTCTTTGCCAGCGCTGGTAAGAACGTGCTCCTGGTCGTCGACTCACTCACGCGTTTTGCGATGGCGCAGCGCGAGATCGGCCTGTCGGCCGGCGAGCCGCCAACGGCGAAGGGTTACACGCCTTCGGTGCTGAACATGCTGGCCCGGCTGGTGGAGCGCGCGGGCTGCTTCAAAGGCGGCAGCATCACAGCGTTCTACACCGTTCTGATGGAAGGCGACGATCAGCAGGATCCGGTCGCGGACACCGTCCGGTCGCTGCTCGACGGTCACGTGATCCTCGACAGAAACCTGGCAATGAGAAACCACTATCCGCCTATCTCGGTGCTTGAGAGCCTGAGCCGTCTGATGCCGAATATTACTTCGGAAGAGCATACACAAAAGGCCAAGGCTCTTCGTTTGCTCATGGCCTCTTACGAACGTTCTGAAGACTTGATTCGCATCGGCGCTTACCAGAAAGGCGCCGATCCAATGCTTGACCGCGCGGTTGAGATTCTGCCGCAGTTGAACGCATTTCTGCACCAGCGTCCCAATGAAATTGTTGCTTTTCCAAATGTGGTTCAATCTCTACTCCAGATTGCGAGCTGAATATGTCCTTCCAGTTTCCACTAGCTACGGTGCTTCGGGTACGCGGCGTTGTTGAAGAAAAAGAGGAACGCATGCTGCAGCAGATTAACGCCGAAATCGCGCAGGCACGCGAGGTGCTGACGCACATCGCAGTCGAGATTGAGGAATTGGATGCTGCGCGCCGCGCCGAGGTTTTCAAGTCGCGCTCCGGGCATAATATTCACGCTGCCTACGGGCGGATGAATGAACTGAAGCAAAACAGGAAGATGTTTGAAGATCAAATCGTGAAATTGGAAGAACTGCGCGACAGGCAGATCGCAATTTACGAGGCGGCACGGAGAAATCGCGAAGTGCTCACCAATATGCACGACGAGAAGCGCACAGCGTATGAGTCGGATCTGGCCCGCCACGAGCAAAAAACCATCGATGACAATTTCATCGCACGGCGAGGCCGCGCATGATTCTTGCAATTTCCGTCCTTTTGTCGCTTGCGCTGCGGATCTCATCGGGATTCGACCGCCCTGCTGTGCCCGCGTTTGCATTTAGAAAGCCGCTGAAGAAGAATCGCTACAATCATTGATCGCTCTGCTACACACCTCTCCGAATTACCGGCCTCCGATCGGGAAATCACAGGAACAATCACAGACTAACTTTGACCGAGCGGTCGAGGTTTGTCTGTGCTGTTGTGCTTCGAGTTGAGGCAAGAATCTCTGGGGTTCCGCTCCATCTCAATTGAGTCCTTTGCAGTCACCGCAACCCGGCAGCCTTTGCCTATGCAAAATGCGGCAAATGTTGCCGAGTACGCTCCGCGTCGCGCGGGATGGTCGAGCAAAGTTATTCAAGCGGTTGATTCTAAATAAATTGTTGGCTACTCCCTATGGAAGGCAAACCGGGCTTGTTTGGCCCCTTAGTTGCCAATATGGATGCGTGATCGCAAAAACCATCCTCGATCTGTTCACTCTGTTGCCGGGGGCAACCCGCTCCGCGGTGCAGAACTCCGATCAACCGTTGAAGGCATTCAGCGATTCACTGCTCGCCGCAGCGAAGTCATACTCTCAGGACAACAACACAATCGCCGCCAGCGGAAGAACCGCACACCGCCAGAATTCGGTCTCCGCGGACGCAAACACATCGGTAGCGGTTCTCAATGATGCCGATGGTTTGTCAGCGGCCGCTTTTGAATCCGCTCAGAAGACCAGCCCGACTCCTACTTCGCTCCAGGCGTCAAACGTCGGACTCACCACTCCTAATCTGGAGTCGACCGATGCCGCCGCTCCGTCCGGCCAGATTCAATCCGCAATTGAGCAGTCGGTGGGCCAGTCTTCTGTCGCGCAAACAGCCGGCCTGCAAACCAACCCCTTCGCGGCACGCCTTGTCCGGGCAGCGGGCTTTCAGACAAGATCTGCCGGAATGAGAACTCTGCTGGCCGGGTCGGCAACATCTCAGATTGTTTCCACCGGTGTTGCCACCCGGCCTTTCCGGAATGTAACCGTCACAAGGCTCGCGAGCATCCAATCAGACGCCGCCCAGACTGGCGCCGTTCAGCAGGCCGTCATTCCCGTGCAGACGCCTCACGCCGACTCGCCAACAGCTCAGGAACCCGCGAACAGCGCCGCGATTCCGACCCCTCAAAATGTTGCATCGACGGCTTCGGAACAGACTCAATCAGTCGTCGCCCCAGCGGGCATTTTCGTGGCAGACGCTTCGCAGCAGACCGCCGTTCGATCGAGCGCCTGGGTAGTCGAAACGCCTCTCGCCGCACCTGCAATGATTCAGATCACTCCGACCAACGAGGCGAGTCCGGCCGATCAGAGTCATTTATCGCCGATATCGACGCAGACGCAATCGATCGCCGCTCCGGCAAGCACTGTTCAGACAAGCGTCTCTCAATCGATCGCCGCTCAATCCGATCTCGCCCCTGCGCAGACGATTCTCGCCGCACCGGGTGCGGCTCAGAGGCCTGCGACGGGTCTGGCTGCACGGTTCACACAAATCGTCTCGGCGATGGGGTTAGGAAGACCTCAATCGACCTTCACCCATGCAAACGCTGCCCCGGTAACCGTCTCCAATGGCAGTGTTTTTCAGCCAGACGAGACGCAATCGAGCGATGCGGCAGCGCAGTCGCCTCTCGTCGCAACATCGGCAACTCAAGCGAATGCGGCCGTCGCGGCCAGCCAGGCAATATCGAATCCACCAACAGCATCGACTGCAGCCGAGCCGGTCTTCGTCTCGGCAAGCGCTGTCTCAACGAGCATCCCACAACCGGTCAATATTCAATCGAAGACCTTCCCGGTTCAGATGCCCTCCGTCTCATCCGCAACATCTCAGATTGCTTCGCTTGCGGAAACCAGCCAGTCCACATCGAGCCTGCCAACAGCTGCTTGGAACCAAACCGGTTCTATCTTCACCTTGGCAAGCATCCTTTCAACGAGCATTCCACGGGCCGGCAGTGTTCTATCGAGTTCCACCCCGGATCAGAGGCCTCTCGCCGCGGCGTCAACAGCGCAGAATGCGCCGACCGCGGTAACCAGCCAGTATCTACCGAACCTGCCAGCTACCACACTGAAGGAAGTAGATTCGATCTTCAAGCCAACAAACATCACTTCGACTGCGATCCCTCAGCCAATCAGTATTCAATCGAACATTGCTACGGCGCAGACGCCCGTTGACAGTTTCGCGGCGACTCAGGATGCTTCGTCTATATCGGCAAGCCGACGGCCAGCGCAGACCACGCCATCAACTGGATGGGCGATGCCCCAACCAAGCGTCGGTCCTGAAGACATCGCTCCGGCAACGATCCCCCCAGCAAGCACCTTGCAGTCCGCCCACATTCAATCGAATGTCACGGAAGTCGAGATGCCTGTCGCTCAACCTGCAGCAACTCAAACCGCTTCGGCGGTCGCGGCCAGCCAGCCGATGTGGGTTGCGCCGGCGTTTCAGTGGGACGAGACCGTGTCAAACGTCGCCAGGACGAACATCGACCCGTCTGGCATCTCCCAGCCAGCCGCCGCTCAATCGAATGTTGTTTCAGTTCAGAAACCAGTCGCTGGACCGGCGATGTTTCAGGGCGTTTCGACCGACGGTGCAGTCCGGAACACTGGGAACGATTCATTGACAGGGCCATCGGCAGTCCCATCACTCGCAGGGCAGGCAAACATCGCCTCGGCCACCGGCACTCAGATACCCGTTTCCCAACCGGCGGTTCTTCAGTCGACTGCCACGGCAGTTCAGGTGCCCCTAGCCGCGCCGTCAACAACTCAAAGAACTTCGACTGTGGTGGCCAGCCCGATTCCGCAGAACGCACCTGGGGCCGGGTCTTCCGAGACGGTATCAGTCCGCATCCAGGCAAGCACCGCCCCGGCGAGCGTCCCGCAGCAAACCGCTGCCCAATCGAAGGAAACCGAATTAGAGAACACGCCGGTAAGCGTCCACCAACCGGCTGCCGTTCAATCGATCTTCGCTTCTGTGCGAACGCTCCTCGCCCCCTCGGCAACAGCTCAGGATGATTCGTCTCTTGCGGTCGGCCAGCCAGCGCAGAATTCGACAGCGGCTCAGTGGAACGAAACCGAATCGAGCATACCCCGGCTTGCAGCCGATCAATCCACCGTTGTCCCTGTGCAGACGCCGGTCGCCGGTCCCACAACCTCTCAGGAGGCTTCGATTGGCGAAATCAGCCAATCCACTTTAGACGCGCGGGCGATCAGACCGACAGAGAACCAAGCGGTCGTCCCGCAGGTAAGCATCTCACAGCCAGCCGTTGTCCTATCCAACGTGACCCCGGCGCAGACGCCCTCGGTCCAGCCGTTATTCACTCAGACTTCCGTGACCAACGGGACCCTCCAGTCTGCGCAGAATCTGACAACGGCAAAGCTCCCCGAGACTGAATCGACCATCGCCACAACAGAAATAGCGCAGCCCGCCGTCGTTCAATCGCACCCTGCCACGGCTCAAACATCCTCGGTTCAGTTGGTAACGACTCAAAAAACTGAAGGCTATGAGTCCGTCGAGCGTGCCAGGAATTCAGGAACAACTGAGGTGGCTAAGCCTCAACCAAGTGTCTTGGAGACGAACAACTCTCGTGCAAACGTCTCGCATACTAGCATCTCTCAGAAGGCCGTCATCGAGCCGGCGGCGGTTGAATCGATTGCCAAGCCGCTGGGCGACGATTCGTCTTTGAGTTCATCGACACTTCCGGTCAATGGAATCCAAGAGACGGCGGCTCCCATCGCGGCTTCGCAAAAGAGCGCCAGTGTGGGTTCGAGTGTGGTCGCTGCCGCGGTTCCGAATGCGATTCGGGTCGCGGATCATTCCGAAGTGCAGGGTTCGTATTCGAGCGTGGCGCCGAACGCAAGCCCGAATGCAGCTCAAAGCGCGGTTGCGAACGACCCAACGGAGCCTACTCCTGTCCCGGTTCTGCGCGAGTCCGTGATCGCATCGGTGAAGGATGTTGTGGCTTCAGCAATGAAGACCGATTCGACAGCCCAGGCCACTTCGCATCCGTCAGCGGCCGATCAGAGCTCAGTCGCCGAGACGATCGAAGTTCCGAACGGCATCCCAGATCGACTGGCCGTCCCGCCTCAAGCCGTCTCGATTGGAACGACCCAGGCCAACGTCATGAACCTCAAGCCGGCCTCGGCGGTGAGGTCGCAGGCCAGTGCCTCCGTAGCCGTCGGCAAGGGCACCAGCACTGACCAGGCGAGCGCTAGGAAGGTTGCAGAACCGTCGCCCGAGTCCGGATCCAAGAGCAATTCGCAGGATGCAGCATCGAACGGCAATCAGAATCAGAGCGGCAATGCATCACAGGCACAAATCGCAACCCCGGTTCCGGTCAGCTTTACGGTTCATCCCGCGGCCGTGATTGCAGCGGCGCAGAACGCGGCCCCGGTTGCTGCGAACCACACCGCCTCAGCTACGTCCGATGCCAACGGAGTTGCCACGAAAGCAGCCGACAACACACAAGCTCACACTGCGGACGCATTGCCCCAGGCCGCTCCGGTCATTAATACGGCAAGGCTGATCCAGAACATGGGCCAGGCCGAGATGCGGGTCGGGATACGGTCGAACGAGTTTGGCAACATCTCGATCAGCACCTCATCGAGCCGGGATCAGGTCTCCGCTCAGATCTCGGTGGAGCATGGGGAGCTTGCCAAGGCGCTTACCGCGCATCTGCCGGAGATGCAGGCGCGGTTGGGCAGCAGTCAGCCAATGGATGTCCGCATCGACATGAATGGCGCGGCAACAGGACAGGGAACGGGTAACTTTGGAGGCATGTCAAACGACACGGCCGGCCAATCGCGCGGCGGCAGGCAGCAAGCAGGCAACATCGCTGCCGGCCAATCAGACAACAGTGTTGTCGAACAGCAGTTTTCACCCGTCGTGGCGGCTGTGCCCTCAGGCTATGCCCGTCTCGACATCAGAGTTTAGGTCGCGCGCTGAAGTTTTGAGAGCGCGAAAAGAGGAGCAATCATGGCGAGCATGTTGACAAACTATTTGATGCCGACGACGTTGAGCGCGTTGATGCCATCGGCAAGCAGCGCACTACCGAAGGCAACTGGCCCAAAAACGTACGCCACCCCTACGACCGGTTCGAGCAGTTCGACCTCAAGCACCAGCTCGGCCAGTTCACTTGGCACAACCTTCCTGAGCCTGCTGGCACAGGAGCTACAGAATCAGGACCCGACGGCTCCTGTCGATCCAACACAAATGGTCGGCCAGATGATCTCGCTGAATCAGCTTGAGCAACTCATCAGCATCAACCAGGCGCTCAGCCCCTCCACGTCAAGTTCCTCGACATCATCGACTCAGGCATCGAATGCCTTGTCCGCGAAAGCCGCGCTCGCCTCCGCTACCGGCGGCGCAACCAACATGCTCTCACCTTCGGCCGCGGGCGCGGCCACCAGCCAACTTCCGTTTGACCCTAACACGATGTTGCCCCTGGGCTTCGCCAATAGCGGCGCGGCGGCAGCTTCGATCAACTCGTACCTGAATCCCGTGACCATGGGCACTTCCGGCGCGACAAGCAATGCCACAGGAGGCAAATAATGGGCGCTTTTTCAACACCACTCTCTGGACTTACTTCGGCTCAGGAACAGCTGCAATCCGTCTCAAACAACCTGGCCAACATTGACACCGATGGCTACAAATCTCAGACTTTAACCTTCAGCGACATTTTCCTGCAGACCGGAATGATGAACGGCGCCGGCGATCCTGTGCAAATTGGATCGGGTGTCCAGGTCTCCTCCACAGACTCGAACTACACCGAGGGGAATTTAAACGCCACGAATACCGCTTCCAACATGGCCATCTCTGGAAATGGGTTCTTTGTCACGCAGGGCTCAAATGGAATGCAGAATTACACGCGGGCCGGCGATTTCACCACGAATCAGGCCGGACAACTGACAACACCCAGCGGGGATCTCGTGCTCGGATATCCGGCAGTCAATGGAGTACCCAACCCTTCGGCGCCTTTACAGCCGTTGCAGGTTAGCGCAGTGACCAGTCCGGCGACGGCGAGCACCACCGTCGGGATTACTGTCAATCTCGACTCCGACACAACCGCCGAAACCGTCGCGCCAACTGTAAGCGGGACCACCTACACCTACAATATGGCAACGGATGGGACGTTAAATGTGGGTACCAACTTGGCGATTACCTCGGGAGGCACCCCATATACCGTAGGTGCCACTGCTGGCGAATCATTGGGCACCTATGCAGCGGCCTTGCAGACAGCGTTGCCAAATGGAAGCGGGATCACGGTAACCGCGACTGGAAGTCAGTTGACCATTGCCGGGCCTGCCGGATTCACAGCTCCTACAGGGGCGTTGATGCAAGATTCTTCAACAACCGTCGCACCGAGCAGTCCCATCACAGTCTACGACTCACTTGGCGATAAACACACTCTGACCGTTTCGTATACCAAGACGGACACGAATACCTGGAGCTACGCGGTCACGATACCGCCTGCGGACGGTGCCGGAGCGGGAGGCAGCGCCACAGTAAGCTCGGGCACGCTGGTCTTTAACAGTTCTGGCCAGTTGGACGCGGCGGCGTCCACGTTGAATCCGATCACGATCACGACCCTTGCCAATGGCGCTAAACAGCCGATGACGCTCACCGGCCCGTTTGGAACGGCCACCGATCCCACGATCACCCAGTCTGCAATGGCGAGCGCGACGAGCGCCAACACAACCGACGGTTTCCCCGCCGGCACGCTCTCGACCTTCGTTGTGGACCCGGACGGCACCATCACCGGCACCTTCACCGGCGGAAACTCGATGGCTCTAGGACAGGTTGCTGTGGCTTCGTTTGCCAACAACCAGGGGTTAACAAGCGTCGGCAACAATAACTACCAGGCGACGGCTGCCTCGGGCCAGGCCGTAATTGGACAGGCTTCAACGGGCGGAAGGGGTTCCGTTATTGGCGGCAATGTTGAGCAGTCGAACGTGGACATCGCAACTGAATTTGCCAAGCTGATCGTGGCCCAGCAGGCCTACTCGGCAAATGCCAAGTCGATCACCACATTCAACACGCTCTCTCAGGCAACGCTCGCAATGATCCAGTAAGTCATTGCGCCGGTAGTTTCTTAGCGTTGCATTAACCCTCTCGCCGCTCAGTCTCGCCGATGAGCGGCGGGGGGCGTTTCCTGTTAATCCTTCTCATGCCTGCCTCACGAAGCCGTTCAGGCTCGAGATTTCCGATCGCTTGAAGCGGTTCTCCGCCGCCTTCGCCTGAACTCCATTTCCCCTTATTTCACAGCTATTTAGATCCGGTTTTTCCACAGGTTGCTGGCCCCTCGATTGCACTCCCTTGGCAACGGCCTCTCGATTGCATTCACCTCTTGTCGAGCGGCCCGAGCGTGGGGCTTAGGGCTGCAACCCAAAGCAAAACCTGCCATGAGCAAGACCGTTGCCTGGCGATCGAGCGATGGGAATCGGTGCTCCGGGGGAGAGAGATTGATGAACACGGCAATGACCTCCGCAAAGCCGGCAATCGAGCCAAAACTGGCGCAAGGACCCCAACTGGTTGAGAGACACACGGAGCGTGACCCTGCGGAGGTTCTGCCCTGGCTGCCCTGCACGCTTGCGCTGGATATTCCGGTTGTGAAATTTACGGTTGGCGATCTGCTGAACCTCACCCGCGGCTCGATCGTCGAGACCGCATATCACCAGAGCAGCGATCTGCCCTTGCGGGTCAATGGACAACTGGTCGGCTGGACCGAGTTTGAAGTCGTCGGCGATCGCCTCGCCGTGCGGCTCACGGATCTTTCATGAAGACACGAGCCGCAACGGCGCAGGTTGCCGCACAAGGTCACGCGCGGGTTGCGGCGCAACGCATCGCCCCGCCGCTGCTCGTCTTTCCCGGTGGCGCGCCACTGAGGACTCTCAAAAACGCCTCGGGATTGATCTCTCGCGCATGGAATTGGTTTCGCGAGCGGCAGGCAGCCCGCTCGAATCCCAAGCGGCTGCATGTAGCCTCGACAGTCTCCCTCGGGGAGAAACGATTTGTCGCCGTCATCCACGTGGACGGCCGCGAATTCCTGGTCGGCGGCGGAGCCGCCAACGTGGCGATGCTTGCGCAGTTGAAGGGCGAGGAGTCCTTTGGCACTGTTCTGCAAGGGACGATGACTGCCACAAAGAAGCAGCCTGCGAAGCGAGTGAAGCAGCAGATAGTCAAGCCGGCAGCGAAGCGGATGGGGGTCCAGGCATGAGGATTCCCGCGCACTTTCGGGACCTATCTTGCCTCATGCTGTTCTTGGCAGCGGCATCAGCTCATGCCGCGCACCTGCCCGCCGGAGCACGCGCAATCGATCTGATCGGATTCTGGCAATTCCAGCCGCCGGCTGCGTCTCAGACGGCCGCCGCGCCGAGTGCTGCGGCACCTGTTCAGCCGGCTCCCGCGCCGTCTGTTCAATTGAACCCCGCGCCTCCCGATCCAAACGAATTGCGGATTAGCGGCTTATCGAGTGGTTCGCCACAATGGTCGATCGTTGTCCTGCTGACCATCCTCACGATCATTCCGTCACTCCTCATCTGCATGACGCCTTTTGCGCGGCTGCTGATCGTCTTTCACTTTCTCCGCCAGGCGCTTGGCCTTCAGACCACGCCCTCCAATCAGACTCTCATCGGCTTGTCGGTCATCATGACCTTCTTTCTCATGCAACCGGTCGGCGTGGCTATCTATAACGATTCGGTGATTCCGCTGCAACAGGGCAAGATCACCGCCATCGATGCGGTCACTCGCGCCGGCGTGCCGATGCGCCAGTTCATGTCGCACTACGTTCGCGAAAAGGACGCCGCTCTCTTTCTGGATATCGCTAAGGAACCGCGTCCGGCGAATATCAACGATCTATCCTTCCGGGTCCTTCTACCGGCCTACATTCTCTCTGAATTGAAGGCAGGATTTCAGATCGGCGCCGTTCTCTTTCTGCCGTTTCTTGTCGTCGACATGGTGGTTGCTTCGATCACCACCTCTGTCGGCATGATGCAGTTGCCTCCAGTGGTCATCTCCACTCCGCTCAAGCTCCTGCTGTTTCTTATGGTCGATGGCTGGCACCTGCTAATTGGCGCCCTGATGAGGAGTTTCTACTGATGGACACCGATCAAGTAGTTTTGCTTGGCCGTCTGATGCTTCAGGAGTGCGCGATCCTGATGGCGCCGATCCTGCTTTCGGCGGTGATTGTCAGCCTGGTGGTGAATGTCATCCAGGTGCTCACCTCCTTGCAGGACCAGACTCTTTCGCACGTGCCCCGCCTGCTGGTAACCGGCGCGGCCCTTTTCTTCACGATGCCTTGGATGTGGCGCCACCTTGCCCATTACACCGTTAACCTCTTAACCGACTTTCACGCGATCCTGCAATGAGCATATCCCTGGTCCAGATTTTCGGAGCACTGCTGACCATCAGTGTCCGCCTCACGGGCATGATGCTCTTCGCGCCCTTCTTTGGCAGCGTCGCGATTCCGGTCCGGGTGAAGGGGGTTCTGGTGGTGACATTGACTGCGCTGCTTTACCCGATGCTCTCGTCCCGAATGCCGCAAGTCGAAATCAGCCAATGGCCCATGATCGCATTTGGCGAATTGATGATCGGCGTCGCGCTCGGCGTCGCGACCAACATCGTCTTCGACGGCGTGCAGATGGCCGGACAGGTACTAAGCGTGCAGATGGGCTACTCCTTGGTCAACATTCTCGATCCGCAGACACAGGTCGAATCGACTGTGATGGCCACTTTTCATCAGATGATCGCGATGCTCATCTTTCTGCGCCTCAATGTTCACTTCTGGATACTGCGTGCGCTGGCGCACAGCTTCGACTACCTTCCTCCCTCTTCCGGGCACTTCGGAGGGGGTTTCACATCGGCGGTTTTGCAAGTCGGATCGAGCGTATTCTCGGTTGGCATTCAGATCGCCGCACCGGTTCTCTCCGCCACTCTGCTGGCTGACATTGCACTCGGCCTGCTGGGCAAGGCAGCTCCACAACTGCCGCTGATTCTACTGGGGCCGGCGGTCAAGAGTGTTCTCGGAATTCTAGTTCTGATCTCCGCACTCAAGTATTGGCCGGGCATCTTTGAGCGGCTCTTTATCAACTCGATGAACCAGGCCGACCACATTCTTCACCTGGCTCAATAGCAACCCGCACGGCAGGAACGCATGGCTGACAGCAGCAAAACCGAACAAGCAACGCCAAGGCGAAAAGAAAAGGCGCGGGAAAAGGGCCAGGTCGCCCGTTCGCGCGAACTGCCGGGCGTCTTCGCTATTGCTGCAATGGCTGGGACATTGGCGATCATGGCTCCCTCGGCTGTCACGCACTGGACGGTGCTCTATCGCAATACCATCAACGCCGCCGCCGCGGGCGATATCGAGTCCAACGGCCCTGTGCTCTTCTGGAGCTCGGTTGAAGTGATGCGTTGGATCGCTCCGATTCTGATGGCGGGGATGGTTGTTTCAGTGGTGACCGGACTGGCGCAGGGCGGCTTCAACTTTGCGCCCGAGGCGATGGCGTTGAAGTTCGATCGCTTCAATCCGGCCAGCAAGCTGGGCCAGATCTTTTCGCCGGTGGGCTTGAGCAATCTATTGAAGTCGCTGCTTCCATTTGCCGCCATCCTCTGGATCACCGTGGTGATCGCGCGCAACCAATGGGAGGCGATGGTCCTTTCCTCCAGCCTCGGGTTGAGACCCTTCGCCAACCTTGTCGGCTCGATGGTGATCGAGCTGACGTGGAAGGCGCTGCTGGTTCTCGCAGCTTGGTCGGCGGTTGATTATCTTCTGACTCTGAGAAAGATGGACAGCGATCTGAAGATGACCAAGCAGGAAGTTCGCGAAGAGTACAAAGAAACCGACGGCAATCCATTTATCAAGTCGCGTATTCGCCAGTTGCAAAGAGCGATGCGCAAAAAGCAGTCGCTGAAGGCCGCCGCAACTGCGACCGTGGTCGTAACTAACCCAACGCACTTTGCCGTTGCCCTGCGCTATGAGATGGAGATGCCCGCGCCGATCGTCGTAGCCAAAGGCCGCAACATGCTCGCCGAGAGAATCAAGCAGATCGCCCGCGACAACGGAATCATGCTGGTCGAGAACAAGCCACTTGCGCAGGCTCTCTACAAGAGCGTAGAGGTGGGCGATTCGATTCCATCAAAGCTGTACCAGGCGGTCGCCGAAATCCTCGCCCTGGTCTTCCGTGCCCAGGCCGAAGTGCGGCGCAATGAGGCCGAGCGGCGCTCAAGAAACGCCTCCGGCGAAAAGATAGATCCTAAAACCGGCGGACCAGCCGCGCGGCCGGGGGTGAAGCCATGATGGAACAACTCACTGCACTTCTCCGCAAATCCGGCGAATGGATCGTGCCGATCGCAGCGGTCGCCATGGTCTTCGTGATGCTCGTGCCCTTGCCGAGCTTCATGCTCGATCTGCTGTTGACTCTCAGCATCACAGCATCGATTCTTGTCTTGCTTACAGCGATCCAGATTCTGCGCCCGGTGCAATTCTCGGTGTTCCCGAGTTTGCTGCTTCTGCTCACGCTGCTTCGTCTCTCGCTCGATCTAGCCGGTACACGCCGCATTCTGCTCCACGGCAACGAAGGCACGGCGGCCGCGGGCAAGGTCATCGAATCCTTCGGCCAGTTTGTGGTCGGCGGCAACTACATTGTCGGCTTCGTCCTATTCCTCGCCTTGATCGCCATTCAGTTTTTGGTCATCAGTCACGGCGCGGTACGCACGGCTGAGGTCACGGCCCGCTTTACATTGGACGCCATGCCCGGCAAGCAGATGGCCATCGACGCAGATCTTAATGCCGGACTCATTAACGAACAGCAGGCCAGGGCACGCCGCGAGCGCGTCGCCCGCGAGGCTGAGTTCTGCGGCGCCATGGACGGCGCGGCTCGCTTCAGTCAACGCGATTCGCTGGCCACGATTCTCATCATGGCCATCAACATCATTGCCGGATTCCTGATCGGCGTCTTTCAGCAGGGTGTTCCCTTTCAGGAGGCGCTGAAGACCTACACGATCCTTACGGTGGGCGACGGCCTGGTTACGATTCTGCCATCCTTGCTTGTCTCCGTCGCCGGCGGCATCGTCGTCACGCGCGCCGCATCTAAAGAATCCC
>Ga0181526_10000768_pt1 | contig 32662 bp, 30 predicted proteins | sample PEATcosm2014_Bin_35_FD_119750 | JGI IMG/M metagenome (GOLD analysis project Ga0181526, IMG submission 119750) | Peatland microbial communities from MTU Mesocosm Facility, Houghton, MI, USA - PEATcosm2014_Bin06_30_metaG | ecosystem: Environmental > Terrestrial > Soil > Wetlands > Peat | place...
CCTCGCCCTAGCCGCCGATCATTAATTCGTTATATAGAGAAAGTCTATAGAAATAATAGACATCTGGCTTTGAACTCTTTTGGGAACGCCACGATCTCCTCCTATTTTCTAGAATCCGCTGATTGGCGGACTAATCGTCCGCCGGCGACGGGTCGACGGGCAGATCGTCCTGGTCAAGGTTGGCGGCGGAAGCGCGCTCCTGCCACGCGTCACCGCGACGGGCTGTTCGCTTGGCGCCCTGGTTGCGGCCTATGCCGCAGTCTCACCTGATCCGTTCACCGGGCTGGTTGCCGCCCATGTCCACTTCGCTGTCGCCGCGGAGCTGGCGGAAGCGAAGGCCAAGCGGCCGGGCAGTTTCGCGACCGCCTTCGTCGACGCGCTCGATGCTGTGGACGAAGATTCCCTTCGCGCCCAGGCAAAAATCGGGACCGCCGCTCCAATCGGTTGAGCGCGAGACCGTTATCACGGCGGATCGTATGACCGCCGTCTCGCGGATGTACGCGGACCTCTTGGCCCAGTTTTTTCTCTAGATCGGGCCGTGAATCGTTCCGTTACACTTCCGGCATCTTAGGCTGAGAGGCGCCGCTCGCGACATTTGACAAAACGAGGCTTTAAGTCTACTAATATTATAGATTTAATGTTGTTAGTGAGCCCAAGCTGCCGAATGCCCTACGCCCTCTCTATCCTGGACAAAAGCCCCATCCCGCAAGGCGCGACGGCGGCCGAAGCCGTTGCGAACACGGTCGCGCTGGCTCGCCGGGCCGAAGACCTCGGATACAAGCGATTTTGGGTGGCGGAACACCACGGCAGCTCCTTGCTGGCGAGCGTCGCGCCCGAGGTTCTCGTGGCCTATCTCTTGGCCGCAACGCGACGGATTCGCATCGGATCCGGCGGCGTGATGCTCCAACACTACAGCCCCTTCAAGGTTGCGGAGGTCTTTCGCGTCCTTGAGAACCTTGCGCCTGGCCGCGTCGATCTTGGCGTTGGCAAGGCGCCAGGCGGATTGCCCGCCGCGACCCGGGCGCTGCAGAGCCTTCACGACCAGACCAGGAAGCAAACTTTCGATGCAGCGTTGGAAGAGTTGGACGGATTTCTGAACGACGCCCTGCCTGAGGGCCACCCACTAGCGAACGCTCGCGCTAAGCCGGACATCGCGCGTCTGCCGGACCGCATTCTTCTCGGGGCAAGCCCCGAAAGCGCCGCGCTAGCCGCCCGCCTCGACTGGGGTTTCTGCTATGCCGGCCATTTTAACGGCGATCCGGCGTCGATCGAAAGGGCCTTCGCCGCTTATGCGCCTGCGTCAGGGCGCCGCCCTCAGCTTGCGCTGTTTGCGGTCGCGGCCGCGTCACGCGAACGCGCGGCCGAGCTTGCCGGGGAGCTGAAGCTCTTCACGCTGCATCTTGCGGGCGGACAACGCGTCAATCTGCCGACGCTGGAGGCGATCGGCGAATTCGTGCGCGAGGCCAACGCCTCCGAATATCGTATCGAAGAGAAACGTCCGCAGGTCATAGCCGATACGCCGGAGCGGATTCGAAACGAGCTCGACATCCTGGCCGATCGCTTCGGGGTCGAGGAATTCATCATCGACAACCCCGTTCCCACCTTCGCGGACCGGCTTGCCTCGGTTGAGTTGCTCGGCAACGCGACGCTCGCGCGCGCTGCTTAAAGGAGATCCCTATGAGTGGCGCAGCCATCAAGTTCGGCATCATGCTCCACGGCGCCGGCGGCCACATGAACTCCTGGAAGCATCCAAGTGGGCCGGCGGATGCGAGCGTCAATCTGGACTTCTATGTTGAGACTGCACGAAAGGCTGAGGCTGCGGGCTTTGCCTTCGCTTTCGTCGCCGACGGCCTCTACATCAACGAGAAGACGATCCCGCATTTTCTGAACCGGTTCGAGCCGCTGACGATCCTCTCAGCGCTGGCGACTCAGACGGAGAAGATTGGCCTCGCGGGAACCGTCTCCACGTCCTATTCCGATCCCTTCACGGTGGCGCGCCAGTTCGCGTCCCTGGACCTCATATCCAAGGGCCGCGCTGGCTGGAACGTCGTGACGACGCCGCTCGAGGGCAGCGCGCTCAACTATAGCCGGACGCATCCCGATCATGCGCTCCGCTACGAGATCGCCGACGAATATCTCGAAGTCACCCAAGGGCTCTGGGACAGCTGGGACGACGACGCTATCGTTCGCGACCGCCAGACCGGGCAGTTCTTCGTCAAGGAAAAGCTGCACACGCTCAACCACAAGGGACGCTTCTTCCAGGTGGCGGGACCGCTTAATATCGGCCGCTCCCCGCAGGGCCAGCCGGTGATCTTTCAGGCGGGATCGTCCGACGACGGGATCAGGCTCGCGGGCAAATACGCCGACGCGGTTTTCACCCATTCGCCGAGCCTCGAAGACACCCGTACCTTTACCCAGCAGGTCAAGGCGAGCGCGGTGGCGCATGGCCGCTCGCGCGACGACGTGAAGATTTTCCCGGGCATCGCGCCCATTGTCGGCGCGACGGCGGAGGAAGCCGAGGCGAAATACCAGCGTATCCGCGACCTGATCTCGATCGATGAAGCGCTGGCCTATCTTGGCCGCTTCTTCGATCACCACGACTTCTCACAATACGACGTCGATGCGCCTTTCCCGGATCTTGGCGACCTTGGCAAGAATGCGTTCCGCTCGACGACAGATCGCATCAAGAGGGTTGCGAAAGAGAAGGGGCAGACGCTGCGGGACGTCGCGCTTTCGGTGGCCACGCCGCGCGAGAGCTTCATCGGCGACGGCGCGTCGATCGCCGAGACGATCAGCGAGTGGATCGACGCAGGCGCCGCCGACGGGTTTATTCTGGGCTTCTCCGTCGTCGCCGAAGGTCTCGACGACTTCGTCCGCTACGTCTTGCCTGAGTTGGAGAAGCGCGGACGCTACAGCCGTACGCTTCCTGGCCGTACGCTCAGGGATCATCTGGGGCTGACCCGCAAGGTGAGCCGCTACGCGGCCAAGCCTATCGTCTCGCGGAAAAAAGGTCGGGCTTGAGGATTCGCTGTCGATGACCCTCCAGCCCCCGCCTTCGCTGTTCCAGGGCGTCGATCCGGAGATTGCCGCGAGGATCGACGAATTCGTCCAAATCCGGCGTGACCTGCATCAGCGCCCGGAGCTCGCATTCAAAGAGACGCGTACGTCTGGAGTCATCGCCAGGCTGCTCGCCGAGTGGGGCTATGAGGTCACGACCGGAATTGGCAAGACCGGCGTCGTAGCAACGCTTCGGCGCGGCGCCGGACCCAAAGCACTGGCGATCCGCGCTGATTTCGATGCGTTGCCAATCAGGGAGGCAACCGGCCTTCCTTACGCCAGCGAAAACTCAGGCGTGATGCACGCCTGCGGGCACGACGGACATACGACCATCTTGCTCGCGGCCGCGCGGCGGCTCGCGGCCTCGGGCGCGTTTCGCGGCACCCTGCATCTTGTGTTTCAGCCAGCCGAGGAAATCGGCGCGGGCGCGTCGGCACTGATCAAGGACGGCCTGTTCGAACGCTTCCCGGTCGATGCGATCTATGGCTTGCACAACTGGCCAAACGTGCCGGCCGGGCAATTCGGCTTCGTCACCGGCCCTGCGATGGCCTCCGTCGATCGCGCCTCGGTGCGCGTTCGGGGCAGAGGCGGGCACGGAGCTGCGCCGCACGAGGCCGTCGATCCGGTGGTCGCCGCGGCCCATATCGTCACGGCGTTGCAGACCGTCGTCTCGAGAAATGTCGATCCGCTCGACGTCGGCGTCGTGACCGTGGCGTCGATTCACGGCGGCGAAGCGACCAACGTCATTCCGGAATGGGTCGACCTCAAGCTCACCACCCGGTCGTTCCGGCCCGAGATCCGCCTCCTTCTGCAAAATCGTGTCCCCGCGCTGATCCGGGCCCAGGCGGAGAGCTTTGGCGCGGAGGCGGACGTCGACTATCAGCTCGGCTTTCCGTCGGTCGTCAACCACGCCGCGGAGACGGAGCTTATCGCGGAGGTCGCGCGCGAAACCTTTGGCGATGCGAGGATCGCCAAGGACTTCAGGCCCCGCACAGCGAGCGAGGATTTCGCCTTCTACCTGGAGCAGCGCCCGGGCAGCTTCGTGTTTGTTGGAAACGGCGACGGGCCGACGCTGCACAGCGCGAGCTACAATTTCAACGACGACATCATTGGACCCGCGGCGACCCTTTGGGTGCGTCTCGCGGAACGTTTCCTCTCGTGAATGTCGAGGGACGCAAGCGCCATGGGTGACGAATTCGTTTACGCTTCCCCGGTCGATCCTCGCGCCAAGCCGCTGATCGAAGACCTGACCTACGAATACGACAGCCGCTACGGCGACTTTTTCGACCCCGGCGGCGCGACTGTCGAGATGAACCGTTATCCGCCGGAAGCCTTCGCGCCCCCTCACGGCAATTTCATCCTCGTTATCCGCGGTGGCGAAACGATCGCCGGCGGCGCGTTCAAGCGCTACGACGACCGAACGGCGGAGTTCAAGCGCATCTGGACGCGTCGGGACCTGCGCCGCCAGGGACTCGCGCGCAGGCTTCTGGTCGAACTCGAAGCGCAGGCGCTGAGGCAGGGATATCAGCGCATCTATCTGACCACCGGCTTTCGCCAACCGGAAGCCAAGGATCTCTATCTCACGAACGGATATACCGCGCTGTTCGATGTGAGTAGCGATCTCGAGCAGGTCCGTCATCTGGCGTTCGAAAAGCTTCTCGTCGCTTCGATCTCGTCCGATCAACGGGCGGAAGCGGCCGAGTAGGCCGCGAAGGGCGCCCCCCATGAGCCTGCTCAGCGACGTCGCAGCGAGCCCATTGATCCAGGCGTCCGGCGGGCCTGGACGATACAGTCATTTTCGGATCGTTCCCGCCCGTCATCCCTGGCGGCACATCGGCACGCTTGTCTCCGTTCTGATCATCGCGGGCGTCGTCAATTCGGTGCTCGGCAATCCGCGCTGGGAGTGGAATGTCTTCGCGGAGTGGTTCCTCTCCGAGCCCGTTCTGGCGGGCCTTGGGCGGACGCTGCTGTTGACGGTCCTCGGAGCGGTGCTCGGCTTTCTGCTCGGCGGCGTTCTCGCTCTTGCGCGAGTCTCGAACTCGCCGCTGATGGCGGGGTTGGCGTGGGTCTATATCTGGCTGTTTCGCTCGATCCCGCTGATCGTGCTCCTGCTCATTCTCAACAATCTCGGCTATCTTTACGAGACGATCTGGCTCGGCGTCCCCTTCACCTCGATCACGTTTTTTTCCTTCAACACGACCCGCCTCATTACGCCATTTGACGCAGCGGTATTGGGCCTCACCCTCAATCAGGCAGCGTTCGCGGCGGAGATCATTCGTGGCGGCATTCTCTCCGTCGATCAGGGCCAACATGAAGCGGCGGCAGCTCTCGGCCTCCCGCGTCGCCGCCAAACCTTTCGCATCGTCTTGCCCCAGGCGATGCGAACGATCCTGCCGGCGGCGTTCAACGACATCATCGGCATGGCGAAGGGCACATCCAACGTCTACATCGTCGCCATTCCGGAGCTCTTCTACACCGTCCAGGTGATCTTCCACCGCAATCTGGAAGTCATTCCGCTCCTGATGGTGGCGACGGTCTGGTATCTCATCATCCTGACGGTTCTCTCGGTCGTCCAGTGGCAGGTCGAGCGGCGTTTTGCGCGGGGCGCGCTACGCACTCATCCGTCAACCTATCTCTCGCGGTGGAAAGCGGACATCGCGCAACGCAGGGCGGAGATCTCGGCGGCCGCCGCCGAACCCGCCGTTCCGGCGCGACCGGGTCGGAGTTGGGCGCATGCGCGCGGACGCGGCGCGGAAGTCTCGATCCAGGGCGTATCGAAGAGTTTCGGCGCGCTCAAGGTCCTCGACAACGTCTTCCTCGACGCTCCCGCCGGCAGCGTGACGGTCATCCTCGGCCAGTCGGGTTCGGGTAAGTCGACACTTCTGCGCGCGGTCAACCACCTCGAGCGTGTCGACGAAGGTTTCATCTCCATCGACGGCGAGCTGATCGGATACCGCCAAGCGGGCGACACGCTCTACGAGCTGAAGGAAAGAGACATTCTCGCCCAACGCATCCACGTCGGGATGGTGTTTCAGAACTTCAACCTGTTTCCTCATCTCACTGCTCTGCAGAATATCCTCGAGGCGCCTCTGGCGCATGGCGTTTCCCGCGCCGAAGCGACCACGACCGCGCTCGATCTTCTCGCCCGCGTCGGACTCTCCAGCAAAGCGGACGCCTACCCGCGCCAGCTCTCGGGCGGGCAGCAGCAGCGGGTCGCGATCGCCCGGTCGCTCGTGCTCAAACCGAAGGTGCTGCTGTTCGACGAGCCTACCTCGGCGCTCGATCCAGAGCTCGTCAATGAAGTGCTCGACGTGATCAAGGAGCTCGCGCGCAGCGGCGCAACTTTGATCGTCGTCACGCATGAGATCGGCTTTGCCCGCGAAGTGGCCGACACGATCGCCTTCATGGACGGCGGTCGGATCGTGGAGAGCGGCCCCCCGGCCAAGATTCTCAACCAGGCGGAACACCCTCGGTTGAAGGAATTCCTCGCCAAGGTGCTTTGAAACGCAAACTTGCAGGCAGCTCACGGCGAGGGCCGGACAAATACCACACAGCGAAGAGGATAGAGGAGATTAAAAACATGAGCAGATCGCCGAAGTATGTCGCTGCCGCCATCAAAGTTGCAGCGTTCGCCGCCGTGCTCGCGCCGACGGCGCTCTACGCGCTGACGCCGGATCTCAGCCCGGAACAGAAGGGCCGGCCGCGCGCCGAAAAGGTCCCGGAAGCGATAGCGGCGATCGCGAAGGACTTCAAATTCGCCAACGATGGCGCGCTGACAGTCGCGACAACGCCGTTCGAGCTGCCGCTCGACGCCTACGCGACTGACACCAAAACCGCCATCGGCAACGAGCCGGATATCGCGCAACTTATCGCTGACAGTCTGGGCCTCAAGTTGGAGCTGGTCCCCGTCGCTTGGCCGGACTGGCCGCTCGGCCTTGCGTCAGGCAAATTCGACGCGGTCATTTCCAATGTGACGGTAACCGAGGCGCGCAAGGAAAAATTCGATTTCTCCACCTATCGGCATGACGTGCTCGGCTTCTATGTGAAAGCCGACAACAAGACGATCGAGGCGATCTCGGAGCCAAAGGACGTCGCCGGGTTGAAGGTGATTGTCTCGTCCGGCACCAACCAGGAGCAGATCCTGTTGAACTGGGCGAAGAAGAACAAGGAGGCCGGGCTCCAACCGACGGAAATCCAATATTACGACGATAGCGCCGTGCGCCACCTCGCAATCGAATCCGGTCGAGCCGACGCCGATCTCGAGCCCAACGCCACCGAAGCCTTCTATGCGGTCCAGAACGGCAAGACGAGGCTCGTCGGCGTCGTCAGCGGCGGCTGGCCGCTCACCGCGGAAATTGCAGTGGCGACGAAGAAGGGCAGCGGCCTTGCCGATGCGATCACCCTCGCCCTCAACGCCCAGATCAAGAACGGCAACTACGCCAAGGTGCTCGAGCGCTGGGGTCTGACCGCCGAGCATATCGATCAGTCGCGCACCAACCCGCCGGGGCTGCCAAAGAGCTGAGGAAGCGTCGCCGACGGGTCGCTCGGGCTCCAGCAAGGGATTGGACAGATGGCCTCGCTTCGGTCAGTCGCCATCGGAATCGTGCGCGCGTCCGCGATTCTTCTGTTGTCCTTGCGAATAGCTTTCGCGGCCGATTTCGATTTCAGCCCGGAGCAACCTGGGCGCCCGCACGCCAAGCTCGACAATAACGCCGTCGCCGCCCTTCCGAAGGACTATAAGTTCGTTCGGGATGGCGTGCTTACGGTGGCGATCGTTCCGTTTGCGCCCCCGATCGCAACCTACGCCACGGACGCGAAGACTGTCGTCGGCGCCGATGCTGACATCGCAAGTCTCGTTGCCGAGAGTCTCGGCCTCAAGCTCGACCTGCAGCCGACCGCCTGGGCGGATTGGCCGCTCGGCCTGGCCTCGGGCAAATATGACGCGGTGATCTCGAACGTCGGCGTTACCGAAGCGCGCAAGGAGAAGTTCGACTTCTCCACCTACCGGCTCGGCCTGCATGGCTTCTACGTCCGCAACGACAGTCCGATCGTCGCGATTCGCGAGCCGAAGGACGCGGCGGGCCTGAAGATCATCACCGGTTCAGGCACCAATCAGGAGAGGATTCTCCTCGAGTGGAACAAGCGCAATGTCGCCGCGGGATTGAAGCCCATCGAACTGCAATATTACGACGACCAGTCCGCCAACGTTCTTGCGCTGCTGGCCGGACGCGCCGACGCGATTTTCAATCCGAACGGTCCCCTTGCCTATGAGGCGGCCAGGAACGGCAAGATCCATTCGATCGGCACCGTCAACGCCGGTTGGCCGCTCAAATCGGATGTGGGCGTCACCACCCGCAAAGGCAGCGGATTGGCGGAAGCACTCACCATCGCCCTCAACGATCTCATCTCCAACGGTCAATACGCGGCCGCGCTTGCCCGCTGGAGCCTCGCCGAGGAAGCGCTGCCGAGGTCCGAGACGAATCCGCCCGGTCTGCCGAATTTCTGATTGAAGGGTTCGTGGATGCACCGCAGCGAGCTTGCACGTCCAGGGGTCGCCAGTTCGTCCTACCGAGGCGATTCAAGCCGATCAGGGTCCGTCGCGACCATCCGGCACATCGCGTTTGTAACCCCGGGCAATTATGCGGAAGACGATCCAAAGACGGGTCTTGAGGCGGCCTTGCGCTTGTTTGAGAGAGGTGAGGCGCTCGGCTTCGATAGCGCCTGGGTGCGCTCGCGCCATCTTGAACGCGGGATTTCTTCGGCCGCTACGTTCCTCGCCGCCGCCTCGCAACGCACGCGGCGCATCGGGCTTGGGACAGCGGTCATTCAGCTCGGCTATGAGAACCTGTTCCGTCTCGCCGAGGACCTTGCCACCGTCGATCTTCTCTCCAACGGCCGCCTAGAGGTCGGCGTCAGCGCGGGCGCGCCGACCTATGGGCCTCTGCTCGGCGACCGACTGTTCGAGGGCGATCCGGCGGCGATGGACTTCAGCCACAACCGCGCGATCCGTTTGCGCGACAATCTGAGCGGCGGCCATCTCGCGGGCGCGGATCAACTCGTGTCTTCGCCCGCCGGCGACCAGCGGGCTCGCGTGCAACCCCATTCTCCGACACTGGCACAAAGGCTCTGGTATGGCGGAGGGTCGCTGCGGTCGGCCGAATGGGCAGGACGGAATGGCTTCAACATTCTGATCGGGAATTTGAATCAGGGCGAAGGGTCGGACAGCTTCTTCGAGACGCAGCGAAGACACATCGAAATCTTTCGAGCCGCCTGGAGCCGCCCGCCGCCGCCGCGCATCGCGCTGGGTCGTGTGATCGTCCCGACAGACAGCGCCGACGACTCCTCGCGCCGGCGCTACGCGGCGTTCGCGGAGAGTCGACACGCGCGAACCCTTGCGCCGCAGGGAGAAAGACGCATCCTCTTCGCCCGCGACCTTGTTGGGACGGCAGAACAGATTCTTGACTGGCTGACACGAGATCCCATTCTGCCGCAGGTGACGGAATTGCGTCTCGAATTGCCCTACGACCTCGCTCTCGAACAATATGAGCAGATTCTAACGGACTTCTCCGCGCGGATTGCCCCGGAGATCGCCGCTTAGCGCGCCTTGCCAGGGATAAACACAAGACCTATAGATTTAATATATTAAAGCAGAACAGGACGGCGCTTTGAGCACCCTCATCGACTATCTCGCCCAGAAACGTGAGGCATTTCTCGCCCGGCGTCGGCATATCGCCGACGGCTTGCTCGGGCCTGTGCCGCTCAAAGTGAAGGCGACCGCCGAGGGCAGGAGCGGAGTTCGCCGTATCCGCATCCGCGACTTTCAGGTCATTACCGATTCGCCGCCGGATTTCGCCGGATATGACCTTGGCGCGAGTTCCCCTGAACTGGCGCTGGGCGCGCTGAGCTCTTGCCTGAACCATTCCTATCTCATCCAGGCCGCGGCGCTCGACGTTCCGATCGAGTCGATCGAAGTCGAGGTCGAGGCGACCATTGATCCACGGGCGGGCAGTCCGGGCTTCGAGAATACGCCGGTCTATCCGCAGAACATCGCTTTTGTCGTGAGGATCGCCAGTCCGGCCTCCGCGGAGGAGATCAAGACGCTCCGCGACAATGTCGAGAAGTTCTGTCCGATCCTCAATCTTCTGAAGCAACCCCAGAAGGTCGAGGGCCGTCTCGATCTTCGCTCGACCGTTCCGGCGGTGGCGGAATGAGAGCGGCGACTAAGCTATGATTGGCCTTTCGACGCGGAGCTCCGCCGCAACTTTCTGGACGGCGTTGACGCTCGCGAGCGTCTTCAGCGGCCTTTTGGCCTCGGTGCCGGCCGCCTCCCCCGACCTGACGCTCTACGCGGCCGTCAACAATCCGGCGCGCAGCGTGAGGTTTCTCGCCCGAGACAAAGCGCGCCATCCGTTGGAGGAACTGACCTTTTTCGGCGTCGAGCCGCAATCGACGGTCGTCGAGATTTGGCCCGGCGGGGGCTACTGGACGGAGATCCTCGCGCCCCTCCTGCATGAGGATGGGGTCTATTATGTCGCTCTCCAGGGGAAGGGCGGCAGCGCGGCCGCGGACGACGAAGCCGAGAAACTGAACTCGATCTTCCGCAACAAGATTGAGGCCGACCAGGCGACCTACAGCAAGGTGATCACGACCGCGCTCGGGATCGGCCAGTATGAAGTCGCGCCGGCAGGATCGGCGGATTTCGTGTTGTCGTTTCGCAACCTCCACAACTGGCTGGAGGAAGGCGACGCTGCGGAGGCGCTCGCGGGATTCTTACGGGCGTTGAAACCGGGCGGCGTGCTGGGCATCGAGGATCATCGCGGCCAGCGGGATACGCCGCAAGACCCAAAGGCGGCGGACGGCTACGTCCGGCAGGACTACGCGATCGCGCTCGCCGAGAAGGCCGGCTTCACGTTTGTTGGCTCCTCGGAGATCAACGCCAATTCGAAGGATACCGCTAACTGGCCGAAGGGAGTGTGGACCCTCCCTCCGGCTTTCGCTCTCGGCGACCAAGACAGAGAGAAGTATGCCGCCGTAGGCGAAGCAGATAACTTTGTGCTGAAATTCCGTAAGCCACTCCAGTGAGGCGTCGGCTCCCTGGACCGCTCAAGGCAATTGCGCGTTCGGCGTCCCTAGGGAGCGAGATCTCGTGGCAGTTCGGCGTGATCAGCCGGTTGGCGCTCTTGAGCAGCCAAAGGGGCTCGTCTAGCGTTTGATTTCCAAACCTGTGGGGCATCCGATCGGCCAGTTCCTTACCCGCCCGCCCCACGCGCCGTTGCCGGTTCGCGACGCGCCGGCGTCGGAGCGCACCAGGGGACGGCGCATTCTCATTACCGGCGCCGCAGGCGGCGTGGGCCGCGCAACCGCCGTGCAATTGGCCGCCGAAGGCGCGAACGTGGCGCTCGCCGACGTTCGCGTGGACGCGGTTGAAGCGGCTGCGGCCGCGATTGCCGGGGAGGCGTTTGCCGTCCACATGGACCTCGCCGAGCCCGCGTCGATCGCCGCCGCCATAAACGCGGCCGAAGCGAAGCTCGGCCCACTCGACGGCCTGGTGAACTGCGCCGCGATCGTCATCCACGCCGACCCGCTTGAAACATCCTGGGCCGACTGGGAGAAAATCTTCCGCGTCAATCTCTTTGGCGCCTACGAGACCTCGCGCCTGGTCGCTCGGTCGATGATCGCCTCAGGCTCACGGGGCGCGATCGTCAGCGTCGCTTCCGAGGCGGGAAAGAAGGGTCACGTGGAGTCTTTGGCCTATAGCGCCAGCAAGGCGGCGCTCATCAATATGACACGCGTCCTCTCGGCGGCCCTGGCTCCGCATGACATCAACGTCAATTGCGTTTGTCCGGGGGGCGTCGCGAGCGACATGCTCCGCGAGGTCGCGGTCGCCTATGGCAAGCTTGCCGGAAAGGCTCCGGAGGATGTCTTTCCGCAACTTGTCAGTTCCCAGCTCGTCCGACACATCGAGCCGGTCGAGGTTGCGCGGACAATCTCCTTCCTCCTGAGCGACGACGCCATTATCATCCGGGGGCAGGCGGTGAGCGCGGACGGTGGTGACACGCCGTATTGACGGAGACTTCACGAATTGACCCGTAGCCGAAACCAGACCGGAGGCCTGCACAGCGCCCGGTTCTCCTTGGCCCAACGCGGTTTGCTTCTTCAGCTTTCAGCCAGCAGGACAAAACTTATGAAACGCATCGCCCCTCTCGCCCTCCCTTTCGTTGCGCTCTTCGCCAGCGCAAGCCTCGCTGACGACAAGCCGCTGTTCGTCTACGTTTCGCCCAATCCCATTGGCGTCAACGACTTCCTCAAACTTGGGAAGGTCGGAACCGATCGCGTAGCGACGGCTCTCGGCGGCGTCGCCAAGACCTATGAAAGCTCCGATCCGACAACCCAACGGCAGAATCTCGAGGCCGCCGCCAAAGCCGGCGCCAAGGTCGTCATCGTGATCGGCTTCGAGTTCAATGACATGCTTCCCGAGGTGGCGGCCGCCTACCCGAACGTGCAGTTCCTGCAGGTCGACAGCTGTCCCTTCGACAAGTTGAAGCCGAACATTCATTGCTCGGTGTTCCGTGAGTACGAAGCGTCGTTTCTGACCGGCGCCGAGGCCGCTTTGACAACCAAGACAGGCACGGTCGGGGCGATCGGCGCGCTCGATATCCCCTTCCTCCATCGCTACACGGACGGCTTCATCGATGGCGCCAAGCACGTCAAGCCTGACGTGAAAATATCTCCGACGCTCTGGGTCGGTGGGAACAACCCGTTCTCCGATCCGGCGCGCGGCCAGGAGCGCGGCGCGGCAATGGCCGCCGCCGGCGCTGACCGGATTCTCGCCGCAGGCGCCGGTTCGAACGGCGGCATCTTTAAAGCTGTGCAGGACGCGCAGGGCGTGGCGGCGTTCGGCGTCGACGTGAACCAGTGTCCCCAGGCGCCGGGCGCGGTCCTCGACAATGTGGAAAAGAAGACCGACGTATCGGTCGAGCTCGCCGTCAAGGGAATCGTCGCTGGTTCCCAGCCGCCAATCGCCGCGCTCGGCCTCAAGGAGGGCGGCATGTCGCTGACCGCGCTCGATCCGGACGTCAAGAGCTCGAAGTGCCTGATCGCGGACTATCCCGACGCCATCGAGAAGGTGAAGGCGCTTCGGGATCAGATCGTGGACGGCTCGATCAAAATCGCTGACCCGATGAGCGCCAAGTAGCCCGCGCCATCCGGGCCTGACCCGTGGTTGAGATCGCTGCCGTCGGCATCGTCAAGCGCTATGGCGGCCTTGTCGCCAACAACGGCGTTAGTCTCCAGGCCGAACGCGGCGAGATTCACGGCGTGATGGGAGAGAACGGCGCGGGCAAGACAACTTTGATGAGCATCCTGTTCGGACTGCAGGAGCCGGACGCAGGCGAGATCCGCCTGCGCGACGCGCCCGTTCGCTTCCGGTCGCCGATCGAGGCCATGCGGGCCGGTCTCGGGATGGTGCATCAATCGTTCAAGCTCTTTGGCTCCCTCACGGTCTGGGAGAACATTGTCTATGGCGCCGAACCAAGGCGCGGACCGTTTGTCGACCGCGGGGCTGCTCGCGAGCGCGTTGCCGAGCTTGCTGAGCGCCACCGCCTGGCGGTCGATCCGGACGCCCGTGTCCGCGATCTCTCGGTCGGCGTGCGCCAGCGGATCGAGATTCTCAAGGCGCTTCATCGGGACGCGCGGATCCTCATTCTCGACGAGCCGACCGCCGTGCTGACGCCGCCCGAGCGCGACGCGCTGTTCGCCGTGCTGAAAAGCCTCGCCTCCGACGGACGAACCGTGCTGTTCGTGACCCACAAACTCCACGAAGTGACCGCGATCACCGACCGGATCACAATTCTGCGGGACGGCCGCACCGTCGTGAGCCTGCGTACCGCCGACACCGACGCAGGCGAGATCGTGCGGGCGATGACTGGCCGCAACATCAATGTCACGGTGGAGAAGCGTCAGGCGCAGCCCGGGGAAGCGCTCCTCAAGTCCGTCGACGTGACGATCGCGTCGCCTTCTGGGAAGCGCGTGGTCGACGGTGTGAGCCTAACCGTGCGAAGTGGCGAGATTGTAGGTATCGCAGGCGTTGCCGGCAATGGCCAGAGCGAGCTCGTCGAGGCGCTTGTCGGCCTCCGCACTCCCGACAGCGGCCGCGTGGAGATATGCGGGCGCGATGTGACGGGCGCCGATGTGGCGACGCGCCGAACCGCCGGCCTTGCCTATATCCCCGAGGATCGCGCCGCGGTCGGCTCCGCGTCCGGGGCGACCGCCGCCGATAACCTTGCGATGGGATTCCATCGCACGGCTCCCCTCGCCAGCGGACCCTTCGTCGATCCGTCGGCGTTCGCCGAGCGGGCGCGCGCGCTCATCCGGCGCTTCGCCATTCGAATCGCAAGCGAACGCGCGGACGTTGGAACGCTATCTGGTGGCAATCTGCAGAAGATTGTGGCTGCGCGCGAGCTCTCCCATGAAGCGCCGGTGCTGATCGCCGAGCAGCCGACACGAGGGTTGGACGTCGGCGCCACCGAATATATCCACGAGCAGCTTGTCGCGGAACGAGACAACGGCCGTGCCGTCCTTCTGGTTTCGGCGGAACTCAGCGAAATTCTTGCGCTCTCCGACCGGGTGTTGGTGATGTTCGAAGGGCGCGTTTTGGCGGACCTCCCACAAGAGAGGGCCGACGAGCAGAGCATCGGATTGCTCATGGCGGGACGAGAAGCGGAAGCCGGATGAGTCGTTTCTCGGGTACGCTGTTGCTTGGCCGAGAACGCCTGCGCGTTCGGGCAGTGGCGCTCGCAGTGGGTTTCGCCGCCCTGGCCGGAGCGGCGCTCATTCTTGCCTCGGGCTACGATCCACTCAGCGCCTATGCTGAGATCGCCAGGGGCTCGCTGTCGCTCGCGGCCCTGCCGGACACCCTGAATTGGGCCACGCCGCTAGTCGGTATGGCGCTCGCCGCCGCTATCCCGCTGCGAGGCGGCATGGTGAATCTCGGCGGCGACGGCCAGCTTGTCATCGGCGGCCTTATCGGCGCGCTCGCGCCGCTCTTTCTTCCGGGCGCCGGCGCGTTCGGCGCCGCAGCAGGGCTCATACTTGCAGGGTTCGGCGGCGGCCTCTACGCCGCATTGGCGGCTTGGGGCGAGGTCCGGCACGGCGTCCCGATGCTGATCTCGAGTCTCCTCCTCAGTTACCCCGCGATCGGTGTCACGTCCTACTTCGCGCGCTTTCCCCTTCGCGATGTTTCGACCGGGCTGCCGCAAACTCTGATGGTCCCGTCTGACGCGCGCCTCCACGTCCTGTCCGGGCCGCTCAACGTCGGCAGTGTCCTCATCGCCACGATCGCGCTCGTCGTCGTCTTCGCCGACCGGCGGACCAGCGGGGGCTACGAGTTGCGCATGCGGGGCAAAAACGCGCGCTTCGCTGGATACGGCGGCGTGCGGCTCGGACGTCAGGCGGTTTGGACCATGTCCTGTAGCGGCGCGATTGCTGGACTTGTCGGGGCGATCATCGTGCTTGGCTCGCAGTTCCGGTTCATCGACGGTGCGCTGGTCACGCCAGCCTACACGTGGTCTGGACTGATGGCGGCATTGCTCGCTAACGGTGAGCCCGTCGGGACGATAGCCGCCGCTCTCTTTTTCGCCGCCCTGCAAACCGGGGGCTTCGCGATGCAGCGCGAGACTTCGGTGCCACGTGTGCTGACGCTCGTGCTGCAGGCGATCGTCATCCTGTTCCTCGCCATGCGCCGGGGACTCGGACGACGGATGTGATCCAGAGCCTCTTTACCCCGTTTCTGTTCCAATCCGCTGCTCAGGCGATCACGCCGATCCTTCTCGCCGCGGTCGCCGGCGTCATTTGCGGGCGGGCCGGCGTGTTCAATCTGGCGCTTGAGGGCCAGATGCTCGTCGGCGCCTTCGCCGCGATCGTCGGCAGCTACTTCGGACATAGCGCGTTTGCCGGGGTCGCGGCAGCAATGGTCTCAGCGACTGTCTTTTCGCTGATCCTCGGCTACGGCGCGACGATCTTCCGCGGCGATCCGGTCGTCATCGGCATCGGCATGAATCTACTCGCCTCTGGACTGACGGCGTATCTCCTGCGGGTCATATTCGGCGTCAGCGGCACCTTCAGCGACCCCGGCGTCGTCGGTCTCGGTCGAATCACAATTGCGGGGCTTGCCGGCGTTCCGCTGCTCGGCTGGGCCTTCGCACGCCAGTCCGCTGTAACGTGGGCCGCTTGGGCGCTCACGGCGCTGATCAGCGTTGTTCAATTCCGCACGCCAGTCGGACTGCGGCTGCGTGGCGTAGGCGAGCAGCCGGAAGCGGCGAGCACGCTCGGCATCGACGTCGTCCGCTACCGGATAGTCGCGGTGCTCGTCGCCGGCGCGCTCACCGGTCTTGCCGGGGCGCAGCTCTCGCTTGGCGCGGTCAGCGTCTTTGCGGAGGACATGAGCGCGGGCCGGGGCTGGATCGCCGTCGTCGCGGTCATGCTTGGCCGCAACAATCCCCTTTACGCCGCGGCGGCCTGCGTGCTCTTCGGCTTCGCCGATGCGATAGGGGTTAACCTGCAGAGTCATGGCTTACCCAACCAGCTCACCGATATGGCGCCCTACGTCGTAACCCTGCTCGCCCTCGTCATCACACATCGCCGTAGAATTATTGGCGCCGCGTAGCGACCGGGAGAATTAGCGGCCTTTGATCGCGGCCAGAAAGTTCGTCTCGAAACGTGGACGATCGATGTCCATACACACGTCCGCATTCTGCAGCGGAGCGGCCGTCACTCGTCGATCGGCGATCGTCTGTCCGCGGGTGAGCTTTCCATGCAGCTCCACGTCGACAAACATGCGCTCCGTCCTGGCCAGAGTCGGGTCTTCGGCGACCGCGACCGCAAGCGGATCATGCAGACCGCAGCCCCTGATGCCCGGATACATGCGCCGGTAAGCGTTTACGTAGAACGCGGTCATCCGCATCAGCGTCTTCGCCGCCTCGTCGCCCTCCCGAGCGACTTCGTCCATGTTCTCGGTCGAGAACAGAGTCGTCATCGTGACGTCCATGCCGACCAGGGTGATCTCGGCGCCAGACCGAAGCACGATATGGGCCGCTTCGGGATCATTGGCGAAATTCGCATCGACCATCGGAGCCGTCGGGCCATGAATGCCCGGATGAAAAATCGTCGACCCCATGATGACGACCTTGCGGACGAGCCTGGCGATTTCGGGCGCTTTGGCGAGCGCCAGCGCGACGTTAGTGACCGGCCCGACCGGACACAGTGTGATTTCGCCGGGGTTCTCTTTCGCCATCCGGATGATGAGGTCGCTGGCGTGCTCATCGGTCGCCCTGATCTTCGGCTCCGGAAGCTCGACGTCGCCGATCGCATTCGAGCCATGGACGTGATCGGCGCGGCGGACGTAGGGGTCAACCAGCGAGCGAGCGACGCCTTTCGCGACCGGAATCTCCGGCCGGCCCAGCAGCTCCAGCATCCGCAGAGTGTTGGTTGTGGCTAAAGCGGTGTCCGTGTTGCCGAAGGTTGTGGTGAGCGCCTCGAGTTTTATCCCTGGCCGCCGGACGGCGTAAAAAATCGCCATGGCGTCGTCGATCCCGGTGTCGACGTCGATGATCATTCGGCACGAGCGGTTCACCTGGATGCCTCGTCACTTCGCGGCTCGACCAGCGCAGCGCCGGTAGCAATTCCACCGCAACAGGCTTGTCAGGCAAGCGGTGTGCCCTCCACGCGTGTGCAACGCGCCTGCTACCAAGCAACCATCTATGCCGCAAGAGCGCGCCGTTCCTGCAATGCGGCGAGCAGAAATCAGCTTATTCGCGACCTTCAGGCGCCGCTGCGGCGGGCGGGGCGACAAGGCAGCGATCCTCTCCGGACCATTGAGCCGCAACTCCAAGGCTTCTTCGTCGCAGCGACAGGCCGATCTCGATGACAGCGTCGTTCGAGCGCTATTAAGCGGAACCCCGAGTGCGACCGGCAGCCGCGCGTTCAACGAATCCCAGCCCGTCGTAAACCAGGATGGCGAGCAGCGCGACGATGACGCCGCCCTGCAGCACGAAAGCGGTGTTGGAGCTGTTGAGGCCCGCAATGATCACTTCGCCAAGCCCCTTCGCCGCGACCGTCGAGCCGATCGTCGCGGTTCCGAGATTGATGACCACGGAAACGCGAACACCGGCCAGGATGACCGGTAGGGCCAGCGGGAGCTCGACCGAGGCAAGCCTGCGCCAGGCCGTCATTCCCATGCCGTCAGCCGCCTCGAGGGTGGTCTGTGGCAGTTGTTTGAGGCCCGCGACCGTGTTCTCGAATATGGGGAGAAGCCCGTAGAGAACAAGCGCGATCATCGTCGGCTTCACGCCGAACCCGACCGCCGGAACGGCGAGTGCCAGAACCGCGACCGGCGGGAAGGTCTGCCCAATATTGGCGATGCTCCGGGAGAGCGGCAGGAACTCGGCCCCTGCGTCGCGGGTGACGAGGACGCCCGCCAGCAGCGCGAGGATCGTGGCGATAAGACTCGAGGCTGCGACGAGGGCCAGGTGATCGAGGGTGAGGTCGAGCAGACTGCCCTGATTGTAGATTGCAGGCGCGCCATTCTCGGTCAGCGGTTCGAGCATCGGCTTGAAAAGCTCGGGCTTCAGGACAAGCGCGAGCAGAAGCGCGAGCGCCGAGATCCGGGCGATGTGAGCCACCCAATTCATGGCGTGAGCCGCGCGCGAGCGAGAATGGCAGAAAGGGCAATGCGCCGGCGCGGCGCGCCTCCGGCGGCGACGACCGGCAGCCTGTCGACCCCGCGCGCGATGAGCTCGGACAGCGCATCGCGCAGTGAAGCGTCCTCCGCCATCGACGGCCCGTCAGCCTCGCCCGGTTCCGCAACTTCGCCGACCTTCGTCAGTGACAGCAGGCGGAACGGCCGGTCGCTGTCGCCGACCAGACGCTCGACGAAACCCGGCGCAGGTCTCGCCAGGACCTCAGCCGGCGTCGCATATTGCAGTAGACGGCCGCGATCCATGATCGCGATGCGGTCGCCGAGCTTGATCGCCTCCTCCATGTCGTGCGTCACCAGAACGATCGTGACGCCGAGCCGGCGCTGCAACGCCAACAGGTCCTCTCGCGCTTTCGCGCGAATGATCGGGTCGAGCGCGCCGAAAGGCTCGTCCATCAGCAACACCGAGGGCTCCGCCGCGAGAGCGCGCGCGACGCCGACGCGCTGCTGCTGTCCGCCCGAAAGCTCGTGCGGAAACTTGCCCGCGTCGAACGCGGCGTCGAGCCCGAATAGCAAAAGAAGCTCCCTGACCCGCCGCTCGATGCGCGTGGCGTCCCAACCGAGCAGATTGGGGACCGTGGCGATGTTGCGCGCGACGGTCCAGTGCGGGAAGAGACCGTAGCCCTGAATCACATAGCCTATGCCGCGACGCAGCTTTTCGCCAGGAACCGTCTTCGTGTCGCGGCCGTCGATGCGGATCGAGCCGCTCGTCGGTTCGATGAGCCGATTGATCATGCGCAACAGGGTCGATTTGCCGCTGCCCGAGGTTCCCACCAGCGTCACGATCGAGCCGCGCTCTACAAAAAGCGACAGGTTCTCGACAGCGGGGCTCGCGCCGAAATAACGGCTGACGCCGTCGATCTCGATCACCTGCGTCGTCCCGCGATGAACTCGACAAGCGCGTCCATGAGGATGGCGGCGACGAAAGCGAGGGCAATCGTGGGGACGGCGCCGAGCAGGACGAGGTCAGTTGCCGACTGGCCGAGGCCCTGGAACACGAATTCGCCGAAACCGCCCCCGCCGATGAGGGCCGCCACCGTCACAAGACCGATGTTCTGAACGAGCACCACGCGGACGCCCGTCAGGACGAACGGGGCCGCAAGCGGAAGCTCAACGCGTAGGAGGCGCTGGCGCTCGGTCATGCCCATGCCTCGCGCCGCTTCGACGACACCGGCCGAGATCTGCTGAAGACCGACCACTACGTTGGCCACGACAGGGAGAAGCGAATAGAGAAAGAGCGCGATCATCGCGGGCGCTGCGCCGATCCCGCGGATTCCGAATTGTCCGAGGAGCGGGAATCGCGCCGCAAGCAGGCCAAGCGGCGCCATCATGAGACCGAACATGGCGATACTCGGAATCGTCTGGATGATGCTGAGGACGGGCAGGGCTAGATCACGCAACGTCGGCGCGCGCTGACACGCAATTCCGAGCGGCAGTCCGACCAGCACCGCCAGCGCAAGGGAACTGAGAGAGAGTTCGACATGCCTTGCGCCATCCTGCCAGAAGCTGTCGGCATGCGTCGCATATTCCTTCATCACCGAGAGGCCGCTCCACAGCCCGGACATGAGGATTCCGCCGACGATCATGGCGGCAGCGGCCAGCGCGGCGACGCGCGCCGAAGGCCCGAGGTTGAGCTTGGCTATCGGGTCCGTGATGAGAATGGTGAAGGCAAAGACGAGGATCCAGAAGCCGCTCGCTGGCGCGACCCGTGCGAGCGGATTGTCCAGTGACACAAGGTGCGCGGGGACAAACCCGATCACGACGAGGACGCCGACGAGCGCCGAGGCGCCTACCGCGAGCCTCATCGTCGGTCGCGTGCGAAGAAGGGCTAGCAGCACTGCTGCGAGGATAAGCGCCACAAGCGGCGCGGCGATGGCGCCGGGCAAGGCGTCGAAGACGCCGAGCGCCTTTCCGGATACGATGCGGTTTGCCTTCAGCGTCGCGAAAGGCTGGAACAGGAGGCCGACAGCGGCGAGCGCCGCAAGCACCACCCCGAGCTTGTCGACGCGCTGGCCGACGAATTCTGCGGCGGAAGCGCTTCCCCTGCTGGGGAAGGCTTCGCCAAGCAACGTCATTTCTTCACAAGGCCTTTCGACTTGAGGTAGTCCGCGGCGACATCCTTCGCGGATTCGCCGTTCACCTGAATACGGCCATTAAGAGTTTGCAGAGTTTTCAGGTCAAGGCTCGAAAATACGGGCTTCAAAGCGTCGGCGATCTCGGGATGCGCCTTGAGCACGCTTTCGCGAACGATCGGGGCGGGCGCGTAGACCGGCTGCACGGCCTTGTCATCCTCAAGCACAACGAGACCCGCTGCGCCAATCGCGCCGTCCGTCCCATATACCATCGCCGCGTTGACCCCGTCCGTCTGCTCAGCCGCCGCCTTGATGGTTGCTGACGTGTCGCCGCCCGAAAGGACGAGAAGCTGATCCGGCTTGAGCGTGAAGCCATAGGCCTTTTGGAAGGCCGGGAGAGCAGCGGCGCTGTTGACGAATTCCGACGAGCCCGCAAGTTTGACCTTGCCGCCCGAGGACACCCATTTGCCGAAATCGTCAAGCGATTTCAGTTTGTTGGCTGAAGCGACCGAGTCAAGGAGCGCAATCGCCCAGGTATTGTTGGCCGGCGCCGGCGCGAGCCAGACGATTTTGTTTGCGTCGTAATCGAGCTTTTTGGCGGTGTCGTATCCTTTGGCGGCGTCCTTCCACACAGGGTCGTCCGCCCTATTGAAGAAGAAGCCGGCGTTGCCTGTATATTCGGGATAGATGTCGATCTCGCCGCCGGCGATCGCCTTGCGCAGGATCGGCGTCGCGCCGAGCGAGACTTTATTGGTTACCGGAAGGTCATGCGACTGGAGGACCTGCAGGATGATGTTGCCGAGCAGATTGCCTTCCGTGTCAATTTTCGACGAGACGACGATCGGATCGGCGTGCCCGGGGAGAGCCGCCGCGACCGCCAGGGCGAGGCCGGCAATCAGAGACTTGAGTGATTGCATGCTTTTTCTCCTTTTTGCTTACTGGAATCTGTGAGAGCTAACAGTGCCGGTTGCGCCGGCGCGTCCCGGCCTCGAGCGCGGATGGCATCCGTGCATGAGCGGGTTCGGATCTTGTTGACGTGACGTGCTGGAAACCGCCACCCGACGAGTGGCCCCCCCGACCCTCGATGATGGCCCGCGCATGCACCGAGGTTTCGGAAAGAAAAACGCTGAGCGCGTAGAAACTCCTCAACCCGCGACATCGACCGAAGCGTCCGCGCTACAGGCGCGTCCACCGCCCGGAAGGCGACCGGCTTGCGGCGACAATCAGATGAATCCCTTCTGCCAGCCCAGAAGCCGATCGCGCACAGAGAACAAGAGCTTTACGAGCCCGGCGCAAAGGAGGGACATGATCGCGAGGGTCGCATAGACGTTGGCGTAGCCCGAATAATTCGTCTGGAACTGGATGTACCAGCCGAGGCCCCATTTGGCGCCGAGGATCTCGGCCACGACCAGCACCGCGAACGAGTAGTAGAGGCCCATGAACAGGCCGACGAACGTGTGCGGCAGCGATGATGGGATGGCGACGCGAGAGATCAGGTACCAAGGCTTGGCGCCCAGGTTGCGAGCAACGTCATAGTAGGCCCGATTGACCGCGGCCACTCCCGACGACGTCAGGATCATCACTGGGATGCCTGACGCGAGCGCGACGATGAACACGCTGGCGTCGAATGTGGTCGGGAAGAAATAGAACGTGACAGGGATCCAGGCCGTCACCGGCACGGGGCCGATGAGCTTCAGGACCGGCATGCCCCAATAGGCGAATTGCTTCGACCAGCCGAGCGCTACGCCGCCGATATACCCGAAGATCGCGCCAAGACCGAAGCCGAGCGCCCACAGCCTTAGCGAGTAGGCGATGCAAATGAGCAGACGCTGCCACTCGGTCACGTAAACGTGGAGCAGACCGGTCGGCGGAGAAAAGAAGGGTTTTGGCAGCAAGCCGGTCTTGGCCGTCGTCAATTCCCACAGCGTGAGCCAAACGCCGATGGCGATGAACCATGGCCCGTAATAGTCGAGTGCGCCGCGCAGCCGGCCGCTGCGCGGGTTGGTCACGGCGAGCGCCGCGAATCCAGCCGCCCCGAGGCCGACGAGAATCGTGAACAGATCATCGCTGCCCCAGGGGACAACATTCGGGAGGGATTTGGTGACGATGGCCGCGGCCGCCCAGGAGGCCGCAGCATAGATCCCCGGAATCCACAGCGGGCGGTCGCCCGGACGTGCCACGGAGGGCGCGACCGGGTCAATCGCTTGCGTCGCCTGGCTCATGCTTAGGCCAGGATATTTACCGTCACCCTCTCGGCGAACGTCTTTGGATCCGTCTCTCGATCCAGCACCTGCACGAGCTTCAGGTCTTCCGCGCCGATGCGGACCTGATCGATGAGCGCCTGACCGACCGGGTGGTCGTGGTAGACCAGCGCGCCGAGGATTTCAGTGAGATCGGCCTCTGAGAGCCCCGGCGGTTTGAGATTGTCGGCGTACCACTTGGCCACTTCGCCGGGGTGCTCGGCGGTATATTCGTGGATCTCGATATTGGCCTCGGCGAGGCGTCGAATCGTGTCCTTGTTGGCTGCGAGGTACTGTCCGTTGGCCCCGAGCACGCAGCAGGTATGGCCCTTGTAATAGCCGGTCTGCGTGTCGGCGATATGGACCAGGTTGTGCTTCTTCTCGATCGCCCAGGCCCACGGGTCGATATGCATTCCAGCGTCAGCCTCTCCGCGCGCGACGGTCTCACCGACCAAGTCGAACGGAACCGTCTTCCAGGTGATGTCGTTTTGGGGATCGACGCCGGCCTTGTAGATCGAGACCTGGAGCACGGTCTGGGGCGAAGCGCCCATGACGAAGGTGGCGATCGTCTTACCCTTGAGGTCTTTGAGCTCCTTGATCCCCGACTTTTCGGAGGCGAACAGGCGCCCGCAGCCGCCATGGGAGCCGACGAAGAGCTTCACGTCGAAGCCCTGTTCGAGCGGTTTCAGCCAATCCCCGAGCAAGCCCGCAGCCGCGTCGGCCTTGTTTGTGGCGATTGCCTGGATGGCGGTCTGGCCGTTCGAAGCGAACGGGTAAAGTTCGACGTCGAGGTTGTGCTTCGCAAAGATTCCACTCGACACGCCGAAGCCGAGAGGTGAATGGCATGCGGCGACATCGCCCCAACCGAGGCGAACCTTCGGCGCAGGGCCGGCGATGGCCGGAGAAAATATGCGGCCCCCGATTGCGCCCGCGGAAACCGTGACACCAGCCACGCCGACGGCTTTGAGTACGTTGCGTCGCGACAGTGACGATGACCACTTTTTGGATTTTGTCATGAGCGGAGTTCCCTTCGAAAGCATCCTGACGATGGCGACATTCAAGCCAGCGCGATGTCGCTCACGAGGATATCGTTGATCGCATCGTGACGATGGCGCCGGATCGAGAACTTGTCAATAATGTCTATCAACTTGATAGATTATTCAGCCGCCATGCGTCCGCCGCCAACGCAGGAATGCCGCAACGTCCTGGACACCCAAGCGACAGCCGGGATCCCAATGGCTGGGCCGACAAGCCTTTTCTCAATCTTCAAGCGCTGCCGAGGCCAGATAGCGCTCGCCCGTATCCGGCAGCACGGCGACGATCAGTTTGCCGGCATTCGCTGGGCGGCTCGCCAGTTCGGTCGCCGCCCACAACACCGCCCCGGAAGACACGCCCGCAAAGACGCCCTCCTCCGCGACCAGCTCCAGGGCGGTTCGACGCGCCCGCGCCGTGCTCAGCGCAATGACTTCGTCCACCACCGTTTTGTCGAAGTTCTTCGGCAGTTGTTCAGGTGGCACCTCGGAGACTTTGTGCACCCCGTCGATCTCGTCCGGATACAGATTCTCCGGGCAGGGGATCGAGTCCAGGGTAGGCTCTGCGACCACCACCTTGAGGTCGGGCTTCACCGATTTCAGGAAGCGCCCGGCGCCGGAGACCGTGCCGCCCGTACCGACCCCGGTAACGAAAATGTCGACGGCGCCCCTGGTGTCTCGCCAAATCTCGGGTCCGGTTGTGTCAAAATGAGCCTGCGGATTGGCTGGATTGGCGAGTTGGTCGGTGAAGTAGGCGTCCGGGTTCTCCTGCTTGACCCGAGCGGTGATTTTGTCGAGCGCCTCGGGATCAGTGAAGAATTCGTTCTTCACCGTGACGACCTCGGCGCCGAAGAGCCGCAGCAGCTTTACCTTGTCCCGGCTGATATTATCGCTGACGTAGAATTTCGCCCGGTAGCCGCGCGACGCGGCGACGGCCGCAAGCCCGATACCGGTGTTTCCGCTGGTCACGTCGACGATGAGGTCTCCTGGCTTGAGTTTCCCGACCGCTTCGGCCTCGCGGATGATCGCCCATGCGATGCGGTCTTTAATGCTGCCGGCCGGATTGAAATACTCCAGCTTGGCAACTATGCGCCCCGGCAAATTTCGTTTCCGCATGTAGTTGTGCAGCTCCAGGAGCGGGGTATTCCCGATGAGATCGGATAGGTTGCTGTGAATCGTCTGCGCGCTGATGTTGGGTTCGGCAAGGATGTCGATGTCCATCTCAAATCTCGCTGTCGCAATCGTTGAGCACGTGCGGACTCGCCGGATGCCAATTCACCGGGACCAGGCGTGGCCTCGGTGGTGGGTCGCCCTTGAGAACGCCCCGAGCTGCTCGGGAGGCAGTCATCCGCCCGTCGCTCGCGTTATAACACTAAATTTATAGACATGATATAAATAAAGTGCAAGACATGGAGGTCAAACCAGCAAGGGAGACAACGACGATGGTCCGCTGACGCCGGGTACTCGTCGCGTAGGAGCGATTCTTGAGGGATACTGATATGTGCAGACAGAAACTGTCGACGGGAAGCGAGGAACCCCCGGAGCGGCTGGGTCGAAGCGGCGCCGAGACTGAGTGCGCCCAACACATTCCACCCAAAAACGCACCCTTGGCCCGCCTTGATGCGCAAACCGGTGTTATGGGCTAATTTGAACAAACTGAATCTCGGCGGGCGGGCCGCAAAGTTTCTCAAGGAGCAGGTCGAATGAACTGGCGTCGAAGATTCATCGCCGCGGTGTCTGTCGCGGCTCTCGCGGGTATTCTCACTTCCTCTGCGTTGGCAGACGAGGTCGCGCTTACGATCGGCAAGCTGCTCGAGCTCACCGGCCCGTTGTCAGAGAACGCCCCGTCCCAGGACAAGGCGATCAACATCGCGGTTGATTACGCCAATCAAGCCGCGCAATCGGCAGGAGTGCCGATCAAGGCGACGGCGATTTCTGCTGACGTTCAGGGTGACCCACAGGCGGCCCTTTCCGCAGCACGCGCGCTTGTCGCCAAAGGCGCGACCGTTTTCATTGGGCCCTCAATCACGCCAGAGTCGATCGCCATCGCCAATGGTCTCACTATTCAGAAGAAGATTACTGTGTGGCCGGTCGGTACCAGCATGCGGCTCCGCACAATCAAAGACGAAGGCACGATCTTCCGCACTGTCCCGCCCGACAGCCTGCAGGCCAGGGCCGTCGCCGCCGCTGTCGAGGACAAGCTCGGGGCAGCGAAAGGCAAGGTGCTCTCGATCGCCTATCGCAACGAGCCGTACGGGGAAGGCCTGTTCAAAGATCTCTCAGCCGCCTGGCAGGCCAAGGGGGGCAAGATCCAGGGACCCATTGTGTACGACCCGACGCAGGCGACCTTCGACTCGGAGGCTCAGCAGATCGTCGACAACAATCCAGACGCCTATGTCGTCATCGACTATCCCGACACGTTCGCCAAGGTCGGCGCTGCGCTTGTCCGCACCGGCAAGTTCGACCCAAGCAAGCTGGTCGTTCCCGACGCGCTCGCCTTCTCGACCGTTCCAAGCAACATCCCTCCGCAAGCGTTAGAGGGCGCACGCGGTACGCGCGGCGGGTCCGACACCTCCACGCAGGCCTACAAGCTCTTCGACGACCTCTGGCAGAAGGCGGGCGGGGTCGAGCATTTCGCGCTCGACGCAAACAGCTTCGATTCGACGACCCTTGCGATCCTCGCTGCGGCTGCGGCCAAGTCCGCCGATCCCGCCGCAATCCAGGGGAAGATCCATTCGGTGACCAAGCCTGGCGCGGCCAAATACTCGCCGACCAACTTGGGAGACGCGCTCAAGGCCGTGTGGGCAGGCCAGCCGATCGACTATGTCGGCGTCGCTGGCGCCTTCGAGTTCGCACCAAACGGCGACCCGACGATCAGCCGCTTCGACATCTTCGAATATCGCGACGGCAAGCTCCACGTCATCAAACAGATTGACGCCGCTGAGTGAGTCCGTCGGAAGCGTAAGCTTGGTCGGGATGGAGCGCCGATTTCCGTTCTTGACCGCGAACGCGCGTGTAGCCGTCCGGCTCACTCTAGTGCTCATTCTCGTAGCCATCGTCCTGGCGGTTGCGCGTGGACCCGTGGCGGTCGGCCAGACGACGCTGAACGGTTTGGTCGCGGCCGGGTATTTCTCGCTCGGCGCGGTTGGCTTGACTCTCGTTTTCGGCTCTTTGCGGATCATCAATTTCGCCCATGGCGATCTGCTCACGCTTGGCGCCTACGTCACCTTGGGAATAAGCGCGATCGGCTTGCCGTTCTGGCCAGCGGCTGCGCTGGCGATCGCTGCGACAGCTGGGATCGCGCTCGTTCTGGATCGGATCGTTTGGGAGCCCATGCGGCGCAAACGCGCAAGCACCCTACAGCTCTTTCTCGTCGCAATCGGCCTCGCTATGGTGATCCGCTACACAATTCAGTTCTTTGCTGGCAGCCAGCCGCGCAGCGTGGGACAGGACGTACTGAGCGCGATCGTCGTTGGCCCGTTCCATCTGGGCGCGCTGCAGGGGTTGGCGCTGATTGTCGGCGTCGCGGCCGCGACCCTCGTCGGGCTTGGCCTTGCCTTCACGCCGTTCGGCAAGAAAATTCGCGCACTCGCCGATGACGTGGCGTTGGCCGAGGTGTCGGGGGTCGACACGCGCCGGATGATCCGCTTGGTGTGGCTCGTCGCGGGCGGTCTCGCCGCACTCGCCGGCGTCCTCTACGCCGCGGCGGTCGGCTCGGTGAATCCCAACTTCGGCTTTCTCATTCTCTTGAGCCTCTTCACCGCGGCTGTTCTCGGTGGGATCGGGAACGCGTATGGCGCCCTGGCCGGCGGCCTGATCGTCGGGCTTGCCCAGGAATGGTCGACCCTCTTCTTCAATGCGCGATGGAAGCCGGTGGTCGGCTTCGCGATCCTTATCGTAATGCTCCTCGTCATGCCCCGCGGCATTTTCGGATCAGGACGCGCGCGCTCATGAGCTTCCTTGATGCGGACTTTTGGATTGGGGTCGGCGTCACCGCGGGGGTTTACGCCATTTTTGCCTTGGGCTTGCAGCTCAATGTCGGCTTCACCGGCCTCATCAACCTTGGGCAGGCGGGGTTCATGGCCATAGGGGCCTACGCCATGGGCATGCTCGTCGTCGACGCCGGCTGGCCTCTCCTGCTTGCGCTCCCCGCCGCCATTCTCGTTGCGATTGTGGCCGGCGCGCTGGTCGGCTTGCCGACATTGCGGCTGCGCGCGGATTATTTCGGCATCGTCACCATCGCATTCTCGGAAATTGTCCGCTACGCGTTGCAGAACGCAGCCTTCACGGGCGGAAATCAAGGCGTTCTCGGCTTCGACGGGGGATGGCGCGAGTTTCAGGCCTGGGCCTCGAACGAGCTTTCGCCGATTGGCCTCGGCGGGACGATCCAGCTGCCGTTGCTGATCGCTGTTTGGGCGACGCTGTTGATTTGTCTCGCAGCGCTGACGATCCTGCAGCGAAGCCCATGGGGTCGAGTGCTGAAGGCGATCCGCGAAGACGAGGACGCCGCAGCCGCGCTCGGCAAGAATGTGTTTGCGTTCAAGCTGCAGTCGCTCGGCATTGCGGCTGCGCTCGCCGCGGTCGCCGGGTTCTTCCTGGCGCTCAACGTCACCTATCTGTACCCCAGCGAATTCGATCCGAGCTTCACCTTCTTCGGCTATGCGGCGCTTATCCTCGGCGGCTTTGCCAGCTATGGAGGCGTCGTCGCGGGCGCGATCATCCTGTGCGCGCTGACCGAGGGTTTGCGTTTTCTCGACCTTCCGCTCTCGTCGAGCCAGTCCGGCTCGCTGCGGTTCATCATTGTCGGGCTGGTCTTGATCATCCTCGCCATGTTCCGGCCGCAAGGTCTGCTGGGTTCGAAGGCGGAAATGCAGCTTCGCTCATGAAGCCGAAGACGACCAACGCCAGCGAACCGATTCTGGCGCTCGAAACTGTCGGCAAGCGATTCGGCGGATTGCGCGCGGTCGAGGGCGCGAGCTTTGCGGTCGCCACGGGCTCGATCACCGCGCTCATCGGGCCGAATGGCGCGGGGAAAACCACCGTGTTCGACCTCATCAGCGGCTACGAGCGCCCGGACACGGGCGCCATACGCTTCGAAGGGCGGCGGATTGATGGACTTGCAAGCCACAGCATCGCTAAGGGCGGGGTCGTGCGGACCTTTCAGCTGACGCGAGTCTTCGCCGCAATGAGCGTGCGCGACAATATGCTGATCGGCGCTCAGCGCCAGGCGGGCGAAAGCCTCCCCCGGCTGGTCTTCGGCCCGAAAAGCGTAAAGCGCGCGGAGGAAGCCGCGCAAGCGCGCGCTGACGCCCTCATGCGGGCCTTCGCGCTTGACCGGAAGGCCGACGACTATGCGGGCTCGCTCTCCGGGGGACAGCGCAAGCTGCTCGAGTTCGCTCGAGCACTGATGACCGAGCCGAGGCTCGTCCTGCTTGATGAGCCGATGGCGGGTGTGAACCGCGCGCTCGGCGCTAGCTTGCTCGACGAAGTTGAGCGGCTGCGGCGAGAACAGGGCATGACTTTTTTGTTCATCGAGCATGATATAGACATCGTCATGCGGCGCGCCGATTATGTGATCGCTATGGCTGAAGGCGCCGTGATCGCCGAGGGTCCGCCGGCGCTCATTCGCCGGGATCCGCGAGTGATCGACGCTTATCTGGGCCGCAAGGGAGCCGTGGCGTGACGGCTGCCGCTGTCCTTGCGGTCGAGGAACTTGTCGCGGGTTACGCCGCGGAGGTCGACATTCTCAAAGGCGTGTCGATCCGGGTCGAGGCGCGCGAAATCGTCGCGGTGGTCGGGCCGAATGGGGCCGGTAAGTCGACCCTGCTGAAGGCGATTTTCGGCCTGGTGCAGCCAAAGTCTGGGCGTGTCATGATTTCCGGCAGGCCGATCCTCGGCCTGCGCCCTAGCGAATTGGCGCGGCTCGGAGTCGGCTACGTCCCGCAACGGAGCAATGTCTTTCCGAGCCTTACCGTCGCGGAAAATCTCGAGATCGGCCTCTCCTCCGCGCCGCACAAATCGCTGTCACACCGCCTCGAGGCTATGTACGACCTGTTCCCGCGCCTCGCCCAGCGCCGTCGCCAGACTGTCGGCGGTATGTCGGGAGGCGAGCGGCAGATGGTCGCCGTCGCCCGTGCGTTGATGCCTGAGCCCGCGGTGCTGCTTCTCGACGAACCTTCGGCGGGCCTTGCGCCGATGCTGGTTGAGGGCATGTTCGCGCAAGTCAGCGCTATCAACCGCGAAGGAATCGCCATTCTCATGGTCGAGCAGAATGCGCGGGCGGCACTCGCTCTCTCGCACCGCGGCTATGTGCTTGAACTCGGCCAGAACCGTCACGAGGGTCGCGGCAACGATCTGCTCGATGATCCGCGCGTCGCCGAGCTTTATCTGGGCGCTGCGGAGCCGGTCGCCAGCGAAAGACATGCGTCATGAAAGCCGTCGTCTTCGACGCCCACGGAGCCGTTGACGCCATGCAGCACCGCGACGCGCCCGACCCCGTTCCGGGTCCGCGCGACTGCCTGATCCGCGTGCGCGCCGTGGCGCTCAACGGCTTCGATCCGATGATCCTGCGGGGCATTCCAGGTTTGAAGACCCCTTTGCCTATGACGCCTGGCGCGGATATCGCCGGCGAGATTGTTGGGCTGGGGGCCGAGGTCGACCCAGCGAAATGGAAGATGGGCGATCGCGTGACGGTCATTCCCAACCAGGACGAGGGCATGGTCGGGGAAACATTGCGCGGCGGCGCGAGCGAGTATTTCGCGACCGGCGAGCGCTATCTTCTGCCGCTGCCCGACGAGGTGTCGTTCGTCGACGCAGCATGTCTGCCGGTCGCGTACGGCGCTGCGCTGCGCATGATGGAGGCCCGCGGCCAGCTCAGGACCGGTGAGAAGGTGCTCATTCTCTCGGCCGCCGGCGGCGTTGGCGTCTGCTGTGTCCAGCTCGCCAAGGCTGCGGGCTGCGAGGTCGTTGCGTGCGCAAGCTCCGCGGACCGCGCCAACCGTCTCAAGGACATCGGCGCTGACCATGTCATTGATACCTCGACGCAGAATTATGTCACAGAGATTCACCGGCTCTACGGCAAGCCCCGCACTCGCGGAGGCGGCGGAGTGGACGTCATCGTCAATTACACTGGGGGCGACACCTGGGCGGAATGCTTTCGCGCTCTGACGCTGAACGGGCGCCTGCTAACTTGCGGCGCGACCGCCGGGTATGATCCAAAGACCGACATTCGCTATATCTGGTCGTTCGAGTTTAACATCATCGGCAGCAACGGTTGGACGCGCGAGGATCAGATCGAGCTTCTGCGTCGCGTCGCTCAAGGCCAGTTGAAACCGATCAAGCACTGTGTTCTGCCGCTTGCGCGCTTCAAGGAAGCCATGACCGACCTGATCGACCGCAAGGTGTTCGGCAAGGCGGTGCTGACGCCATGAACGATCGAGCTCGGAACGATAGGGCTTGGCGAGACGGCGAGGGCGCGGTTCCGGCGCTCGATTTCGATACGCTCGCTGCGATGGTGAGAGACTGCCCGTTCCACGCATGGCTCGGGGTCGAGCTCATAAGCCTGGACGCGACCGGAATCGCCATTCGAATGCCCTGGCGGGCTGAGTTTGTTTCGGACCCCGAGCGGGGCTACACCCATGGGGGCGTGCTTGCTTCGCTCATCGATCTCGCGGCGGATTATGCCGTCGCGGCGCGGCTCGGGCGGGGTGCGGCGACGGTCGATATGCGCGTCGACTATCACCGCGCGGCGATGCCGGGACCGCTCGTCGCGCGCGCCGCGGTGATCAAGGTCGGCGGCACGCTGGCAACCGCAGAGGCCCGCGTCTTTGATGAACGCGACGAACTCGTCGCGAGCGGTCGGGCGTTGTTTTTCACGCGGGCGCCGTCCGAGAAGAAGGAGTCGGGAGCTTGACCGGACTGGATCATATCCTTTGGGCCGCGCCCGATCTTGGCGCGGGAGAAAAGATCATCGAGAACCTGACGGACGTTGCGCCCGCGCGGGGCGGATCCCATCCGGGGTTCGGCACGCGCAACAGCTTGATGGGCCTCGATTCCGGGATCTATTTTGAGATCATCTCGCCCGACCCGGCCCAGGATCTGAAAGGCAATCGCGGCTGCCGCATCGCGGCACTCGTTCGTCCGGGCATTATGACCTTTGCGATTCGTTCGGACGATCTCGACGCGTTGAGCGCGGCAGCGCGGCGGGAAGGTCTTTCTCTGCAAGGCCCCGTGGCAATGAGCCGGGACCGGCCGGACGGCGTGCGCCTTGAATGGAGCATTCTCTATCTCGAAGACAGCCGCTTCGGCGAGGCGATCCCTTTTGTGATCGATTGGGGAATATCGCCTCACCCTTCAGAGAGCGTTCCGGTCGGTTGCCAGCTGCGCTCGTTCGCCGTGCTCCATCCAGAGGCCGATGAGCTCACCCGCCTCTATGGCGCGCTCGAAATTCCGGTCCCTGTCAAGCGCGGCGCTTATCCGGGTTTTGTCGCGGAGCTCGCTACGCCCAACGGC
>Ga0181526_10000769_pt1 | contig 32645 bp, 30 predicted proteins | sample PEATcosm2014_Bin_35_FD_119750 | JGI IMG/M metagenome (GOLD analysis project Ga0181526, IMG submission 119750) | Peatland microbial communities from MTU Mesocosm Facility, Houghton, MI, USA - PEATcosm2014_Bin06_30_metaG | ecosystem: Environmental > Terrestrial > Soil > Wetlands > Peat | place...
CGCGAACAGGCCATCAGGAATCCCGAAGGAGCTTTACACTCACATGAAGCGTTCGCTTGCACTGCTTTCCACGCTGGCCTTGGGTTTTGCCCTGAGCGCCGCCGCCCAAACATCGCCTGCTCCTGCCGCGGCGCCTGCCGGTCCGGCCAAGATCGCCGTCATCGCCTTCCAAGTGGCAGTAGCTCAAACCAATGAGGGCCAGCGGAATTTCGCGGACCTGCAGAAGAAGTACGCGCCCAAGGAGGCCCAGCTCAAGACTCTCAGCGACGAGATCGATAAGCTGACCAAGCAATTGCAGACTCAGGGCGATACGTTGAGCGATGCGGAGCGCGCCAGCCGCGCCAAGACCATCGACGACAAAAAGAAGCAGGCCCAGCGCGAGCTCGAAGACGCGCAGAACGATATGAACTCCGAGATGCAGGAGATGTATAACGGCCTGGCCTCGAAGGTGTACGACGTTCTGGCCAGCTATGCGCAGCAGCAAGGATACACGCTGGTGCTGGATGTGGCCCAGCAGCAGAATCCGGTGCTTTACGCCAGCGATTCCACCAATATAACCAAGGCCGTGATCGATGCCTACAATGTGAAGTCGGGCGTGCCCGCTCCTCCACCGGCTCCACTGCCGGCAACTGGATCGGCACCCGTCAAGCCAGCTCCAAAGGCTCCCGCTCACTAGAATCGAGCTCAACAGCTCAGCAAAGGCCCCGTCCGGCGGGGCCTTTCAAATGCAATCGTCCCCATGGGAGCTCCCGCGCGGGGGCTCGGTAACAGATGTTTTACGAGGTGTTGATTCAAATGAAGCGTTTTATTGCATTTTCGGTTTTGCTGACTTCGAGTCTGGCCCTGAGTTCTGCAGCGCAGACATCGCCTTCCTCCTCCGCGCCTGCCAAAGTCGCCGTCATCGCCTTCCAGGACGCAATGTTTCAAACCAACGAGGCCCAGCGCAGTATTGGCGACTTGCAGAAGAAGTTTGAACCCAAGCGAGAACAGCTAAAGACTCGCAGCGCGGAACTGGATGCCCTGGCCAAGCAGTTGCAGACCGACGACGCCACATTGAGCGACGCAGAGCGCGCCAGCCGCACCAAAGCCATCGGAGAAAAGAAGAGAGTCTTTGACCGCGATGCCAAGGATGCCCAAAGCGACTTGCAGACGGAGATGCAGGGAATCTACAAGACCTTGGGGCCCAAGGTCTACGAGGTTCTTGTAAGCTATGCGAAGCAGAGGGGATATACGCTGGTTCTGGATGTCTCTCCAGAGCAGAATCCGGTGCTTTACGCCGGCGACTCGACCAACATCACCAAGGAAATCATCGACGCCTACAATCTGAAGTCAGGAGTGCCCGCAGCTCCTGCGCCCCCGCCCGCGACTGGATCGGCGCCCGCCAAGCCGGCCCCAAAAGCTCCCGCCGCACACTAGGGTTGCAATCGCTTTTTGGCTCTTGAGAAGCTCCGTTATGGAGCCCCCTGCAAGCTCGGCTCAAAGGTCGCCAGCCGGGCACGCAAGCCTTCCCTTCTTTTGAGCGATTGTTGTGTGGAAAAAATTGTGGATTTCTTTCCAGAATCGGGTGAAGAAATTCAGAATTTTCCTCTTGCCAAGAGATGTTCTTTTCTGGTACACGATGCAAATCCTTATTTATCAATCACTATCAGGATGGCGACCTTTTTAGTCGGTTAGTGACCGACAGATCTGCTGGCTTCATGGGCCTATCGGGGTTATCCACAAAATCAGGTCAAAAAAATGTGAATCAGGTCATCAAAAGATTGGTTACTTCTGCGAATCTTCGCCTATTCTCAGCACTGCCAGGAAGGCCTCCTGAGGGATGTCCACCTTGCCGATGCGCTTCATGCGCTTCTTGCCTTCTTTTTGCTTTTCCAATAACTTGCGCTTGCGAGTGATGTCGCCGCCATAGCACTTGGCCAGCACGTTCTTGCGCAGCGGGCTCACTGTCTCTCGGGAGATGATCTTGGCGCCGATCGCCGCCTGGATTGCAACCTCGAACTGCTGCCTGGGAATTAACTCGCGCATCTTGGAGACCAGCGCTCTGCCCCGTTCGTAGGCAAAGTCCCGGTGGACAACTATAGAGAGCGCATCGACCGGCTCGCCGGAAACCAGGATGTCTAGCTTGACCATCGGCGACTCCCATTCGCCGGCAAGTTGATAATCCAGCGACGCATAGCCGCGGGAGATCGATTTGAGCCGGTCGTAGAAGTCGAGCACGATCTCGTTCAGCGGCAATTCATAAGTCAGCAGGACGCGGCTGGAGGTGACGTACTCGAAGTTCACCTGCTTGCCGCGCTTTTCCTCGACGAGCTTGAAGATCCCGCCCACATATTCCTCGTTGGTGAGAATCTTGGCCGTGATCACCGGCTCACGAATGCTCTCGATGTTGGTGGGGTCGGGCCAGCGCGAGGGATTATCGACCTCGAGCACTGTGCCATCGGTGAGCGTGATGTGATAGCGCACGCCGGGGGCTGTGGTGATCAGGTCTAGCTCGTATTCGCGCTCCAGCCGCTCCTGGATGATCTCCATGTGCAGCAGGCCGAGAAAGCCGCAGCGGAAGCCGAAGCCCAGCGCGGCCGAGCTCTCCGGCTCAAAGAAGAAGGATGAGTCGTTGAGCCGCAGCTTTTCGAGCGCGTCGCGCAGCAACGTATGCTCGTGTGAGTCCACGGTGTAGAGGCCGGCGAAGACCATCGGCTTGATATCTTCAAAGCCGGGCAACTGCGCTGCTGCTGGCCTTGCATCCTCGGTGACGGTATCGCCGATCTTCGTGTCGCTGACGGTCTTAATGGTGGCCGCGAAGAAGCCCACCTCACCGGCCTTCAATTCGCCGATTTCGACGGGCTTGGGCATGAGCACGCCCATCGACTCCACTTCAAAGGATTTGCCATTCGACATCAGGCGAATGCGCTGGCCCTTGCGCATCGTGCCCTGCATTACGCGCACCAGTACGATGACGCCGCGGTAGGCGTCGAACCAGGAGTCGAAGATCAGCGCCTGCAGTGGCGCGTCGGGGTCGCCTGTTGGCGGCGGCAGCCGGTGGACGATGGCTTCAAGTACCTCATCCACGCCCTGGCCGGTCTTGGCGCTCACCGGGATGGCGTCGGTTGCGTCGAGGCCGACCGCTTTTTCGATCGCCTCCTGCGTGCGCACGATGTCGGCCGAGGGCAGGTCGATCTTGTTGATGACGGGAATGATCTCGAGGCCATGGTTGATGGCCAGATAGGCATTGGCCAGGGTCTGCGCTTCCACGCCTTGCGAGGCATCGACCACCAGCAGCGCCCCCTCGCAAGAGGCCAGAGAACGCGAGACTTCGTAGCTGAAATCCACGTGTCCGGGCGTGTCGATGAGGTTGAGCTGGTAGGTGTTGCCGTCGTGCGCCTTGTACATCATGCGCACCGCGTGGGCTTTGATGGTGATGCCGCGCTCGCGCTCCAGATCCATGTCGTCGAGGATCTGCGCCTGCATCTCTCGGCCAGTCACTGAGCCGGTCAGCTCCAGCAGGCGGTCGCTCAGCGTCGACTTGCCGTGGTCGATGTGGGCGATAATTGCAAAATTTCTAAGGAATCGAGCGTCCATGAGGGGTCGGCGGAAGAGACAATTCGCGCCATCGAGCGCGCATCCCTCCATGGCATAGCTTATCATTCACATAGCTTCATCCGAGGGCAAAGAGGCCTTCTGTGGCCCGACAATAAAATCTCACATGCATATTGGCAAGATTCGGTATCGAATTCTCGGCGGCGCTGTGCTGGCTTTATTGCCGGCGTTTTGTCTTTCCACCAACACAGCGATTGCCTCCAGTGGCCCCGCCCCGCAGGCCGCCGCGCCAGCCCCTTTGCCGCCGCCTACGCTTGAGCAGCAGAGAGTGCGCCTTCTTGTCCAGCAGGTCGAGGACGCCTACGCTCTGGGCGAGGCAGACTATCGCAAGGGAAAGCTGCCCGAGGCCAAGCAGGAGTTCGATCGCGCCGTCGATCTGATGCTGACGGGCGGCATCGACATCAGGAGTAACGCAGAGTTGCAGGAGGAGTTCGACCACGTCGTGGATGGCGTCAACGCGATGGAGATGGAGGCGCTGAAGATCGGCAACGGCTTTGTGCCCAAGGAAGAGCCCACCCCTGCCGATGTTGCCGAGGAGGCTACCTTCGAAGTTGACCCGAACATCGTAGCCAAGGCCAGGGCCGATCTGGCGACGACGAACTCCGACCTGCCGCTGGTGGTCAACGACTACGTGGCTGTTTTCATCAACTTTTTCGCCAACAGCAAGAAAGGTCATAACACGCTGATGCACTCCTTTGAGCGGGCCGGCCGATACAAGGCGATGATTCAGCGGGTAATGGGCGAAGAAGGCGTGCCGCAGGATCTGATCTACCTTGCGGTGGCTGAGTCGGGATTCAATCCGCGCGCCCTCAATGCGCGCTCTCACGCGGGTGGAATGTGGCAGTTTATGCCCCAAGGCAATTACGGGCTGGTCCGCAATGCATTTTTGGACGAGCGCTTCGACCCGGAAAAATCCACGCGTGCCTACGCTCGCTACATGAAATTCATTTACGATCAGCTGGGCGACTGGTATCTCTCCATGGCAGGCTACGACTGGGGCGCGGGCAACGTGCAGCGCGCCGTCGAGAAGACCGGCTACGCCGATTTCTGGGAGCTCTACAAGCGCAACAACCTGCCCAAAGAGACCAAGAACTACGTCCCCGAGATTCTGGCGGCCATCATTATCGCCAATCATCCAGCGCAATATGGCTTTGACGAAGTAACACTCGACCCGCCGGTGCTGACCGACACGGCGACCATCAATTATCAAGTTGACCTCAGGCTGGTTTCGGACCTGGTGGGGACGCCGGTTGATGAGCTGGTTGCTTTGAACCCAAGCCTGCTGCGGCTGGTGACGCCGCCCGGCGCTTCTTTCGATCTGCATCTGCCGCCCGGAACGGCGGCCCTGTTTGAGCAGCGCGTCGCGGCCATTCCCGAATCCAAGCGCAACGCCTGGCGCTACCATCGCGTTGCCGCAGGAGACACACTGGCTTCAGTGGCCAAGGAGTATCGCGTAACGGAGACGGAATTAGCCGCAGCCAATCAGATGCAAGGCATCGAGTCCCCAGGCGCTCTCGCCGGAGTCGAGGCGCTGGTGGTTCCTCTCGCTCCGGCAGCAACAGCATCGTCGCGCACGCTGCTCTACACTGTGCGCAGAGGCGAGACGCTAGTCACAATCGCCGACCGCTTCGGCGTCTCGCTGAGTCAGCTGCGGCGTTGGAATGGAATCGCCGGCATTAAAGTCGAGCCGGGCCGCCGCTTGCATGTGGCCGATCCATCGACCGGTTCGCACACAGCCGCCCACGGCCATCGCCGTCATGGAATCCAATCTGGCGCCAAAGCTCCGGAAGCCGCGCCGGCAGCGAAGAAAACGCCCGCGCACACTTCCGGCGCCGCAGCCAGAGTGAAGAAGAATGGCAGTGCAAGTCAAAAGAAATCTCCCGCGCCGCGGCGCACCCGGGACCCGAAATCCTCAGCGTCAAAGAAAAAAAACTGACGGAGACTGCATTGCATCGTTGTTATTTGCTGGTCTTTGCGTTCATCGTATTGCTACAATTGCTTGCGTGAGCGGAGCGCAATGCTTCGCCGCATCATCAGGGGAACGCAATCAAGTGCAGCGGCAAGCCGCTGGAGGCAATCGGATGGAAGAAGTGTTCAGGATGTTCGCGATGAGCGACGGCGAAGCGAAGGCCGAGCCGGCAGCGCATGATTCGGTTCACGACGACTTTGAAGAGGACGAAGAGGTTGAAACCTCCAGCGTGCTCACCTCCTCGGACGACGACGAGGGAGTCGTCGAAGAAGCGGTGATCGTGGTCGTGGAAGAACCCGCATCGAAACCGGCCGCAAAGAAAGCGGCAAAGAAGAAGTCTTCTGCAAAGAAGGCTGCCAAGAAAGCAGTAGCCAAGAAGGCAGCTGTGAAAAAGGTTGTGGCCAAGAAGGCCGCAAAGAGATCCGCCGCAAAGAAAACCAGCCCTGGCGCGAAGGGCGGAAAGGCAACGGCCAAGAAGGCCGCGGCCAAGAAGAGCGCCAGCAAAACCACAAAACGAGGTAAAAAGTTGGCAGTTAAGAAGGCAGCAAAGAAGGCGCCAGCCAAGAAGGCAGCAAAGAAAGCTGTTGCCAAGAAGGCCCCGGCGAAGAAGGCAGCTAAGAAGGCTCCCACAAAGAAGGCAGCTAAGAAAGCCCCTGCGAAGAAGGCAACCAAGTAGCAGCGGCAATCTGAACTCAAAGGCAAGCAAAAAAGCCCGGCTCGCGCCGGGCTTTTTTGCGTCTGTACTCAAGCGAAGCGGCTACAGCATGATTCAAGAACCGCTACGTTTTGAAAGGGCACGACGTTAGCCATGCCGCAGAAGAAGCAGTAGAGTCGCGGGCTCTAGCGCCTGAGGGATTTCTTTCGGTTACCTTACATGGCGTCGATGCAACCAGCTCTACCCTTTCCCAACCGGAGCGGTGAGCTGCGCCAGATGCCAGCGCTGGTGGCGGATGTAGTCCTCCACGAGAAACCTCAGCGTAACCGGCTCGTTCTCGCCGACGGTGCAGACCGCATCGAAGCGCTCCTCGGGAATGCAATCGACCGCGGCGGAAAGAATCTGATGCTCCACCTGCCACCAGTGGAGGAGCGTGGCCCAAGTCCGGCCGGCATAGCCATGTGCGGCTACCCATCCGTCTTGCGCGTAATCCGGCCCAGCAAAACTGCCGTGGATCGAGGCGCGCACAAAGCGCTGGCGGTTGTTGGCAGCCGAATCCAGCATGTGCCCTACGATCTGCTTGCGTGTCCATCCTCCCTCGCGCCAGGGAACCTCCGCAAGTTCCGGCGGAAGGGCAAGCAGGGCCTCATGAATCGAATCGATCTCTGCGTGAAAGTGAAGGGAAAGGTTGGTGGCCATCGTTCTCTCCGGGACGAGATAAAGCTTGATTCCATCCTACAACGCTCCGCGGCGGGGATCTTCCCGAGGATGAGGCGTGCTCTCGCTACGGCTCACATGAGTCACTTCCTATCGATTTGACAACAAACGCGGGGTAAGGACACTCTGATTGCCTGAGTGCTCATGCTCAAGCCGTCTTCCTTGAGACCTTGGTTCACATTCGGACAACTGCGAGTTTGGCCCGCGAGATTGCGGGAATACTCGGCAATTCCATCACAATCTCACAGCTTCACAGTGAACAGGAGGCTTCGGGGGGACGATCCGGCCACACAGCCAAAAATGAAGATGGGGTACTCGCGGCTTGTCGACTACCACTCCCGAATGGGCGTGAGCGACCGATCTTCACCAGACTCTGCAAGGCTTGGGGCTCACCATCGCCGCCGCCTTCTTGCAACTGAAGCTCTTGCCAAACTCCGGCAGATCCTGCAAGACCGAATTCGTCCGGTACTCGTCGGGCGCGTGGGGATTGCTCTGTGCCTGGGTGCGCAACTGCTCGGGCCGCGTCTGCGTGCACCACTGTTGCGCGTAGGCGATCCAGAAGCGTTGATCGGGCGTGTAGCCATCCGTCTTCGCGTTCATGTCGAGGTGTGAGGCCTGCGCCTTGTCGAGCCAAGCCAGCCAGGCCAGCCATAGCCCGCCGAGGTCGGCCAGATTCTCCCCCAGCGTCAGCTTGCCGTTCAAATGAACTCCCGGCACTGCCTCGATGGCGTCATATTGCCGGACCATGCAATCGGCGCGGTCCGTAAAGCTCTTCTCGTCCTCCTTGGTCCACCAGTCCTTGAGGTTGCCGTCTTTGTCGTACTGGCGGCCCTCATCGTCGAAGCCGTGCGTCAGCTCGTGCCCGATGGTCGAACCCATGTCGCCGTAGTTGGCCGCGTCGTCTTCCTTGTCGCTATAAAAAGGCGGCTGGAAGTATCCGGCAGGAAAGTTCACGTTGTTCATCTGCGAATCGTAATAGGCGTTCACCGTGGGCGGCGTCATCTGCCACTCGCCCTTGTCGACGGGCTTGCCGATCTTGGCCAGGTCGCGGGCAGTTTCAAACTCGTCCGCCCGCATCTGATTTCCCAAGGCATCGCCACGCACAATCCTCAGCTTTGAATAGTCGCGCCATTTGTCCGGGTAGCCGATCTTGTTCATCACGGTGTGCAGCTTTTCTTTGGCTTGAATCTTCGTCGCAGCGCTCATCCAGTCCAGCGAATCGATGTCCTTATCCATCGCCTGCTCGATGGCCAGCGTCATCTCAAGGGCATGCTTCTTCTCTTCCGGAGGGAAGTAGCGCGCGACATAGACCTGGCCAAGCGCCTCTCCGAGCTCGCGATCGACGCGGCTGGTGCAGCGCTTCCAGCGCTCCTGCTGCTTCTCAGCTCCATTCAGAATGTGCGCATAGAAGTTCCAATTCTCCTGATCGAAGCTCTCGGGGAGGCTGGTGCCGGCATAGGCATGGAGCAGGTGCCAGCGCAGATAAGTGCTGATCTGGTCGACGGGCGTATCGGCCACCAGCCTGTTGAATTCGGCAAAGAACTTCGGCTCCATGTCGTTCGCTTTGCCGGCGGCGGGGGCATGAGCGGCGGTGACATAATCGGCGAGCGCGAAGTGCGTCAGCTCCTTGCCGAAACTGACCACGTCGGTCGGATGATTCAGGTTTTGCGGGTCGCGCTCCTCGGTAATGGTGAGCGAGGCCTTGGCCAGGCGCGTTTCGATGGCCATCACCGTGTCAGCGTCTTTGGCGGCCTGCGCCTCCGGTTCGCCGGCCAGCACAAAGATCTTGCGCACGTGGGCCATGTATTGCTGGCGCGTTTCCATAGATTTCGCATCGGTGCGGGTGTAGTAGTCGCGTTCGGGCAACCCCAGCCCGCCTGCGCCATAGAAGCTGATGACCGAAGTCGAGTCGGCATAGTCCTGATTCGAACCCATGCCGAAGAACGCATCCACGCCGATGGCGTGGAGGTGCGCCAGCAGGGCGGGCAGATCGGCTGCTGTTTTCAGCGCGGCGATTTTATCCAGTTCAGGAAAGAGCGGCGAGAGGCCCAGCTTGTCGATGGCCGCCGTATCCATGCAACTTGCGTACTCGTCGCCGGTCTTCTGCTCGTTGGCGGTGCGAGTGGCGCTGGGAGTGGCCGTCTCTTCGAGGATCTGCTTCAGGTGCTGCCGGTTCAGTTCATGAAGCTCCGTAAAGCGGCCATAGGAGGTCTGGTCGGCGGGCAGTGGGTTGCGCTTGAACCATCCGTTGCAACTGAAGCGGTAAAAGTTCTCGCATGGGTCGACGGTCGTGTCGATGAGCGAGGGATCGAAGACGCGCAGCTCGGGCGTTGCAGGCTTGGCGGCGGACGCGGATGTCTGGGAAATGGCGGGGAGAGCGGCGAGGGCGACAACCAGAGCGATCAGGGTACGGTAAGGTGCGGCAAGTTGCAACATGCCGACACTTTAGCAGATTGACGTACACCGGACCAGCCTGCCAGGCCGACAATTACAATGAAATCGCGAACGCAAATCATCTTAGGGAGCACACGAGTGTCGCAACGCACCTTCAGCATCATCAAGCCGGACGCGGTCCGCAAAGGCTTTACCGGGGCAATTCTGGCCGAGATCGAGCGAGCCGGCTTTCAGATTGTGGCCATCAAGCGGCAAACGATCTCGAAGGACCAGGCCAAGGGCTTCTATGCCGTCCATGCGGGAAAGCCGTTCTTCGACGGGCTCTGCACCTTCATGTCTTCGGGGCCGCTTGTTCTGATGGTCATGGAGAAGGAGAACGCGATCGCCGACCTGCGCAAGCTGATGGGCGCGACCAACCCGGCCAATGCCGATCCAGGAACCCTCCGCCAAAAATTCGCCGCTTCGATGTCGGAGAATGCCATCCACGGCTCGGACGCCGAGGATACCGCGGCCTTCGAGATCGGATACTGGTTTGCGGGATACGAGCTGATTTAACTTGTCCGCCAGCCTGTGTCTTAGGAAGAATTAACAGAAGCGCAGCGCCTGGTCTGTCATTCTGGTTGTATCGTCTCCGCACGGCCGGCTGTGATTTCCCAACCGAGACTCGAAGACTTCACAATCCCTTATGGTCTCCGAGAGGACATCGATGAAACCTACGCCCCAAAAGCCTGAAACGACCCCCAACCACGTATTGAGCAAGGTGCCTGAAGTCACGCTGGTCTTCTGGATCATCAAAATCTTCTGCACCACTCTCGGTGAAACTGCGGGCGATGCCGTGACCATGTCGATGAATCTCGGCTACCTGGTGGGCACCGCAATTTTCGCCGCGATCTTTATGGTGGCAGTGATCCTTCAGGTAAAGGCCAAACAATTCTATCCCTTTCTTTATTGGGCGACGATCATCGCGACCACCACGATTGGCACAACGATGGCCGACTTTGCCGACCGTTCGCTCGGCGTCGGCTATCTCGGGGGTAGCCTATCGTTGCTTGTGCTGCTGCTGGCCTCGCTTGGCGTCTGGTATTGGACATTGGGGTCGGTCTCAGTCAACACAGTCAGCACCCCCAAGGCCGAGATCTTCTATTGGGTAACGATCATGTTTTCGCAGACCCTCGGAACTGCTCTAGGAGACTGGACGGCCGATAGCGAGGGGCTTGGCTATCTGGGCGGGGTGGCGATCTTCCTCTTTCTACTATTGGTCGTGGCGGCACTGCACTTCTGGACGAAGATCTCGAAGACGGTTCTTTTCTGGGCCGCGTTTATTCTCACGCGGCCGCTGGGCGCGGTCGTTGGCGATTTTCTTGACAAACCCCTGGCGCAGGGCGGCCTGAACCTGAGCCGCTACACGGCCTCCGCAACGCTGGTTGTACTCGTGGTCGCCTGCATTCTGATCTTTGAACAGCGAGCGGGAAGGCACCCGGAGAGCTGAGGGCACGATGGGCTTGCAGTGCTCCAGATCCAGCTTTGGAGCCCGAGAGACTCTCTACTCGCGACGGCGCGACTACTGCGAAGGGGTCGCGGCCGCAGGCTGAAAAGTGAGCGTCTTCAAGTCGCCAACGACTCGATCAATTGCTTCGTCGAAGGCCTTGTCGCGATTCTTTTCTCGAATCATGCCCAAGCCCGGCTTATCCGCCAGGAACTCGTCCAGCACCCACAGTGCAATACTTGTCTTCGGATCCACGAGTGCCAGTCTGAAGCTAGGGAACGGCACAACCTGATCGCCAAACTGGCGTGGGATGTAGATAATGCTGATCTGCAGGACCAGATCGGCATCGGCGGGAGAGGCAACCAACTCGTAGTGTCCCCAAGCCTGAATGGCAGCGTAAAACTGGTTGTAGTCCCGCCTTCGGTCGCCACTCACCATGTTGAGATCGAGCAAGCCTCCCGCGTTGGAGATGAAGACCCTCTTCGCAGTGAGGATCTGGAAGGGCAGTGGAGCCGGCTTCGCCACCTGCGTGTGCAAGGCGGGGAGATTCAGCAAGCTCATCGCCAATCCTAGACATACCGCAACAATTCTCACTTTCCTCATGGTCTATTCCTCTTTCCGTCTTCCTTGAACAAGGGAGTAGCTGATCTTACTTGCGGCAACCGTTTAGCCAGATTATCCGTCCCCGAAGAGATCGTCGATCTTCTGGCGAAGGACGGCCATCTCCTGTCTTAGTTCGACGATCGTCGCCTCCAACCGCACAATCCGATCCTCGTGGCCTACATTCAGCCCGCTGTCCGGCTCTGCGCTCTCGAAAGGCGCTCGCCTTCCGAAGGCATTTTCCGCAGCTGACACCGCTTCAACGCCGCCCGAGAGCAGATGCGCGTAGCGCGACTCCTTGGTCCCCGGCTGGCGCGGCAGAACCGCTGCCAGCGGCGGTTCGCGCTCCATCAGCTTTTGCAGCCCAGCCGCCACTTCGGTGAGCTCGTCGAAGCGGTGCATTCTCTCGGTCCGCCCGCGCAACTCGCCCGGTGTCTGCGGCCCGCGCAGGAGCAGCACGCAGAACAGCGCCGTCTCCGCGCGGCTGAAGTTGAAGAATTCGCCGAGCCAGTGCTCGTATTTGGTGACGCGCCCGTCGGCCGAGCGCGAGCGCCCTGCCAGGCGCAGGTCTTCGAGGCGATGAAGAGCGAGGCGCACTTCCTCCTCGTCCAAGTCCATCACCGGCTCTCGATTCGATCGCTGATTGCAGGCGTTGATGAGCGCGTTAAGCGAGAGCGGGTAATAGTCCGGGGTGGTAACTTCTTTCTCAAGCAAGGCTCCCAGGACGCGGGCCTGGGCGGCGGAGAGCACAATCTGGACAGGAGGCGTTAGATCGGTCGGCGGCATAGGTCTATTTTGCCATTGTCTGCCCGGCGTCGAACAATCCGCTGCGAGCTGCGGCTTGATAAGCAGGTAGATCGGCCTTTTTCACTGTTTGCAAGAAAATTACCTGCAAGGTTTTGAAAATATAGAGGGTGGCGGGGGGTAGCACTCCCCAGTCGATACAGGTCAGGGAGCAGTGGAATGTGAAGTTCAGAACTCCTGAGTGCTTCCATTGTGCGTCGGCGGAGGATAAAACTCTGCAAAAGCGGGCGTTTTCAAAACAAGAAGAGACCCTGGGCGATTGCATGACCCTGATCCGGCACATCAAAAGGTTTCGATCCGCCCCTCCGGGGCGGAATAATCCTCCTTAAATGCCTTCCCAGGGCTGCGCCTTGCTTGCCCTGGGCTATTCTCGCAGCCTCCCGCTGGGAGGCGTTCAGAAGCCCGCTGTTCTTGGGTTTGCCAAAGCCGGTTCTTGAACAAGAAACGTTCATGCGATCGTCCTGCTCTCGCACTTCTTTCCGAACAAGAAAAAGCCCCGCTCAAGACTTGTCTAGAGCGGGGCCTGGATGGTTCGGCGGCGCCGCCTATCGACGGGCCTGGATGGTTTTGGGATTGCCGCCGCCCTTCTTGGCGGCGCGTCTGTCGGCGATGGCGTGCAGCTCTTTGCCGATGGGTGAGAGATTGATGCCGACTTGAATGGCCAGGTTGATGATGTTGCCCGTGCCCCAATAGAGCGAGAGGCCCGAGGCATAGTTCCAAAGCATCATGCCAAAAATGGCAGGCATCATGAAGGCCATCATCCGCTGCTGAGACTTGTCCATCTGCGGCGAAGGCGTGATGTACTGGGTTAGAAACATCGTGATGATGATCAAAATTGGCAGGATGTGAAGCGGATCTGGCGCCGAGAGGTCGCGGAGCCAGAACCAGTGAGCCTGGCGCAGTTCGACGGTGTTCTGCAGCACGCGAAAGTAGGCGAAGAAGAGCGGCATCTGTATGAAGAGCGGCAGGCATCCGCCGACCATGTTGATGCCCTCCGACTTATGCAGATCCATGATCTCGGTGTTCATTTCGGCGCGCTTGGGGTCGGTGGTCTTGAGGTGGGCGTAGCGCTTCTTGATGGCCTCGACCTTGGGTTGAATGCGCGCCGTCTTCAGCGATGTCTTCATCATCATGATGCGCGTGGGCAGAATCAGGAGGTTGAAGATCACGGTGATGATGATGATGGCCCAGCCCCAGTTGTCGACGCCGTGCTCAACGAGGTAGCGCAGCGCCAGGTAGAGAGGCTTGGCGATGATTCCCAGCAAGCTGCCGAACTGGATAAGGGGCTCGAGCGACTGTCCGGTGGGCTTGCCGTCTGGGCCGATGGTACGGACAGAGGCCAACACGTCCATCGCTTTGGGGCCTGCATAGAGTCGCAGGCGCGTGAAGCCGCTGGTATCGCCCATCGCCAGCCCAAGCAAGTGAGCCGGCGTCTTCTCGCTGGTGGGGTCGCTCAAGCGACTGGGAAGATCGATGGTGCGGTGCAGCGTGACGAGGGTCGAGCGCTCGGGATTGTCGGGCAGGAAGGCGGAAACGAAGTAAAGATCGGTGATCGCCGCATAGGAGTAAGGCAGGTTCAAGGTCTCGTTGCCCGATACTCCGGGATGCGACCAGAACAAGAAACTAGAACCAGTAGCCCCTGTGGAGTCCTGCTTGCCATTGAGCGACCATGTGAACTGCGACGATGCAGAGGTGCGCACAGGAGACCGGGTCGAGGAGGCGGGAAGAAACTCCTCCATGTCGCCCAGGCCGGCCGGCCACTCGACCAGCGCCCGAACCGGCGCGCCGTTGCGCTTGACCGCGGCCTCAATGGTGATGACGTAGCTTGAGTCGAAGCGGACGGTCTTGACTACATCAAGGCCGCCCATCGAATAGTGGAAGGTGAGGGCGTTGGTGGCGGGCACTTCAGCGACTCCGGTCGCTGAGGGCTGCGCGCCCGAGGCAGAGACCTGATAGAGCGCCTGATTCAGTTGCGTGGTGAGCTGCGGCTCATAGGTGTAGAGCGAGAGCGGATACCCAAAGTTCTGAGCCGCCTGCGGCTGCACCATATCGAGCGGCTTGCCGGCGGTGTCGAAGTACTTCTTCAGTACCCAGCTCTTGACTTGCGCGCCGCGATTGGTGAAGACGATCCTGTACTGCTCGTTCTCGATCGCGGTCAGCGTTTCTGCCGAAGCGGAGACGCTTGGCGAGACAGCAAGCACCGGTGCGGAAGCTGTCTCCGGCAGGGCGGCCGCTGCGGCAGGAGTCTGGGGCTGCGGCTGGCTTGGCGGCTGGCTCAGGCTCTGCGCGGCAGGCGGGGGCGGGGGCTGCTGCTTTTGCCGGAAATAATCGAAACCAAAGAAGACGAGGAGCACAAGGGCCATGACAAGCATCATGCCGCGCATATCGCCGCCGCTGCTGCCTCCGTCGCCGCCGGGGCCCTGAAGATTGGGATTGCGAATCTCTGCCAAGGGATACGTCCTATTCGTTAAACGGCACAGGGTTTTGAGCGCCGCTTCTCTTATGGTAATTGTTCGTGGTGGAGAGGACGGGGATTTACGGCTGGCGGCACAGGATCCAGGCCGCCGCGCACGAAGGGGTTGCAGCGCAGGAGCCTCCAAAGGGCCAGCGCCGAGCCGCGCATAGGGCCGTGATTAGCAATGGCGATGGAAGCATATTCGGAACAGGTGGGCAGGTAGCGGCAGCCGCCGGGCTGGAGCGAATGGATCGCCGGGGAGATCCAGCGGCGATAGAAATCGAGTATGGCGAGTAACGCACGGGTCATGAATTAGATTCGACTTTAGCGAGCCGCGTGGCCGCTTGTGAAACCATGCGGGCAGCTTCGGCGGTTGCCTGTTGAAGGATACGCACAATCTCCGCCTCAAGTTTCCTGAACTCCAGAGTAAGCACCGTGCGGCGAGGGTGGAGGATCAGGTCGCAGCGCGGCGGCAGAAGCTCGACATGGCGGCGCAAAACCTCTCTCATGCGCCGCTTGATGCGGTTGCGCTCATGAGCTTTGCCCATCACCTTGCCGGCAGTGAGCCCGATGCGCGGCCCGGCCGGAGATTCGAATGGCGCACTGGCCAGCGTCTGCGGCGCCAGAAACCAGCTCATCGACGCGGATTGGTGCTTGCGGCTGGCCGCGTAGGCACGCTGATAATCGGCATGCTTTGTGAGGCGAACGCCGGTCAGCGAGGCTCTTGGCGACTTTCGCTTTTCAGGCTGCGGAGGGGTTGTCATGGCGATGCCGCGAGAAGCCTTGTCCGGAATGGCCGGTTGTGTGGCACATCCGGCTCGGCGCATCCCGGCTCAAAGAGAGCCGCAGGCGAGGATTAGTCGCGGAAGCCGGCGCTGACAGAGACGCGCTTGCGGCCGATCGCACGGCGGCGGCTCAACACGGCGGCGCCAGCCTTGGTCTTCATGCGCGCACGGAAGCCGTGGGTTTTCACGCGCTTGCGGCGATTGGGTTGGAATGTGCGCTTGGGCATGAAAAACTCTCCTGTTTCCTGATGAAAATCTGCGCCTTGACGGCAAGTATTAAGTGTATCGTAAGTTAAGCCAGGAATCCAGCGTGAAGCCGATCAAGGCCTAAATATAAATCTGCTTAGCGGTGATCCACAGGTGGTCGCACCGGCGATTGTGGAGCGTGAAGGGCTGCAATTTAGCGCGTCTCCAGGAGGCTCAGTGTGACACTCTGGTAACCTTACTGGCAAAGTTCACCAGCATTAGTGCACTTTATTCTGACCAGCTAAAAGTTTGTCAAAGGGAGATTACAACGACTTCCAAATGTGCTACTATCGGGACCGTTCAAGAAAGTTTCCCAGCGTCTCACGGAACCGGTTTTATCCCGGGCCCCGAGGTCAGTTTTTCAGGGGCCGACCAGCGGCAATCAGGCAGTCGGTAAGCAGTAACAGGACGGAAAGCCAAGTGCTTTACGCCACCGAGGTTGCTTTTGCCAAAAACGACGGATGAACGGGGCCGTAATCAAACGACGGCGCAGGCAAGGATGAGCACGATGGCAATTGCGATTTCGCCGGTGACGGCTCTCAATCCCTGGCTCCAGATTCTCGCTGCTCTGGAAATGAAGGTAATCCGCCAGTCTTTCGAGACTTGGTTCAAGCCCACTCGCTACAGCCATGTGGCCGGCAGGACGCTCTACGTGCGCGTGCCTTCGCAGGAGTTTCAGCACCTCGGAGACCGGTACAGCGACCTGATCCAGGAGGCGATCGAGCAGCACGGACTGGAGTTGGACGATGTGGTCTTCGTGACCGCCGAGGAAGACCCGTCTGTCCCGCCGGTGCTCAAGGATGGCCGCTTCGCCCCGGTGCCCGCTCATGCGCCCAGCGCGCCGCCGCAGACGCCCCAGCGCACACCGGAGCAGGCGCGCTTCGATTGGTCCACAGCGGCGCAGCTTAACCAGCGCTACACCTTTGATGCGTTTGTGATCGGCAACGGCAACCAGTTTGCGCGCGCGGCCTCGCTGGCCGTGGCCGAGCGGCCCTCGCGGGCCTACAATCCGCTGTTTCTCTATGGCGGCGTCGGAATGGGCAAGACCCACCTGATGCATGCCATCGGCCACGAGGTGAAGCGCCGCCAGCCCTCGGCGAGCATCTGCTACGTCTCGGCCGAGAAATTCACCAACGAGATGATCACTTCGCTGCGCAACGATCGCATGACCAGCTTCCGCGACCGCTTCCGCACCGTGGATGTGCTGCTGATCGACGACATTCAGTTCATCGCACAGAAGGAGCGCACGCAGGAGGAGTTCTTCCACACCTTCAATGCGCTGCACGAGAGCATGAAGCAGATCGTGATCGCCTCGGACCGTCCGCCGAAGGAGTTGGCGGAGATCGAGGACCGGCTGCGCTCGCGCTTCGAGTGGGGCCTGATCGCCGATATTCAGCCGCCAGATCTTGAGACCAAGGTCGCCATCCTGCAAAAGAAGGCCGAGAGCGAGCATGTGCAGTTGCCCACCGATGTGGCTCTCTTTGTCGCGTCGAATGTGCGCACCAATGTGCGCGAGTTGGAAGGCGCGCTGGTGCGCCTCATCGCATGGTGCCAGCTCAACCGCATGGAGATCACCCTGGCATCGACCCAGCAGTGTCTCAAGCAGTTCATCGATATGCAGGTGCGCAAGATCACCATTGAGGCGATCCAGCGCGCGGTGGCCGAACAATTTGGCATGAAGGTCTCAGATCTGAAGCAGAAGAACAATTCGCGCAACGTGGTGGTGCCGCGGCAGATTGCCATGTATCTGGCCAAGCAGATGACCGAAGCCAGCCTGCCTGAAATCGGCCGCCAGTTTGGCAACAAGCACCACACTACGGTGATGCACTCGATCGCCAAGATCGACGACCAGCGCCGCACCGACAAAGACCTGCACCGCACGCTGAACAAGCTGCAAGAGCAGTTGAACGCGTAGCCACCTGCGCATCTTCGGGTGGGGTCAACCGCCCTCGCTCGGGTCCAAGCCACAAAACAGAAAGTCCCAGGTCTCGATTCTGAGACCTGGGATTCAACAGGCGACAACTCAGGCTCATCCGACCGACGGCAGCCCGGCCAGGGCCATCGCGATCTCTTCCGCCGGATACTCGTAGTTCTCCAGCTTGCCGGCCTGATAGGCGATATACGACGCCATATCAAAGTGTCCATGACCGCTGAGGTTGAAGAGAATCGTCTTTGGCTTGCCTTCCACCTTGGCTTGCAGCGCCTCAATGACGGCAGCGGCCACGGCGTGGTTCGACTCCGGCGCGGGAATGATGCCCTCGGAGCGGGCAAACTGAATTCCCGCGGCGAAAGCATCCAATTGTTGAACCGTAGTTGCCTCGGCCAGTCCCAGGTCGAGCACATGCGAAACTAGCGGCGCCATGCCATGGTAGCGCAGCCCACCGGCATGAATCCCCGGAGGAACAAAGGTCGAGCCCAGCGTGTGCATCTTCACCAGCGGCGTCAGGTGGCCCGTGTCGCCGAAGTCGTAAACGAATTTGCCCTTGGTCATGCTGGGGCAAGCCGCCGGTTCAACGGCAACTATGCGCGCCTTGCTCTGGCCCTTGAGGTTGCGGCCGATATAGGGCATCGCCAGGCCGGCAAAATTCGATCCGCCGCCCGCGCAGGCGATCACCACATCGGGTTCGTCGCCGGCCAGGGCCATCTGCTCGATCGCCTCCAGGCCTATCACCGTCTGGTGAAGCAATACGTGATTGAGTACGCTGCCCAGCGCGTACTTGGTGTTCGGGTCCTTCGCGGCCACTTCCACGGCCTCTGAGATTGCGATTCCCAGCGAGCCATTCGAGTCGGGATGCTGAGCCAGAATCGCGCGGCCGGACTCGGTCTCAGTGCTCGGGCTGGCAGTCACTGAGGCTCCGAAGGCCTCCATCAGCGCACGGCGATAGGGCTTCTGATCGTAACTCACGCGCACCATGTAGACTTTGCAATCCAGACCGAAGAATGCGCAAGCCATCGACAGAGCCGAACCCCACTGGCCGGCGCCTGTCTCGGTCGAGAGGTGCTTGGTGCCGTCCATTTTGTTGTAATAAGCCTGCGGCAGCGCGGTATTCAGCTTGTGCGAACCGGCCGGGCTTCCGCCCTCGTATTTGTAGTAGATATGCGCGGGCGTATCGAGCGCCTTTTCCAAGCGGCGGGCGCGGTAGAGAGGTGCGGGGCGCCACTGCGCGTAGAGCTGACGCACTTGGCCGGGAATCTCGATCTCCCGCTCCTGGCTCACCTCTTGCAGGATCAGGCTCATCGGAAATAGCGGCGCCAGATCGGCCGGCCCGAGCGGCTGAAGCGTTCCGGGATGCAGCGGCGGGGCCATCGGCTTGGGCAAGTCGGCGGCAATGTTATACCAGGCAAGGGGAATCCTATTTGGCGGCAGGTTGTACTGAATTGTGTCCATGCGCAACATTCTAGCAGCGCGGACGGGACAATCTACACAGGCAGTCGCGTGGGTGGACCAATCTGCCGCCAGAGTCAGGCGGAGGCAACAACATCGGCCGCCTTGCGCAGCCGGTAATGCAAACGAAGAAACGGTTGACCCCAGAGCCAGAGGATGTGATCTGCCCGCGCCGTGCCGCGCTCTGCCGCGTAGACCGCGATCCGCTCCTGCATCGATTGCACATAACGGGCCCAGATCGTCTCACCTTGACCTTGAACTGTGAAATAAAATCCCGGATCGCCAAATCCCTTGCCGGACGAGGTCAGCGAAAACGATCCGTCCGGGTGCGACTCAGGCTTCATCAGGACAATCGCATTCCCGTTTGGCAGAGGGAAGACGACTTTGACGCAAGGGCTTGGATAGCCCGGAACGGTGCAGATGGAATAGCTTCCCGCATAGAGCAGATTCCTTGTTGCGTGCAGTTCTCGCACCCATCCCGTTTGCACCAGTCGGCCTGAGCGCCGATCCCACATCTGCAGCACATCGCTGCTCATGCCCTTGCTGCTATCCAGTGGTGACAAGGGAATATTCAACTGCTGTAGCCGCCGGCTGAAGAGCACTGCGAGAGCCGTTCCAAAGGGCTTGAACATCCCGTGCCATTCCGACCATACATCGAGCTCATATGCTGAGGTCTTCTCATAGAAATCCCGCACCACTGGCGCAACCATGTCGGGATCGAGAGAAGCTCCCGCCACGGCACGGAAATCCGGCATTAATCCGCGCGTCCCATCCTCGACGATCTCGAGGCCATGCTGGCTCGCGTACCCGGCAAAGAACCCCTTGCCAATGCCTCTGGTATTTCCTCTTGGCCCGTCCAGCCAGCAATGGTCCGCAAGTCGAATCCGCCGGCCTGTCAGCCGAACCCATTGCTGGGTGACCCAGTCGCTCAGATACCCCGCTCTATCTCCCAGCCAAATCACAGATGCATCTCTCCCAAACTCAGCACCATGCGGAAGATTCTAGCAGCGAGAGCATTGGTTCAAGCATAGGCGGCTCATCTGAATTTGACGCTAGCGCTGGCTGGCTTCGCCTCTCTGCACTCGCCGGTTGTACTCCTCAGACTGCCCGCGCGGCACAGTCAGCGTCTTCCATCCGCTGTGGTTCAAGTGCTTTGCAAGAAGCACAATCTGTCCGCAATGATAGGAGTAGTGGGCAACCTGGCGATTGATGGCCTGCATGACCGAGTGAGCCTCGCCGCGAATGGTCACTGCGCGCTCCAGGTCCGCAACGGAGAGCGGCTCAAGCGCATTGAAGAGGCAGCCCCATCCCTCTGCCCACATGGCCATCAGCGCCTCGCGAGTGGCCGGCGGATCGGCAAATTCAAGATCCCTCTGGCGACCGGGCTTTTCTCCATCGCTCGTCAGGAAGTCAATCCATCGTGACTTCATATTGCCGGCCATGTGCTTCACGATAAGGGCGATCGAGTTCGACTCCTCATCGAGCACGGCGACCAACTGCTCATCGGCCACCTGCACCATCGCTTTTTCAGAGAGGCTTTTGTAATAGCGGAAGACCGCCAGCGAATCCTTCAGATATGAGGTGGTGAATTCAAGCGCCATGCGGCCATTTTCGCATTTCGGCTCAGAATTGCAAGCTGGAGTTCAGAGTCTTCCGGTGCACACACTGAATTCATTTGCCCTTCAAGATTTGCTCTGCCCGGTGATAGGAGCCGAGGTTAAAGGCATTCAGATAGCCCAGCGCGATCAGTTTTTTACTAGCCTCGGCGCTGCGCCCGCCGGCCTGGCAGTGCAGCAGCAGGACCTGGCTCTTATCCGTCACCCTGCGCGGCAGCGCCGACTCAATCTCGTCCAGTGGAAGATTAATCGCGTTTGGTAGATGCCCCGAGGCGAACTCGCCCGCTGTTCGCACGTCGATCACCAGGGCTCCATTTTTCAGGTGAGCCGCGGCTTCTGTGGCGGAAACGAGGTCTGAGCGCCTCAGCAGGATGATGGTAGCCAGCATCGCGGCAAGGATGAGAATAGTGATCCAGTTCATAACTCAAGGTTATCGCGGAAGATGTCTTTCCGCACAATGCGAAACGGAGCGGACATAGCGGCTTCACAGACGGTGTCATTGTTAGGCAAAACGAAACGCAAAGCGGCAAGGCTGGGAGGTCGTGAATTGGTTTAATCTCTGTTGAGCCGATCGCACGCCCGGAACCCACATCATCGCAACCAAAGATAGAATTGGGAGCGGAGTCTCGGTCGCATTTTTCTTTCGGCGCTTTCGACTGGCGGTTGTCTTTGCGAACGATCATGATTCGTCTGCGTTGAGCCGTCTCTTGCGCCTTCTATATCCTTCATAGTCCCGGCGCGAACGGTCGCACGGTTTCTGATTTCCTTGGGGTTGTAGCAGGCGACTCTTGGTTGGATCGACTCTTTGCCTTGCCATCGACCTCTGGATCGGTACAATCATAGGAACTCTGGGTTCAAAAAAGGAGATTCGGGTGAAAACCTCGTCATCGGACGTGTGGTGCGCCCTCATTTCATTTCTCCTGCTAGTGCCTTCTCCAGCCTTTTCGCAGGGCAAGCCGGGCACCGTCAAAGTCGATTCTCTCGCGGTGTACTCCAGTATGTCGACAGAGAGCGATGTTGTGCAGGCATTGACACGCGGAACCGCCGTTCGAATTCTCTTTACAGTGACCGGCGAAGATGGAAACTGGTGCAGCATTGCGAGTCAGGACGGCGTGACGAGAATAGGATATGTTTTGTGTTCGGGGCTTGATAGGCCAAAGGAGAAGCCAGCTGCGGCTGCCCACGGCAGATCACTCTCCCGGATCGAGATCATAAGCTCGTACACCCCTGTCCAGGCCTCCAATCGGCAGACACATGGGATTGAGGACGGAAGTATCGTGGGCCAGACTCTTGCGCCACTTCCGGGGTACAGTTGGAGTAGATATCCGAAGACACTCGTGATCGCTATCCGCAAAGGATGTCCTTACTGCGATGCAAGCCTGCCTTTTTATCAGCGGCTTGGCGAGCAGGAAAGAAGCAATGTGCTCCATGCTCATGTACTCCTCGTCATGCCAAATGACGCATCCTCCGGCAGCAAATACCTGAGCAGGGACGATGTGGAGGTTCAAAGGATCTACGGTCAACGACTTGGTGCTCTCAGGGTCTCGGGGACACCGACCGTGCTGCTTCTCGATTCCAGCGGGCGCATAAAGCGGGCGTGGATCGGACAACTCTCGGAGAGAGGGGAAATGGACGTCATGAAGGCTGCTGAAGAGTGATCTCTTACTTTTCTTGGCGCGCGATGTTCAGGCGCTTCGGAGGGGAGACAATCAAGCAGGGGCGCGGCGAAGCACAGATGCGTCTGAGGGATCTTTCGATTGGTTAAGCGACGCACGTGAGGAAGGTGCTTTTGTATTTCAGCTGATCCAGGTTTATGAGATTCGCCGGCGAGTCGGAATCTGACCCAAAACCAACGATCGCTCCCGTCCCTGTAGAGTGAGAAACGGTGCCCTGCCTACGCCAAGCCCGCCCCGCTCCTGTAAACTGAACGCGCTATGAGTTGCCTCTTTTGCATGATCGTTGAGGGCAGCATCCCCTCCACCACCATCTACCAGGATGAGCTCTGTTACGCCTTCCCGGACATCAATCCGCAGGCGCCTGTCCACATTCTTATCGCTCCTCGTGAGCACATCGTCTCGATGGCCGAAACCGGCCGCAACGATGGCGCGCTGCTCGGCCAACTACTGTGGGTTGCCGCCCGCATCGCCCGCGCACAGAACCTCGCCAAGGGCTATCGCGTGGTCATCAATACGGGCGCGGACGGCGGCCAATCCGTCGAGCATCTCCATGTTCACCTGCTCGGCGGGCGCGCGCTCGCCTGGCCTCCGGGTTGAGATTCCTGCAGCACGTTTCAGGATTGGCTCAATGGGCCTCGGGTATCATCCCGCAGGGGCAAGACAGGCTGCGGAATATAGGGTTTTTCCGCAGCCTGCAAAAACCCCTGAGGGACAATGCGAATACGGGCGGATTTCAACGGACTGTTTGGGGAGATTCTATGTTTCTCTCACGAAGATACCTGCGTGGACGCCGAGGGCATGGTCGTTGTATTGCGAGAGGGAATGATACTCACCGCTTTTGACGAGGATATGGATGAAGACGGAAATCGCGATGAGTCTGATCGCATCGGGGACGGTGGAACCATCACCCGGTTGGCTTTTATGCAATGGGTCGCGCTGGGTTTTGAGAATCGATGCGGACGGGGTCCGGAACGAATCGGATTTGAGAGAAGGATGAGGACGAGAAGCGACCGCAGGTCCTTCGACTGCGTATGAGCTAAAAAACCCGCCAAGCTGCGCTCAGAATGACATCCTTTGGGAAGTTCTTGGGTGTGCCCGAATAGTAACTCTCCGGCGAAGTGGCTTAATCCCTCTTGCCAAAGGCATTCAACTGGTCGGCTAGCTTGTCCACCAGGGTCCTCAGTTCGGTCATGCGCGCCAGGGCCTCGTCGTTCCGGCCGTGGGTTCGGAACTTTACAAGGGCTGCTGCCAGCGCATGAATCTTCCAGTGCAGCGCGACGATCGGCTGAAAACCCGGCTGGGAACTGCGTCCGTTCGGGCCTTCGGCGTAGAGCCATCCGCCAAACCGGCATTGATAGCGACTCAGGGGAGGCTCAACGCTGCTCTCGCCCTTGAGGAAGGCTTCAAGGGCCGCGGCCCATGCGCGATGTTCAACGCCGGCATGAATCAAGGGCCGCTCGTCCACACTGACCGAAAGCGCCTCGAGCCAGCGTGGGTCGGGGCGCCAATCCGCCGCCCAGCCAGGAAACTTGTCGGCTGGCATAGGCCGCGCGATGCCGTAGCCTTGCGCAAATCTACAGCCCAACCGGAGAAGCATCAGGCCCTGTTCCACCGTCTCCACGCCTTCAGCGACAACTTGACGGTGGAAGGCCGCAGCCAGCCCCAGAACTCCCTCCAGAATGGTCAGATCATCGGGGTTTTCAAGGATCTCGCGAACAAAGCCCGGATCGATCTTGAGAATATCGATAGGCAGCCTCTTAAGATCGCGGAGCGAGAGATGGCTGGAGCCGAAGTCGTCGAGAGCAAACGATATCCCGGTTTCGCGGCACTTCGCCAGCACTCCAGACAGTTGGGCCAAGTCTTCCAGGGGACCGGCATCGCGAATCTCCAACTCGAAGCTGGACGGCTTGATGCGCGAATGCTCGGCCAGCAGAGCGGCCAGGCGATCGGCGAAGTCCATCTGTCTCAATTGGCGAACTCCGATATTCACGCTGACCGAGATGCCTAACCCCACATCGCGCCACTCTTCCATCTGGGCCAAGACGGCGCCGATCACCCATTCGCCCAGCACAACCGCAAAAGGATGATCCTCGATAACCGGCAGGAACTCCCCCGGGGGCACCATGCCCCGCTCCGGGTGCTGCCAGCGGATCAGCGCCTCAGCCCCGACGACTTCACCAGTAGCCAGATTCACCTTGGGCTGGTAAACCATCAGGAATTCCCTGGCAGCGAGGGCCTGGCGGATGCGCTCCAGGCTTTCAGGATGACCGCCTTTGCCGGTGTCTTCAACGGGGTCGAAGAAGCGATAGTGGTTTTTGCCGGCCGCCTTGGCCCGATGCATCGCCTGACCGGACTGGCGCAGCAGTTGATCCGCATCCGCATCTTGCTCCTGCGGATAGAAGGCGACGCCGATGCTGGCCGTCAGCTGAAGAGTCGACTCCCCCGCCTGAACCGGCTCCCCGGCAGCCTCAAGCAGGCGAATCAGTCCGGCAACACATTCCTGCTCTTCCGCGAGAGCGGGCAGCACCGCCGCGAACTTGTTCCCTTCCAAACGGGCCAGGGTTTCGCCCTTGCGCAGAGTACGCTTCATTCCACGTGCCAGGGATACCAGCAAGCGCTGGCCTGCCTCGTGGCCGTGGCGATCGTTAATAGCTTCCAAGCCGTCCAGATCGAGACGAACCACCGCGACCGGCTGGCCCCACCGCTTCGACTGAGCAATTGCCTTCTGCAACCGGTCGCCAAGCAACACGCGGTCGGGTAAACCAGTCAAACTATCGAAATGAGCGATCTGTCTGGGGCGCCGGGCGGGCTCTCGGTCTTGAGTCATGTCGGAGGGGCTCTTCATCTTTCGCGCAGTTGCCTTCCGGAACCATATCAAGATTATCGGCAATTGGGGAATTCAAGAATGGCGATGTCAAGCCGGAGAGGCCATCGAACGATGCCATCCTCGCGACGGAGCCCTTTTCGTCCGAATTGGCCTCATATGCAGCCGCGCCATAGGAGCTCGGAACACCGCAAACATCGATATCCGGCGCTAGGTAGTAGAGGCGGTGGGCGGAGCCGAAGGCGCTGGCGAAGAACTGGCGGGAGCGCTCTCCTTGGGGGTTGCAGGTGTTTCGCTCTTTGCTGGTGCAGTTGTAGAGCTCGATTCGGCGGCGGGGGCGTTGCTCTTTGCCGCATAATCGTTTACATACCAGCCGGCGCCTTTGAAGTGCAGTCGCGGCGCGGTAAGCGGGCGTTCGAGTATGCCCTGGCACACTGGGCACACAAGCTCCTGCTTGGAGCTGAAGTTCTGGATCTTCTCAAAGCGGTGACCGCACTGGGTGCACCGGTACGCATACAGCGGCAAAGTTCACATCCTCCGGAAAGAACGACGCACTTCACCTATTGTATCGGCAGAGCGGCAAATTCTCTGCAAATTGCCGCCCTGTCGCACCCGTTCTTTCTGAACCTCAATGCACGGCGATCAGCACAGATGCCGAATGGTTCTCCCATGCAAGCGTGATCTTTCCGGTGGTGCCGCCAAGATCTGCGATCGTGTACTTCAGGCTCTCGACCGTCGCAAGCGGCTTGCTCATGGTCAACTTCACCCGGCCCACATCCTGGGCTTTGTCGTAGACGGTGCCCCACTGGCCAGTCTGCTTGTTCACGATCAACACCCAGTTTTCAGGATCTGTGAGATCGACGTAGAGAGTGTAGTCGCCCTTGGGGACCCCCAGGCCGCCGATGGTCAGGTCAGCTTCAGTGTGCAATTTGGTGGCTGAATTGGCGCCCGCGCGCCATACCGGATAGGTGGGGTCGTGGCCGATCAGCCCGTCCTTGCCGAAGATGTGGCCGGCGCGTCCCTTGACGCCGGGCGAACTGTAAGTGATGGTGATGGATTTGCCGGCGATGGTTGCCGACTCGGTGGCCGGCGGGCTCTTCGGCGGGCCCTGCTGGGCAGACAGGGTGAGCGTGGCGGCGACAAGCAGGCCCGTGCAGAACAAAAGACGTCTCACAATCATTTACCTCCGTGGGAGAGAATCCCGGCCGGAGCCACCGGCCCCGACCCAACGATTGTCGCACTCGCCGGCCACCATGGGGAAACCGCGACGTGAACTCTGAGCAAATGGCCGTTATCGTCCCGGCGCATCGCCCCGAGTTTCTCGAATGCGGAGCGATAGAAACCCGCCGCGACTGCCTCCATTTGCTCATACCAACTCAGAGGAGGGTGCGATATACTCCAATCGCAGTGGAAACAAGGAGGTTGACGATGCGTATCAAAGGGGTTTTAAAGTTGGCGGCGGCCGTTGCCCTGGCCATCACAACAATGGCGCCGGGAACGATGCGGGCACAGGCAGGCAGCGACACGGTGCTCAAGCCGGCGGAGATGCAAAAGCTGCTGCCTGCAACCGTTTTCTATCGCGGCCAGACGGCGCCCACCGAGTTGCGGAACTCCGGCGGCGTTAAGCTGGCCGACGGGTACTATGTGCTTGCCGCGCTGGTTGACACCAGCGGCTACACAACCGGCGTGCAGGCGAAGTACCAGGCGTACTTCATCACCGAAGTTCCAATCAAGGTGGGCGGGCAGGCTCTGGCTGCCGGCGCCTATGGAGTGGGACTGGTTGGCGACGAGTTTGTCGTGACCGACCTGGGCGCGCACGATGTTCTCAGCGTGAAGACAAGCGACGACACTGGAATGCAACGGCCCAGGCCATTGGAGATTTCGGCCGGTCCGGCGGGCGGTTTCCGGCTGTACATCCAGCGCAAGTATGTGATATTAAGCCGGTAAGGATATCCGTGGTCGTTGGAGGGAGTGCGGCGGCCTTGCCCCGCCAAATCCGGGTAAAGGCTGGCCGCGTGCTCTGGTCCCCGCGCTCTTCACAGGCTGAGCGCTATTGCTCTAGATAAATCGGGGCCCTTGAGACTAACATGGTTATTCACACGTTCAGAGCAGTTTTCGAGTAGCAGTTCTTAGAACAAGGGAGGATGCAAAGATGAGTTTCCGTTCTTTCAGGTCTTTTTTCCAGGTCTCGGCACTTGCAGTTCTTGCATTGGCGCCATTGGGATGCAAGAAACCTCCGGCGATAACCCTGGCCTGCCAGGCCAACCCGCCGGCCGTATTCCCCGGTGACGCGGTTTCGGCAACCGCGACTGCGGGATCGGTGGATCCCAACAAGAAGAACAATGTGCTGTACGATTGGTCGGGCACCGGAGTCACCGGCAGCGGCACATCGGCAACGATCAACACCGCCCCGCTCGCGCCGGGCAGCTACACGGTGAAGGCAGGCGTCAAGGAAGGCAAGAAGGGCAAAGAGGGCCTGAAGCCCGGCCAGTCCGCCGAGTGCACGGCCAGCTTCACAGTCAAGGAGTATGAGCCGCCGACGCTAGCTTGCGCGGCCAGCCCCGTGACCATCAAGCCCGGCGAGACCAGCACCATCACCGCTACCGGCCTGAGCCCGCAGAACCGCCCGCTTACCTACACTTATTCGGCGGCGGCCGGCTCGATCAGCGGAAGCGGAGCGACGGCGACCTTCTCCTCGACGGGCGCGCCCACCGGGAACGTTGGAATCGCCTGCAGCGTGGCAGACGACAAGGGACACACCGCGAGCGCCAGCACCAGCGTGACGATTCTCGCCCCGTATGTTCCTCCCACTCCACACACCCAGGCGCTCTCTGCGATCAACTTCGCAGGGGACAAGAAGCGTCCGACGCGTGTGGACAACGAAGCCAAGGCCCAGCTTGACGCCGTAGCCCTGAGCCTGCAGCAGCAGCCGGATGCCAAAGCTGTGCTCGTAGGCAATGCGACGGCTGAAGAGAAAGCGATGCCGAAGCACCACAAGAAGCACGCCAAGATGGCCGACTTGGCCGCCCAGCGCGCCATCAACGTCAAGGAGTACCTTGTGACCGAGAAGGGCATCGATCCCTCCCGCATCAAGGTGGCTACTGGCACCGCCGACGAAAAGACGGTGAACCCCTACCTGGTTCCCGCTGGAGCCGACTTCACGGCCGACGTCACGGGAACAACACCTGTGGACGAGAGCATGCTCAAGGCTGAGGTGCGCAAGCCCCTGAACGAGCGCCATCACAAACATGCAGCCAAAAAGAAGTAGCCAGACGAGCCTCACGGCGTCCCAGGTGCCTTACGACGAAGCCAGCCTCTCGAGGCTGGCTTCGTCATTCTAGGCTACCGCAGATTCGCGATTATGATGGATTGGATAACTCTAATAACAGACTCATTCAGCCGCCAATCTCTTCTCTGAAAAAACTCTGACCGAATGTAACGATTTCTTCCGCGCAGTCACTATATAGACAAATCCACTGCTCACGCATCGCGATCCGCTGAGCTTCAGCAGGATTTTGCTGAGAAACAGGATGGATTCCCTAACTGGTCCAGGAAGTACCGGAATCGCAAACACTGAATTCTAAGAACAGAGATTCACAGTTAAACTGCGTGGCTTTCTTAGAACAGCCGCGAAAATCGATAGATGGAGCGTTCAATGATGCATTGTCTTCTTCAGTTGCCTCCCGATACGTATGATTTCGTCCAGAGCAGAGTTGAATGTGGACGCTATGAGAGTCCCGGCCAATTGGTGCAGGCTGCCTTCCGCGCCCTCCATCGGGAGGAGAGCGAATCCCGGAGAAGGCGCGATACAAGCAGCATTGCCGAAGACGACGCCTTCAGGAAGCTATGGGAGATTTCGCCGCAATTGCCAGTCGATCGGCGGAAGGCGCCGCGCGTGGATTGATCGGTGCTCTTGGCATCTGAGCTTCGGGGGAACCGCCCCGAAGATGGGCCCCTCTCAGGTTAGTTCTGGAACAAGCTGTAGGATTCCCTCAAGGGCAATGCTACCTTGGAATGTACCGGACTCGGGAAGATAAAGGACCACACAGTGTCTTCCACCTCGGGGCAGCCATGGGTCAGGATCTTGCCCCCGCCGGAGACCACGATCTCGGCGTTGAAATCGATGGGAAGCGATGCCTGCATGGCCGCAAAGAGCGCCTTCTGAGCACTCGAATACGCATCGCTGACGTACTCGCCGATGGGCAGATGGACTCTTTTCCCGGTGCTTGAATCGACCATCGTGCGGCTGAAAGAAGCCGTCTTCATCCGCTCGTGCAGCGGCAGATACTCGTTGTCGTGGATCTCGATTCGAACCGTAAACCGCATGGGGAGGCTCCTTTTTGCTTTATCTTTTCCTATTTTCTCCTGCTAGTCTACCTGTTTTGTTGGGTTTTACCGGTTTTTTGTCCAGGTCAGTACCAAAATCCGCACGTAACTCATCTGGTGCTGGGTTGGGACTAGCGGAAAAATGGGCCGCCCCATCGGGCCCATCTGGGTTGCAGGAGTACACTGGTTTCCTCCAATGAATTAGGAATAAGGAGAGGCCCGAATGAATCAACAGCTTCCGCTGTTAGCCTTGCAAGATCCCTCAAACAATGAGCCGGAAGCCGAAGGCGAGGAGGATCTGGCCTCACTAAATGCTGCGACATTCTCGCAGGCCGTCGTGTTTGCAACTGATTGGACTGCCGAGACCATTCTGCTGCAGCTTGAAAAGGGAAATATCTGGCTTGATCCGGGTTACCAGCGCAGAGATGCTTGGCGTCCTGACAGGAAGAGCCGATTCATCGAATCGCTCCTACTTGGATTACCGATACCTCAGATTGTCCTTGCTGAGGCAAAGGGTCGAAAGGGCTCCTACATTGTGATTGATGGGAAGCAGAGGCTCTTAAGCCTCCGGCAGTTCGCCGCCAAGCCGGATGCGCCGTACAAACCCTTGGCCCTTTCCGGCTTGAGCGTATTGATGAGGCTCAATGGGTTGACTCTTCACGATATGGAGGGCGACCCGCGATTGCAGCCTGATGTCTCATCTTTTCAGAACCAGCCCATACGGACGGTTGTTCTTCGAAACTGGCCTAGTGAGGATTTTCTCTACCTCGTCTTCCTTCGTTTGAACACCGGAAGCGTTCAGCTTTCGCCGCAGGAATTGAGACAGGCTCTTCATCCAGGAGAGTTTGTGGCTTTCACTGTCGAAAGGTCGGCCCAAAGCCGAGGGTTGCAGAAATTTCTCCGTATCCAAGCGCCGGATTTCAGAATGCGCGATGTTGAGTTATTGGTACGCTTCTACGCTTTCCAGATTTTCATTGAACTGTATAACGGCAACCTCAAATGGTTCATGGATATGACCTGTCTCACTCTGAATCAGAGATGGGAAGATGAGAGGGCGCTAATTGAGTCCAAAGCCGATGACATGGACGCGGCAATTGAGACGACCTTCGAATTGTTCGGCGAAGACGGTGCGTTTCGGAAGTGGGAAGGCGACAAATACCAGGCCAGGCGGAACAGGGCGGTTTTTGACATCATGGTTTTCTACTTCAGCAAAGAAGATATTCGATTGCGTAGCATCGAGCAAAGAGAGCAGGTCGTGGAGGCCTTTCGGACGCTCTGCGACAACCCAGAATTTGTAAGGACACTCGAGGCTACGACAAAGAGCATCACTGCAACGCAGCTTCGCTTGACGGCTTGGGGGAATGCTTTGTCAGCGGCGATTGAGCTGCCGATTCGGATTCCCCAGATTGGGGCGCAATAGAAAGCGCCATGGGGCAATCTCGCCGTTATCGACTGCTAGAACGTAGGCTGGAACAGCTGAGACGCAGAATGCTCCCCAAATCATTCTCGCCGACTGGCTCCTATAGCGAACTTCAACTCGACAGAGCCCGTGGATATAGACTTCTCGTTCATGCGGAGATCGAGGCATTTCTTGAGGAAAGGGCGTCAGAGGTCGTGACAAGCGCCTTTGATTCGTGGCGGGCGGACCTTAAGCCGCGACATACAGTGATTTCGCTGCTCGCTTGTCTTCGGCCCGCCGACAAGTCGTTCACCAGTTTGACGGAAGCCGTTGGGTTCTCCTTCGGAAGATTCAATCAAGCGATCAAGGATAACAACGGAATTAAGCAGGACAATCTGCAGAAGTTCCTGCCGCCAGCGGGGGTTGATTGGGCAGCGATCGATGGGACGTGGCTCTCGACGTTGAATTCCTTCGGCACTGCGCGCGGAGAGGTTGCGCACACGAGTATTCGAGTTCATCAGCCAATCGACCCAAAGAGCGAGTACGACACGGTCAAGATAAGGATATTGCCTGGCTTGAGAGATTTGGATGAAGCCATGCAATTGCTCTTGAAGTAGCTAAGGTCCCCAGCGCAAGAACGCGGACCTTGCGGTCCGCGTTTGTGCTTGGAATGAATTGTTGTTGGCCTTTGCGGCACGACTGAAGTCATGCCCTGTTACAAAGCAGCTACCGAGTGAGCGTCGACTTATACTTTTGCCAGGATTTGGCCGGTTAGGCGCTCTTTTAGTAACTCGTGGGCGTTGGCGAGGAACTCGGCTAGCGGCAGTTTGCCGGCGTCTACTTCGGCTAGTAACTCGCACTGGGCGGCGTATTCCTTGTTCACGATGCCGGCCTTGGACTGCAACATGCGCCAGGCTTTGCGGCGCTCGGTGCAGAACATGACTAACTGGCGGCTGATGGCGCGGTACTCGGTTTTGCCATTCTCCTCGTAGGTGATGTAGACGCCGAAGTCGGGGATGAAGGCGCGATGCTCCGGGTTGAGATAGTGGCGATAAACCACGTCCTGCTGGGTGATGCGCACCAGCATGTTATCGAGCGGGATGAGCTTGGCGGCGGCCTCGGGCTTGATCTTCTTGAGGTGATTGCGGAAGCGAGCCTCGGTCGTACACCAGTGAGCGACGGTGTAGCGCTGGGTCTCGCCGGTGACCTTGTTCTTGGTCTCGTACCAATCGAGATCAATGGACGGATTGCCCTTGAGGTCGAGGGCTTCGGCGTAGGTCTCTCCGAGGCGTGGGTTGAAGACAAACTCCGGTGCGCCGCGCGAGTCGCGCACGCGCTGGGCCTGGAAGAGAGCCATGTCGTCGGGCACTCCATGCTCGGGCTGGCAGGTGGTGAAGGCCTGGAGGAACATGGTGCCGCGATATTCCAAACCATCCAAAATGGCCCGGTAGAGCTTCGGCGCGTTGGCCATCGAGACCTGCGCGACGAAGGGTGAGCCGTGGCCGGCGAGGAAGGTCTCGGCGACGGTCTTCTTCTCAGTGTTCTTGCCCTGTGTGGCTGCGCCGAAGACGTTCATATCATTGCCGCCGAGCATGGGCGTCGAGTCGGAGTTCTGTCCGCCGGTATTCGAATAGACCTGCGTGTCGAGCATCAGGACCTTGACGTTGGGCCGGTTCTGCAGCATGACTTTTGAGGTGTTCTGGTAGCCGATGTC